>Ga0310695_10002160_pt1 | contig 42446 bp, 33 predicted proteins | sample RumenRJG_04DNA_FD_203882 | JGI IMG/M metagenome (GOLD analysis project Ga0310695, IMG submission 203882) | Bovine rumen microbial communities from Lethbridge, Alberta, Canada - RJG_04 (v2) (version 2) | ecosystem: Host-associated > Mammals > Digestive system > Stomach > Rumen | place: Canada... | reverse complement strand
AGTCTATCTTTTCTTGTTCCATGACCGCAAAGGTAAGCAAAAAAAATAGTTTTAGCACGCTATCATATCAAGTTCTTTGGTTAGGCAGCGGCATCCGTCCGCCACGGACAATCCCCCTTGGGCCTGATTTTTCTGATTGTTCCGTTTTTTTTTTTATCTTTGTGAAGAATTACTATTAATAAAGGTTCAAGCTCTATGAATAGAATATTGAAAACATTATCATTGGCATCCATGCTGATCCTCGCTTCTCAATCATCAGCCCAATACCATGTTTACTCCAAAAGCAACGCAGAAGCTCAGGAATCCAAGCCTGAGACCGTCCTTGACAAAGTACAGTATCGCATCACCTATGCTTCCAAGTTTGTCAACGACACCACCAAACGCGACTCACTTGGCGGTTATGACTATAGCGACGACGAAATGCGGCTCGACATTGGCCAGTCGGTCAGCGAGTTCTACAGCGCACGGAAGGCTATTCTCGACAAATGGATGAAGGAACAGATAGCCCGCGGCAACAGAGACTTTACCCATATGCCGACAAACCCGACCATGACATGGATTGTCTATCGCAATTATCCCGCCGGGGAGACCAGCTATCTCGCCGACGCCATGATGGGCAGCTACCGGATCTCGGAGAAGACGCAGACCCCCGATTGGAGCATCGGCTCAGATACTTGCACGGTGCTTGGCTATCATTGTACGAAAGCCGAAACCCACTTCAAGGGCCGTCACTGGATCGTATGGTTCACCGAAGACATCCCTCTCGACTATGGTCCCTGGAAACTGATCGGACTTCCCGGCCTCATCCTTAAAGCCTCGGATGCCAAAAACCAATACGTCTTTGTGGCTAACGGACTTGAACAGATTGGCGGCAAGGAAGACATCACGCTCATCAAGAACTACAAAAAATATGAATCGGTGACCCAGAAACAGTTTGACAAGGTCAACCGCACCACTTCGGCCGACGACGCGCTCAAGGCAGCGGGGATCACCATCAGCATGGACAACGTAACGATAGAAGGCGGTGGCGACAAAGATGATTTTATGAAATCCCTGAAAGTGGTCTCGCCCTACAACCCCATAGAGATTGCCGAATAAGGCAGGCCTGTGGAGAGCCTTCCGTTTTTAAGTGGTTTTATTAGCATTCGATGATGAATAGAATTTTACTGTCTATAGGATTGATCTTCAGCGTCATTCCGCTCTTTGCCCAGGAGCCTGTCGACAAAGTGATGTACCGCTTCACCTACAAGACCGACTTTGTGAACGACACCACACTTAGAGACTCCTTGGGGCATTATCAATACGCCCACGACGAGATGGCGCTCGATGTGGGCACTAAGGTAAGCAAGTTCTACAGCATGCTTTGGGTGAAGTATGATGAGTGGTTGGATTATACGATCAAGCACGGCGGGGAGCCTACAAAAGACCATCCGGAGCCAAAAAGAGGGAGCGTCTTGTGGACTTCCTATTACAATTATCCCGAAGGAAAGCACACAACGCTATATTACTCGCTCAACAACCTCATAAGAACAGAAGACCCCATCACTCCCATCGCCTGGACCATTACCGGCGACACCTGCTCCATCCTTGGCTATCCCTGCACCAGGGCCGAAGCCGACTACTTGGGGCGCCACTGGACGGTATGGTATACCGAAGACATTCCCATCAGCCAAGGCCCCTGGCAACTCGGCCAACTGCCGGGCATGATTCTCAAGGCTGCCGACTCGCGCCGCCAGTGGATGTTCACGGCCATCGGCATGGAGCAGCTGGATGAAAAGGAAAATATCTGTCTGGACAAGAAGTGGAAGAAGTATGAACTGATGCCCAAGAAGAAATTCTATCACTGGCGACGCACGACAACCCCCGACGACATGATAAAAGCACTGAACGCGTCGGGAGTGAAGGTGACTTTTTCCACTGAGGACGGTGGGGAATTTCCCCCGGAGGAATACCGTAGGGACTTTATGTCGCCAACGCCCTTCAATCCCATAGACTTAAGTGAGTAGGAATTGCATGAAGAAAACAGTCGTATTATTCATATTACTTATATTGTCGTGGACCGGCACAAAGGCTCAAAACACCATCACGGGCACCGTAGTCGACTCGCTGAGCGGCGCGCCGCTGCCCAAGGCCACGGTGATGCTGCTGCACGGCGGACGCACAGTTCTCTTTGTTCGGGCCAATGACAAGGGATATTTTTCCATCGATGCACAGCCTCATCCGGGCGACGAGCTGCAGGCCACCTTCATGGGATATGCCAAGCACCGGCAACCTGTGGGCAAAGACAACACCATCAGGCTGGCTCAGCAGGCTTTTCAGCTCAAGGAAGTGAAGGTGCAGGGGCCACCCGTGTCGATGCGACGCGACACGATCGTCTACGACCTGACCAAATTCACAACCGCCCGCGACAACAACCTGAAGGACGTACTCAAGAAATTGCCCGGTGTGGACGTGGAGAAAGACGGGCAGATAAAGTACAAAGGACAGGCCATCAAGCGCTTCACCGTGGAGGGACTCGACCTCAGCAAAGGGCAATACAACAAACTCACCGACAACATCCGCGCCAAGGACGTGAAGAAGGCTGAGGTGGTGGAGCACGACCAACCGGTAAAGGCTTTGCGCAACCGGGTCTTCACCGACGACATCGGCATGAACATCGTGCTGAAAGACTCGGCCCGCGACCAGTTTTTCACCACGCTCCGCCCCTATCTTCTTGCCGACGACCCCACCCATGTGGGCGGTGATGCGGTGGGCATGCAGATCGGAAAAAAGCGGCAAATGGAAACTACCGTACAGTACGACCGCTCGGGACGTGATCTCAGCAACCAGTTCTCGATTTTCTACGATGCCTTCGACTTTGCCTCCACCGCGACGATGCCCCAATGGTACTCAGCCCCTACTCTCCAGGCACCCATCGACGCGGAGCGGCTGCGCAGGAACACCTCGCAGGCATACAGCCTCGACTATCTGACAAAAGGCAATAACGACGCGGAGAACAGCTTCTCAGTGAGCTACAACCGCAACGTCATCCGACAGCACACACAGAACATCTCACAATATTTTCTCGGTGGACAGAGCCCCACACAAACAACCGAAGACCGCCATTTGCTCCTTCGGCAGGACGCCTTCTCCTTAGACTACAACCACCGTATCAATGCCGAAAGCCACTACGGCAACATTGTCTTCAAGGCCAACGCCAGCCAAGACGACGGAATTACCGACTATACCGACGGTCTGACCCAAAAGATTACCACTCCGCAGGTGAACCTGACGGCTGCCATCAACCAGACATATACCTTAGGAAGAAACATCGTGGAATGGAAATCTACCCTCGACTACAACTACGCTAAAGATAAATTCCATTTAACACAGCAGAACGATTCCGCCTCTGCAACCCTTCATCCCTATTCCGATGAGCTGACCAACAACCTTTGGCACACGTCTCACTCACTGTCATGGAACCGACAGTATGGTAAGTGGCACACGGACAATGGGCTGCGGCTTGAGGCAGAAAACCTGAATGTAGCCCACGAAAACAATGTTCTGCTGCAAGGAGCACTCACTCCCTCATGCTATTATAAGGACGAAGACTGGAGAATTTCGTTTTCCCCCGCCATTACTTTGAAGCGGTTCACCCACCAAGGATCTACTCTGCTCCTGCCCCAAGGATCAGTATACATCAACCGCGACTATGGCAACCGCTCCGACTGGAATCTATTGCTGAGCTACAATGAAAGCACCTCAGCGTGGAATGATCTTGCCATCAGCCATCACCGCACCGATTACCGCACCTGGATCGACGCCCCCGACTTCATTCCCCGTACCCGGTCACTGCTGTCATCATTTGGATACAACTATAAACGGGCCATCTACCAGTTTTTCTCCAACTTCAAAGTCAGCGCCTCGCGTATTTGGAACAGTGCGGCCATGGACATGGTCATCAACGACGGCAACTACAATTATGCTTGGATGCGCCACAATTCCCATAGCGACAATATCAACGGCTCGGCCTACTTGTCGAAAGGATGGAAAGCCATCCACCTCAAGACCAATCTCTCTCTAAATGGCAACTATTCCAAGGGAGAGCAATATTCGGCTGGCAAGATGATCGATTATCGCTATACATCCTATGCGTTCAGCCCGGAACTGGTGTTCTCGCCCTCGTGGATGGAGATAGACTATAAAGGCGACTTCTCCTTCAACCGCAGTAAAACCGGTGGAGACTGGACGAATACACTTGCCAACTGGACACAACGGCTGACGCTCATCTCCACAATCGGAAACGTAGACCTTTCACTGTCGGGCGTATTGTATCACAACGAAATACAGAATTCTCCATCCGCTAACACGCTTCTTGCCGATGCCAAAATGACGTGGCGCATAAAAAAGATAAGAATCTCGGCCTCGCTCCGCAATCTCTTCAACAAGAAAACTTATGAAGAGACCACCTACAGTGGTGTAGGAATCTTTACCAATCGCTACTGGCTCCGTCCCCGTGAACTGATGATCAACGTCCAATTCTCATTGTAAAGGACATTAACAAATAGAAAGGAGGTCTCAACCTCCTTTTTTTTGTGTCCTGTCCTATCAGTCAATCATCAACTGATCCTTCTGAAAAAAGATGAATATAAAAAACCAAACGTTTACGCAGAGATTATAAAAATAATTTCTTACCTTTGCCATACTACAAATTATCTATCATCTTAACAACTATAATGAAAAGTTTTAAACTATCAGTCTTCATTCTGTCTACCCTGCTTTCAACAGGTATGTCGGCTCAGAACGCTCCTCAATTGCGGGCCGACAACATAGACGAAGTAATCAATGCGATGACAACAGAGGAGAAAGCCCAGATGCTTGTGGGCGGCGGCAATAGCGGATTTGTCGGGTCCGGCGCTATGTTGGGTCATCAGAAGCGCATTGTGGCCGGCGCAGCAGGCATCACAGTAGCCATTCCCCGTCTGGACATCCCTTCCACGGTGCTTACCGACGGCCCAGCCGGAGTACACATTGATCCCACTCGTGAGGGCACCAAACAGACTTTCTACGCCACAGGATTCCCCATTGGCACCTGTCTGGCCTCAACGTGGAATACAGAACTCGTAGAGCAAGTGGGGCGTTGCATCGGTAACGAGACCTTGGAATATGGATGCGACGTGGTGTTGGGCCCGGGCATGAACCTCCACCGCAGTCCGCTCTGCGGCCGCAACTTTGAATACTACAGTGAGGATCCCATCGTTACAGGCATTATCGGCACAGCCATGGTGAAGGGCATCCAAAGCCAAGGAGTCGGCGTAAGTGCCAAGCACTTTGCCGTAAACTCTCAAGAGAGCGACCGAACGCGAGTGAATGAGCGACTCAGCCAACGGGCACTGCGCGAGCTCTATCTGCGCGGCTTCGAGAAAATGGTGCGCAATAGTCATCCCTGGACACTCATGGCGTCTTACAACCGTATCAATGGCGTCTACGCACAGAACAACAAGGAACTGCTCACCACCATTCTACGCGATGAGTGGGGCTTCGACGGCATTGTGATGACCGACTGGATAGGCATCCGTCCCGACCTTCCCACATGGACAGAACCGGATGCAGGCGACGAATTGCTCATGCCCGGCTATGGAAAGCAGGCTGAGGAGATTGTACAGGCGGTGAAAGAAGGAAAGCTATCTGAAGAAGTTCTCAACCGGGAAGTGAAACGCGTGTTGGAATACATTGTCAAGACACCCAAGTTTCATGGCTATCAGTTCAGCAACAAACCCAATCTCAAGGCACACGCAGAGGTGACCCGACAAAGCTCTACCGAGGGAATGGTGCTGTTGAAAAACAGTATTTCGGATAAAGGCGTGGCAACACTGCCCTTGACTAAGATGAAGAAAGTAGCCCTCTTCGGCGTGAATTCCTACGACTTTCTCAGCGGTGGACTTGGCTCAGGCTGTGTCAATGTGCCCTATGTGGTGGATATGAAACAAGGATTGAAGAATGTGGGCGTTGAAACAACCAAACAGCTCACCGATATCTATGAGAGCTATATTGCCTATGCCAAACTAAAGTTCAAGGCCGACAAGAATCCGGAGATGTGGTTTCTCGACCAGGGACAACCCAAACTCCCGGAGATAGAAATCAGCCGACGCAGCGTGGAGACTTCCTCTCAAGAGGCCGATGCCGCCATTATCACCATCGGCCGTCAGGCTGGTGAGGGTTTGGACCGCGACATCAAAACCGAATTCAATCTCAACGAAGACGAAAAGTCGATGATCGACCGCGTGAGCAGCGTCTACCATCAGGCTGGGAAACCCGTGGTGGTGGTGATCAACAGCGGGTCTGTGATGGAGACTGCCTCTTGGCGCGATGCCGTTGATGCCATTCTCGTGGCCTGGCAACCCGGCGAGGAAGGGGGCAACTCTGTTGCCGACGTACTGACGGGCAAGGTAAATCCATCAGGACACCTCACCATGACCTGGCCCATATCGGCCTATGACGTGCCGTCGACTAACAATTTCCCGCAAACTCCCGATTACTATAACTTCACCGACAAGTTTGCCGGTGGCTATATGAAAGGTGTCAACTATTCCAACCATGAGGAAGACATCTATGTGGGCTACCGTTATTTCGACACTTTCGGCAAGCCTGTGGCCTACCCCTTCGGATTCGGATTGAGCTACACCACCTTCAAATACTCTAATCTCAAGGCCTCAGCCAAAGGCAACAAGGTGAACGTAGACGTCACTGTGACCAACACCGGCAAGACAGCCGGAAAGCAAGTGGCACAAATCTACGTGAGCGCACCGAAAGGCAACATCCAGAAGCCCAAACGAGAGTTGAAAGGATTCGGAAAGACCCGACTGCTGAAGCCCGGTGAGAGCCAGACCCTTCACATGGTCATCGACCGCCGCGACTTGACCAGTTTCGACGAGGCCAACAGCCAGTGGCTTGGCGAGGCCGGAGACTATGCCGTGGAAGTAGGCGACAATATTGAGGACATCACATCGAGCGTGAAAGTGCGCCTGTCGGAATATACAGAGAAAGTACACCATGTGATGAAGCCAGACACACAGCTCAATCTGTTGCGACAATAAGGTAAACTGTCTAAAAAGAAAACTGCTCAATGATCAAAACAAGCGCAGCCAAGGCAATCAATTGCCTTGGCTGCGCTTGTTTTGAAGTGAGGAAGTTAGCGTCTACTTCGACTCTCTGTCCGATTTGATCAGGGCAAGCAGATGCTCCACAGCCACTTCCTGTGGAATGTTCTTCTCCACACAGACTTGCCCACGATAGAGACTCACACGATTTACGCCTGCTCCAACATATCCGTAATCGGCATCGGCCATTTCACCCGGACCATTGACGATACAGCCCATAATGCCAATCTTCAATCCCTTCATATCTTTGGTGGCCTCCTTGATACGGGCAATGGTGGAACGCAGCTCGTAGAGCGTACGGCCACATCCAGGACAACTGATGTATTCCGTTTTGGAGACACGCAGGCGGGCGGCCTGCAGAATGTTGAAAGCCGTCTGTTCGATCTCATCGGGTGAGATATTGCCGTCGTTCAGCAGCCAGATACCATCGGTCAGACCGTCGATCATCAGCGCTCCCATATCGGCAGCGGCACGAAGCTGAAACTCTTCCTTGTCGCTGAGCTGATACATCTGGGCAAAGACAACCGGATTCTTCACACCGGCATTCATCATTTCGTGTACCAAAGCCCGCTGGCATCCCAACCGGTTCTGATGGTTGCTCACACAGACTACTACCACTTCGGGGTGGGCTTTCAGGCAAGCGAGATATTCCTCTGCCGGAGTGCCAAACTGGAGGACGAGAAATTTCAGTGTGGCCTTCAGTGCGCCCACCAGCGGCATGGCTGTCACGGGGAAGATGGGAAATACATTGGCCGGCGCACCGCCATTCTCCTGCATCTCAGCATAGACATTGTAGTCGACGATGTAACGCTTGCCGGTGTCTGAAAGTTTCGACTGGTCACCACCTATATAAATATAGTCGGACTTATCGCCCTCGTTGGAAGTGATGACCACCGGAGCATGGTTTCCGCCGATGTCGCCTACAGCCGTAGTGGGCCGCCGTTGCGGTTTCAGCCAGTTGAATTGTGGACATTCCACACCCGGCACATACATGTGCCCAGCCTTACGCCCGATATAGTCTACCAAATGGCGGGCCACCGGAATCTCGGCCTCGGGATCCTCAGAGAGCGAGACGCGCACGGTGTCGCCAATGCCGTCGGCAAGCAACGCGCCAATGCCCACGCAGCTCTTGACGCGGCCATCCTCACCCTCACCGGCCTCGGTGACGCCGAGGTGGATGGGATAATGCATGTCCTCTTCCTCCATCCTGACAATGAGCAGCCGCACGCTGAGCACCATCACAACCGTATTGGAAGCCTTGATACTGATGACGACATCGTCGAAACGCTCCTTCTTGCAGATGCGCAAAAACTCCATACAGCTCTCCACAATACCCTCCGGCGTGTCGCCGTAGCGGTTGCGTATGCGGTCGGAAAGTGAGCCATGGTTCACACCGATGCGTATGGCCGTATGGTGCTCCTTGCAGATATTGAGGAAGGGTACCAGCCGGTCTTCAATCTTTTTGAGTTCCTGGGCATATTCCTCGTCGGTATATTCCTGCTTGATGAATTTTCGTGCGGGATCTACGTAGTTTCCCGGGTTGATACGCACCTTTTCGGCATATTGCGCAGCCACATCGGCCACATGAGGATTGAAATGCACATCGGCCACAAGCGGCGTGCTGAACCCATCGGCTCGAATGGCCGCACTGATGTTTTTCAGATTCTCAGCCTCGCGCGAGCCCTGTGTCGTCAGCCTGACAAGTTCTCCTCCCGCCTTGATGATGCGCTCGGCCTGAGCCACCGAACCTGCGGTATCGTCGGTGCTCGTGGTCGTCATCGACTGCAGACGGATGGGATTCTCGCCACCGATCCCTATGCTGCCTACCTTGACAGCAGTAGTGGGATGGCGGTGATAGTTGAACAGATCAATTACACTTGAACTCATACTTCACCTCTGCGAGTTCCTTATTGGCTTTTTCTATTTTCTGTCCGAGTCCGGCCTTCCAAGCTTCCACTTTCCCGGCCACCTCATCATCGCCCAAGGCGATCATCTCAGCAGCGAGAATGGCGGCATTCTGCGCTCCGTTCACGCCCACCGTGGCCACAGGGATGCCGGGAGGCATCTGAATGATGGAAAGCATAGCGTCGAGACCGTCGAGCATTCCCTTGATGGGCACACCGATGACAGGCAGCGTTGTAGAAGCGGCAATCACGCCAGGCAGGGCGGCAGCCATGCCGGCACCGGCGATGATGACCTTGATGCCACGGGCCTTTGCGCCCTTGGCAAACGCCTCTACGGCATCGGGAGTGCGGTGGGCCGAGAGAGCATTCACCTCAAAAGGAATGGCGTTGTCGTTGAGCCATTTCATTGCTTTCTCCATAACAGGCATATCGCTCGTGGAGCCCATGATGATACTTACTAATGGTTTCATTTCTATGATTGTTTGAATTGTCTGATTTCAATAAACGATTGGCGTAAAAAACATGATGAATCCCACAACGGCTCCCGTGAGAAAGCCCAGCACCACCTGTGAGAGCGTGTGCTGGCGCAGTATCATGCGGCTCGTGCCCACGGCCCCGGCCAACACGAGGATGAAGCAGAGCCACCACGTGGGATTGAAATCGAAGATGAAGGACAAGGCCATAAGGGCACCGAAGAAGCCACCGATAGCCGCCGTGTGGGTGCTGATCTTCCACCAGATGTTGATGATGGCACAGACAATCTGGATGCAGAGGGCAGCCACAACGATAGACCCCATGAACGCGGGCATGTGAAAGATATTCATCACGTAGAAACAGAGGAAGTAGCACATGATGCTGATGATATAGGGGATCATACGCCGCTCTTTCACTCCCAATTCCTTAGATGTCCACCCCTGATAGTTGCGGTAGATATGGATGAGCAACGTGGGCAGCAGGATGGTCATGGCATAGATAAGCGTCAGGACGATGACCTTGTAACCCAGGTCGAGAATGCTAAGATAGCTGAAAATGAACAGCGCCACCATAGCCACGAAAGGCAGATAGAAAGGCGTGAGAATCATGCTCAGCACACGTGCGGTAAGGATAATGTTCTTCTCTTTCATAGGTAGGTTTATTTTCTCAGCCGCGCCACGGGAATCCCCATCTGCTCTCTGTATTTGGAAATGGTACGTCGGGCCACCTGATAGCCTTTTTCGGCCATGCGGCCCATCAGTTCCGTGTCGTTGTAGGGCTTGGTCTTGTCTTCGTGGTCGATGATGTCTTTCAACGCGAGTTTCAGCTTTTTCGTCACGAGTTCCTCACCGTTGTCGGCCATGAATCCATTGGTGAAGAAATGCCTGAGCGGAAATATCCCCCAGCGTGTCTGTGCATATTTCTGATTGCTCACGCGCGACACCGTCGAGATGTCGAGTCCGGTTTTTTCTGCTATGTCCTTCAGCTTCATGGGTTTGAGTTCAGTCTCGTCGCCATCCTGAAAATATTTTTTCTGCCAGTCGATGATAGCTTTCATGGTGATGTAGAGCGTATGACGGCGCTCCTTCATCGCCTCAATGAAGCTGTTGGCATGGTCTACCTTTTCCTTGGCATAGAGCAGCGCTTCCTTGTCGCTGCGGCTCATGGTCTTCTTGCTGTTGCGGTAGGTGTCGACCATCTGCGAGAAAGAGTCGCTGACCTTCAGCGTGGGGATGTCTCCATAGTTGATGGAGAATGTCACCCGTCCGTCATCATCGGTATTGATGATGAAGTCGGGGGTCACCTGCTGCATGTTTCTGCCCTCGGTCTCACCCATCGACGACCCTGGTTTCGGATTGAGCTTGTACAATTCGCGCTGAAGGGCCTGGCTTTGGAGATCGGTGAGCTTCAGCTGCTCATTGATTTTATCCCATCGTTTGTGGGTGAATTCTTTGAAATAATTGGTGATCACCTCCCTCATCAAGGCCCGCATATATCCCTTTGGCTTGCGCTCGATCTGTAGCAGCAGGCATTCCTGCAGCGACCGTGCGCCAATGCCGGCGGGATCGAACTGTTGCAACCGATGGAGCATCTTTTCAAGGGTGGGCGTGTCGACATCGATATTCTGGTAGATGGCCAGTTCGTCGGAGATGGTGTCCAAATCCTTTCTCAGGAGCCCGTCGTCGTCGAGGGATCCGATGAGATATTCCATCACGTCGTGCTCCTTCTGTGAGAGGGGCTCCATGTCGAGCTGCTCCTTCAGTTTGTCGTAGAACGAAGTTGTGTCGCCATAGACCATTTCCTCATAGTCGGCGTTGTCGTTGTTGTTATAATGGTAGACTTCAGGCATGTCGTCGTCGCTTCCCATGTCGCTGAGTGCCTGGTCGAGGGCGTCCTCCCGCTCCGACCGCTCATTGCGTTCCTCCTCGGTCTCGCCCTCAGAGTCGTTCTCGCCACTGCCGTCGTCCGTGTCGAATCCCTCATTGTCCTCGTCGGCAGCATAGTCTTTCTCCAGCGCGGGATTGTCGTCCATCTCGGCTTTCACGTTGTCTTCAAGCTTGTTGATGGGCATCTCGAGAAGTTTGACATTGAGGAGCTGCTGCTGGGTGAGTCGTAATTGCTGAGTCTGCTGCTGGGTTTGACTTTGTATTAATTTTTGAGCCACGGCGTCTGATTATTTAAAATAATATTTCATCTGTTCTGCCAGTCCTTCGAGTTCCTGAGGCTCGAGGATGGCATATTCATTCCATATTCTGCTGCAAGGGCCGACGAGTTTGTTGTCCATTTCGGGAACATAGTTGAGGTAGGGGTCGCAACACAGAAAAGAGCGCAGTACATCAACGACAAGCGAGGGCCCGATGCCCAAGAGTCTGGCGAGTTCCACCACCTCGGGTGTGTCCTCGACCATGGTGTTGGGTGTGAGGCGGAAATAAAGATCGAGGATGATGACAAGCATCAGCGGCGTGAGACGGGGTTCAGCATCCAACGGCTGGAAAGTCGCTTCCCAGCTCACGTTTACCTCCACACCCGCATAAAACACGTTGCCCATCCCGAAACCTCTCATACTGCGCAGGGTGTTGACCATGCGGGCGAGTTTTTTCGGTTTATGGGCATACTTGTCCCACAGCTTCCGGAGTCTTTTGTCATCGATATGCCGCAGTCGCATCATCTGCCTATGGATGTACGAGGGCTCGATGTGAAGCTCCAGGCTAAGGTCTACAAGCTGGCGCGAGTAAAGGTGTTTCACGCCTTCCGGCTTAGTTTGGAAAAGCTGGATGATGTAAAGCCAGTATTCATCTTGCCAAAAGGGATGTCCAAGCATATCCTTGCTTTTTTTGCAAAGATAATGCAAAATGGGCGAAGAACAAAATAAAGTCGTTTGTTTTTTTCAGTATGATTAGGCGATGGACGATAGAGGGAACGGGGCAGCGTGAAATCCCATACCCCCATCCTGTTTCAGGCAGCCGGTTAAAGCAGGAATTCTTACGGCTCATTGTATCCGCAAGCGCATCGTTTGGCAAATACTTATCCACAAATCATCTTTATCTTTTTATTTTTTTCTTTTAATTAAAAAAAAAGTTATGTGTATGATGATGTCTTGTGGATAAGTTGATATCCTGTTTCTCTATTGTAGTGTTTTTTCTAATCCACAAGATTCAATGACTTATTCACCCTTTGAAAGTATATCTTTCTGATGATATTCAGTATCTTATGGCGTTATCCACTGTATGGGGAGTTGTGTGGATAAGTATAAGTTGATAATTGTTGAAAAGTGTGGATTGTTGATAACGTGTGGAAATGCTTTGGACAACGCGTGGATTATCCACAGTCCACGGCATTCACTTTTGGGGCTGTGGATAAGCTATCAGTTATCAACACCGTTTTCCACACGGTTATCCACAGTTATCCACTGGTAATTCACGCATCAAAATCCGTCTGCTCATGCCAGACGGCAGTTGTCACCCGACGGGCTTCCAAAAGCCGCCCCGTTGGCTTGCATGTGGAAGCCCGTCGGGCGGCAACTGCGGGCCCGAGTCTGGAAAGCGTTATATAAAAAAGAGGATGTGTCGCACATCCTCTTAACATTTATGTATTGTTGATCATCTGAAAAACATTCGCCTGCCGGAGTGGACGCTCCGTCGGTCAAGACACTTTTTCTTGATACGGTATTCGTTGACAAAAGTTCCGGTAGACCTCGTTGTCCACTTTGAATTGAAATTAACAAAAAAAGGGTGTGCTTGTATTAGCACACCCAACATGAAACGTTGTCCCAGGCGGACTCGAACCACCGCTGACAGAACCAAAAACTGTAGTGCTACCATTACACCATAGGACAATTATCGTCTGCAAAGGTAAGCAATTTATGTGCAATCACCAAATTTTTTCTGCCTTTTCTCTCCGCTACTGTTTTTTTGAAGGGCTGTATAGGCGGATTTGCCTCTCTTATTTTGTTTAGCTCTTCACTTTTATCTATAATGCCGTGCAGATTTTAAGTCCCCCTGGTGATAAAAAACTCCTGTCTACAGACAAAGTAATTATTAGCTCTCTCAGAGAACAAATGATTTTATACTATTATTTTTTCAACTTCCTCTATAGTCAGATTCGTGGCCTTGGCAATGTCGTCAACAGATAACCCCAACTGACACAAATTACGGGCTATTGCAATAGCGTTCTCTTTGGCTCCCTGCTTCTTTCCTTCTGCAATACCCTGCTTCTTTCCTTCTTTCAGAGCATCGTTCACCATGGCACGCTCTGAGGCTACAGCGTCCCAGAATTTCTCATAGGTGTAGAGCTGGGTCTCATTGTAGGAGGATGTCTCCAAGAGTTTTACGGCTTGTTTCAAGTAGGGATTCTGCAGGAAATCCTCCGGTACAGTATCTGTTTCTGAGTTCATCTCTGTGAGGAAGCGAAGCCATAGAATGGCCATTCTGCGTTCCTGTATGGATTGAGGCTTGAATTTGGGCAGTTCTACAAAAACAAAGTGGAGCCCTTCTATCACCTTGTTGGTGTGTTCGATGTTGACGATGTCATAGTGATGGTAAAACTCTTTCAGGTCGGGCATGAACACGTCGTTGATGAGACTGAGCGAGTATACCGGATGCAGATATCTGAAATCATAACTTCTGTCGAGTTGCTTGACATAAGCCTTTGAAGCGTTGAAGAGCACGCGTTGCAGGAAGGCCGGTGTCCAGAACATCTGCATCTCTACGATAAACTGTCTTCCGCTGTTATCCTTGCACCTGACATCTACTATGGTATTTTTCTTCATAGGGGAATCCGGGGCCAGCTCTGCAGGCAGAAATTCCAAATATTCAATTTCCTCACCCTCTTGGAAAGGCAAAAGGGCGTTGAGGAAACTCTTTGTGAGTTCCTTGTGCTCGCCAAAGATTCGTTTGAAGGTGAGGTCGGCGCGCGGATCCAAATATTTCATTGCTCTCATATCTTCATAGGTTTGTTAGCGCAAATATCGCGAAAATATTTTAATTATCCAAGTATTTTTCTTGAAACATATGGGTTACCTGACATTCTGTCGTGGGGCAAAAAAATAGTCCCGCATACTGTGCGGGACTATTCTTTCATGATGTCATAGCTTTATTTATAGTCTTGACTCTTATTTCACGGTAATGAGATAATAGTTTTTCTTGCCTCGCTGTACAAGCAGATACTTGCCATCAATAAGGTCTTCGCTGGTAATGGGCTGGTCGAAGGCAGAGAGCTTCTCCTTGTTGAGGCTCACGCCATTTCCCTTGACGAGTTTGCGCATCTCGCTCTTGCTGGGGAATATCTGCCAACCCTCACGGCAGAACACATCGACGGCCGGCTGACCAAGCTGGTCCTTGTCAAGATCGTAGTGGGGCACATCCTTGAATACATCGTTAAGTGTAGCCTCGTCGAGCTGCGCAAGGCTGTCCTTGGTGGCTTTGCCAAAGAGAATATTACTGGCAGCAATGGCCATATCGAGATCTTCCTTGCTGTGTACCATTGTTGTGACTTCCTCTGCCAAACGACGCTGCAGCGTGCGGCGGCCGGGATCCTGACGGTGCTCTTCAATAAGACCGCTGATGGTCTCTTGATCGAGGTCGGTGAATATCTTGATGTAGCGTTCGGCATCATCGTCGGTCACATTGAGCCAGAACTGATAGAAAGCATAAGGCGTAGTGCGATTACGGTCGAGCCACACATTTCCGCTTTCGGTCTTGCCGAACTTCTTACCGTCGGCCTTGGTGATGAGCGGACAGGTAAGGCAGAATGCTTCAGCCTCGTTGCCGAGTGTGCGGCGAATGAGTTCCGTACCGGTAGTCATGTTGCCCCACTGGTCGTTACCGCCAAGCTGCAGGCGTACGCCGTAGTGCTGATACTGATAAAGAAAATCGTAGCCTTGAAGCAGCTGATAAGTGAACTCTGTAAAAGAGAGTCCGTCGCGTGCCTCACCGTTGAGACGTTTCTGCACACTGTCTTTTGCCATCATATAGTTGACCGTGATGTGTTTGCCCACGTCGCGTACGAAGTCGAGGAAACGGTAGTCCTTCATCCAATCGTAGTTGTTGACAAGTTCAGCCTTGTTGGGTTCGGTACCATCAAAGTCGAGGAAACGGCTCACCTGTTTCTTGATGGCCTCCTGGTTGTGGTAGAGCGTGTCCTGGTCGAGCAGGTTGCGCTCCTGGCTCTTGCCCGAAGGGTCGCCAATCATTCCCGTCGCACCGCCCACAAGCAGGTAGGGTTTATGGCCGCAGCGCTGGAAGTGGCGCAACATCATGATGCCACAGAGGTGACCGATATGCAGCGAGTCGGCGGTAGGGTCTGTGCCTAAATAGCCCGATGTGAGATGGCTTTGGAGATATTCTTCAGTGCCTGGCATGATCTGTGCGAGCATGCCACGCCATTTGAGTTCTTCTACGAAATTCTTCATTATAGTCTTTTGATTTTAAGTTGCTGGATTGTACAAAACGATTATGGCACAGGGTCGTATCCGCTTCCGCCCCAGGGATTGCAGCGTAGTATGCGCCAAATGGCGAGTGCGAGCCCTTTTATCGGGCCATACTTGAGCAGTGCCTGGCGGGCATATTCCGAGCATGTAGGCGTGAATCGGCAGGAAGGCGGAGTGTAGGGCGTTATGCACTTCTGATAGAACATGATGGGAAGAACGAGTGCCCAAGTCAGAGGCAGCCCTATGATATGGAGAGCCCGTCCCAACTTGCTGCGTTGTGTTTTCTCCCGTTGCTTACTCATAAGCGCTCTCCTATGCGACGAAGCAATTTTTCCACTTTAGCCCTCACCTCTTCGCTTGGATGCAGGTTGCTGTCGAGCCATATGAAAGCCACATCGAGCGTTTCGTCCCGATCTGTCAACAACTCGGCCAACGGTTGCTTAGCCATTCTGAAAGCTTCACGCACTTGTCGTTTGACGCGATTGCGCTTCACGGCGCGCTTGAAGCATTTCTTTGGCACGCTGACGAGCATTTGCAAAGTCTGCTCGTCGGCATATCGTTTTCGGATGACGTAGACCGCCCTGAGCGGGAACACGGTCATGCTCCTGTGGGAACCTCCGTTAAACAGTTCCTCAATGGCGGTGCGGCTGCACAGCCTTTCGTCTTTGCTCAGGGTGTTGGCTGGCATTGTGGAATGATATGGGTGAATTATTTGTTTTGCTCTTTCAGATAGGCCTTCAGCGCAGATGTCATCGACGGATATTGCTGCGACGGAGCTTGTAGGTCGAGATGGAGTCCTTCGCTTTCCACAGCCTTAGCGGTGGCCGGGCCGAAAGCAGCAATCTTGATGTTGCCCTGCTTGAAGTCGGGAAAATTCTTCTTCAACGCTTTCACGCCAGTGGGACTGAAGAAGACAAGCATATCGAAGTCGAAGTTCTTCTTCTGTTCCTCAGTGAAGTCGTTGCTCACGGTGGTATACATCACGCATTCCTTATGCTGCAGCTTTTTGCTGTCAAGGAGTTTTGCGATACTGTCGTTGTGAACACTGCTCAAGGGTACGAGATATTTCTCGCCCTTGTGTTTCACCATCTGGGGCAGCACATCATCGATTTTGCCTGTAGTGCCGAAGAATATCTTGCGCTTGCGATACTGTACATACTTCTGGATATAAAGAGCAATGGTTTCGATGACGCAGAAATATTTCATATCCTCAGGTATGGTGATGCGCATCTCTTTTGCCAGGTTGAAATAATTATCGATAGCGTGGCGGGAGGTGAACACCACAGCGGTATAGTCGAGCAGGTTGATGCGCTGCTGGCGGAATTCTTTTGCAGAGAGTCCCTCTACCTTAAAAAAGGGATGGAAGACACACTCTACGCCAAATTCCTTTTCAATGTCATAATACGGCGACTTGTCGCTTGCCGGTTGAGGCTGCGAAATGAGTATTTTCTTTATCATCGGATCCTATAAAATTAATCTCAAATAGTTACTTGTAAGCAGCAATATGCCTGCAAGAATACAGGCAGGTACCACTTCGAGCGCACAAAAGTACAAAATATTTTGCAGATAGACGTTTTTCTTTCTGAAAAAGATGACAGAAGTGCGGTAAAGTGTTAGTAATTTGACAATTCCAACTACAGCGAAGACATAAACGAGCAGATTTTGAGCATTCGTCTTGAAGTATGCGCAAAGCATCACGGCTGGAAGCAACAGCACTCCTTCCGATGAGACGAGAAAGAGATAGGCTTTGGTCCATTGCTCTGTCTTCTTGGCATCGAAAAACACCCACCCCGTGATCCAGTAGAGCAAAAGTTTCACGATGAAGTAGGCTGCCACGATGCCGGTGTATATTCCTATTTCCTTGTATTTGTCTGAGAAGTTAATGCTTGTGTCGCCATTGTGCCATAAGAAGAAATAGATGAGCGCAACGAGGAGACAAGTCAGAAGGGCCAGAAACAACTGGAAGTGCAGTTCATTGGAAGTTTCCGTGATATCGCTGAATTCCCGTCTCGGTGCAGAGAAGAAGTTCTTGGCCTGCCGAACAATGAAGCGATGGCTTTGGGCTGATGAGAAAAGTGTCAGCAGAAAGCAGATCAACAGCAACGAAGTGATGAAGTTGTCGTTGGCAATGTTGTAGGGAATGGGCTCTCCCTGCTCGCCATAGCCGGCTCCGCCGCGCTCCACGAAGAGCGTGTCGCCCGAGAGAATCGACGTGATGTGGGTAGTATCCTCAAACACGTCGGCATGCAACTCTCTAACGTTTACCGGCTTGGGTTTCGGCAAGCGTTTCAAACACGCTGGCACCTTGTTGACGGGTGCCAGTGTGTCGGGTGTAAACATTATTGTATCGTTGTCAATCATTGATTATCGAGAAACGGGAATGCCGTGACAGTCCAATGCTGCCTCCGTTACTTTGTAAAACTACGGTTCTCAATCTCTATTTAATTCCGAATGCTTTTTTTATTTCGTCCACGCGGTTGAGTTTTTCCCATGTGAAGAGCTCTACCTCCATGGGCTTGGTCTCATGATAGCGGCTGGTGAACTCCTTATGTACGGTCACGTTTTTACGTCCCATGTGACCATAGGCAGCCGTGTCCAAATAGATGGGCTGGCGCAGGTTCAGTTGTTCCTCGATGGCTTTCGGACGGAGATCGAAGAGCTGTTTTACTTTCTCCGCGATTTCACTGTCTTTCATGCCGACATGGCTCTTGCCATAGGTGTTGACGTATATGCTAACGGGTTCAGCCACACCGATGGCGTAGGCTATCTGCACAAGCATCTCGTCGCTCACGCCTGCTGCCACCATGTTCTTGGCAATCCAGCGGGCGGCATAGGTAGCCGAGCGGTCCACCTTTGAGGGATCCTTGCCCGAGAAGGCTCCGCCGCCGTGTGCGCCACGACCGCCATAGGTATCGACAATGATTTTGCGGCCCGTGAGACCTGTATCACCGTGAGGTCCACCGATAACGAACTTGCCTGTGGGGTTGACGAAGTATTGGATATTGTCATTGAAAAGGGCCTTCACCTTGGGTCCTACTTGTTCTAATACGCGCGGCATGAGGATATTGATGACATCCTCACGGATTTTGTCCAGCATTTTCTTGTCGGCCTCTTTCTGTGTTTTCTTTTTGTCGTGGGCGTTGGGGTCGGGCTTTACGAAATCGTCGTGCTGTGTGCTTACCACGATGGTATGTATGCGCTGTGGCACGCCGTCGTCGCTGTATTCTACCGTCACCTGACTTTTTGCGTCGGGGCGCAGATAGGTCATCACCTTGCCTTCCTTGCGGATGTCGGCCAGGGTACGCATGATGAGATGTGCCAAGTCGATGGTCACGGGCATATAGTTCTCGGTCTCATTAGTGGCGTAGCCGAACATCATGCCTTGGTCGCCGGCTCCCTGATCCATGCTGTCCTTGCGGCTCACACCGCGGTCGATATCCTCGCTCTGCTCGTGAATGGCGGTGAGGATTCCACAGCTGTTGCCGTCAAACTGGTATTCGCCTTTTGTATAACCGATGCGTTTGATGGTGCGGCGGGCTATGGTCTGGAGGTCTATATAGGCCGACGAGCTCACTTCGCCCATGATGACCACTTGTCCGGTTGTGACGAAGGTTTCGATGGCACAATGAGCATTGGGATCGTAGGCAAGAAATTGGTCGAGAAGAGCATCTGAGATCTGATCGGCCACCTTATCGGGGTGTCCCTCAGATACCGATTCTGATGAAAATAAATATGACATAAATAGTATGTAACTATGCGGCAAACCTGCGAATTTGCCCTGTTGAAACTGTATAAAATCTGAGGGGGAATGAGCATACAGACACGCAGGCTACTGCCTCGGCTCATCTTTGCGGGTGCAAAGTTACTGCTTTTAGGCGGAATAAACAAAAAGTTATCGCTAAAAAAGGTTGACTCCTATGCTGCGGTCATTCTCTCCTGATGCATGGGTCAACCCAAAAAGTAAGGAGCCAAGAACACCGGAGGTTGTTGTTGTCGCCTCATTTGCTCTTGGCTCCTCTATCAAATTTCTATACTTTTACAGTTCTCTTTCTTTCCAGTGGATAGCGTCCTGGAAGCGTTTGATGACGGCTGTTTCGCCAATATGTTTCTCTTCGTCCTCGCTCAGCTTGCATGTCTCGTTGTAGTAGGGCCAGGCTTCTGTGATCTTGGCGGCTACGAGCTTAATAACGATATTCATAGGCTTCACGCCCTTGAAGTCGTTGGTGAAGTGTGTGCCGATGCCGAACGAAGGCTGAACGTATTTCTCTGCATACTGTTGCACCTCAATGGCCTCATCTGTATTGAGTGCATTGGAGAAGATCACTTGCTTGGTCTTCGGGTCAACGCCGAGCGACTTGTATTTTTCCACTATGCGTTGCAGTTCCTTGCGGTTGTCGCCGCTGTCTATGCGGAGCCCCTTAAACAGATTGGCAAAGTCTTCGCTGAAGTTGAGCGAGAAGATGTCCCAGCCGAAGGAGTCATAAAGGTAGGTTCCAAGAGCTCCACGGAAGGTGTTGCGCCACGATTCCATGGCCAGGTGGTTGGCCATTTGCGGACCATACATGCCTCCGATGGCGCAGACGAACTCGTGGGCCATCGTGCCGACGGGAGTGAGGTCGTATTTCATGGCAAGCCACACATTGCTTGTACCTACAAACTTGCCTTTCCACTTTTTCGATTCATAGCAGTCCTTCATGGCTTTCACCATGACATCTTCTGCCTCCAGGGAGAGACGGCGGCGCGTGCCGAAGTCGGTATAGACGCAGCCTGCGCTGAGCAGTCGCTCTGCCTTGTTGTACGACTTGCTGTAATAGTCGTCGTAGTCCACTTTGTCCTGGCCGGTCACGATGTAGTAGAGTTCAGAGATAATGGCCAAGACTTTCACTTCGAGCAGGATGGTGTCGCTCCATGCTCCCTCGAACTCGATGTGAAGATGGCGCTCATCGTCGAGCCACGTCTTCACCCACGACGAATCATAACGGAATCCTTTCAGATAGGGATAGAACCATTCGGGTATATAGTTGCACTTGCGGCGCATGAAGGCAATCTCCTCATCGGTGATGACGACATTCTCAAGATATTTCACCTGTTCCATGACGAGCTTGTCGAAGCCGTCGGGATATTGGGTGTTGTCCCGGTCTTTGAAACTATATTTCACCTGTGCTCTTGGGAAATTGTCGATGACGGCACAGCACATGGTGAACTTATAGAGGTCGTCGTCAGTGAAGTGAGTGATGATTTGTTTCATAAAACAGTTGTTGATAATGATGTATTGCAGCCTGAGGAGGGCTGTCGAACCTTTTAAAGATGATAACGACGGCGGGGTGAAGTTATTGCATAATAATTGAACAATATTGGCAACTCCTCTATAGGCTCCCATATTCTGCCGTCTCATCCGTCATCGGCCGCGTATTTGTCCGTAAGGGCTAACAGGCCGGGGCGGCTATGAGGGGAATAGGGAGAAGTGTTCGGATGGATGCAGAAACAAAGATGCCGGACGCTACGGCTGCCTTCGCAGCCCTACGTCCGACATGATCGACTTATTGTCTATAGCGGGTTGGATGATTCTTTTCCTGTCCTTATGTCGTCTATTATAGTCCCATCTGCTTAAGCAGCCAGTTTTCCCATTCGTCCCACTGTTCCTGATACCAGAAATGGCCCGTCTGTTGATAGACGCTGAGGGTCTTGGGTGCCGTGACGATATTGTAGGTGCTATATGACGAGGTGGGAGGCACCACTTCATCGTTATAGCCAAAGCTGAACCAGCTGTCGCACTTCACGCGGCGGGCGAAGTTGACACCGTCGTAATAGCGTGCCCCCTCTATGCGCTTGGGGTCTACGTTCTTCGCCTTGTAGAAATAGTGGGGCCAGCCACCGGCTACGCCTTTCAGTTCTGACTCGTGGTCGCAGAGGGCGTCGTGGACTACGCCGATAAATGTCACACGCGGGTCGAGGGCTGCCGTGGAGAGCGATAGAAAACCTCCCTGGCTGCTGCCTGTGACGCCGAGCTGACGGCCGTTCCATTCGGGCAGGCTGGCCATATAATCCACACATCGCACACATCCCACGACAACCCGGCGGTAATATTTGGTCTATCCATGGGAGTCGCAGCAGATTCATCCCTCGCAGAAGCGACAGGTGGGGCAACGTCTCGCCTATGTAGCGCTCAACCACAGCTATGGGATGCAGAGTCTGATGTGTGAGAGTCCTGAGGTGAGCGACTATCATTTTGTGGGCGACACTTGCTTCGTGCATCTCAAGAACGACTATGGAGCCATCTCTCGCTATGAGGACATCCAGGGCTTTGAGCTTGCCGGTGCCGACAAGGTCTTCCATAAGGCCAATGCCTACTATCATTGGACGAAGGGCATCATCATCACTTATCCCGAAGTGAAGCACCCCGTGGCCGTGCGCTATGGCTTCCGCAATTTTCTGATCGGCAATGTGGCCAACGCTGCTCATCTGCCGCTTTTCCCATGGAGGAGCGACAACTGGTAAGCTGCTTCGTCGGTAGTCCCTCTTCTGTATTGACCAGACGGTATGATATTGTCTGGTTGAAGCTGTCGCTTTTAGAATACGAAAACTGAGGGCTGGATTTCCATGGCTGGGAATCCAGCCCTTTGTCTATGAAAAAACGGTTGTTGGTGCCGTCCTGCAAATGGCAACCTGTCGGCTTCCATATGGGGGCCGGCGGGCAGGCTTTTGGGGGCCGACGGGCTTCCATATACCGACCGGCATGAATAAGCGGAAATGGCAATAGGTACAGCCTATAATTGAATAGTCTGTAGACAGAGGTAAACATGTACTGATGCTTTACAGACAAGGTTCAGCCTTGTTGACAAAACTGTCAGTGAAAAGCGGGAAGTCTGTTGTTTATTTGCGAAATGAACATTATTGTTGAAAAATGAACGCAATTTGTACTAATTACAAAATATTGTCGGATAAATAGCGTTTCATAGACAGATATGATGAAAACTATAATCTTTGCATACTCATTGCTAACTTTTTCCAGCATAGCCCCATGTGTGGCCGAAGAATATTCTCCAGACACCTTGCAGGCGGCTGCAGTGCAACTGATGCCTGCAGCGCACGTAGCCCCCGATCCCCACGCTATCTCCAAAGATACCCTTCGACTAAACCCAAAGCTGGAATGGATGGACCGCGCCTTTAAGTCTCGTCTTTTCCGTGCTACTTATATGGGTGTGCCGCTCATTGCCGGCGGTCTCATCGTGAAGCATCAGGACACAAAGTTCAGAAAGCTTCGCAACGACTTCTTGCCCCACTTCCGCCGTCCTGTTGACGACTATATGCAATATCTTCCTGCCGCGGTGATGGTGGGACTGAAGTCGGCAGGGATACCCTCGCGCAGTTCGTGGGGGCGCATGCTGCTGAGCGATATGTTCACGGTGACTGCCATGGGGCTGACAGTGGACGGACTGAAACGTACCACGCAAGTGACGCGCCCCGACGGTACCAACCGCCACAGTTTTCCTTCTGGCCATACGGCTACGGCCTTCATGACGGCCACTATGCTCACTAAGGAGTATGGTCATCTCTCGCCATGGGTGGGCGTGGGAGCCTATTCGCTGGCTACGGCAACAGGTTTGATGCGCGTGGCCAACAATAAACACTGGATTTCCGACGTGATGGTGGGTGCAGGCATCGGCATCCTTTCCACTGAATTAGGCTATTGGCTGGCCGACCTTATCATGAAGGATAAGGGACTCAACGTGAAGGATTCACCCGAGATGTATGCGGCGCTCTTCCGCCCCACCCCTTCGTTTCTCTCGCTCACCGTGGGATTCTCTCTCCCACTGAGCCACTACGACATCCGTGAGGGAGAAGCTTTTGAGACCACCACGGGCACCGCCATAGGACTGGAGGGAGCTTGGTTTTTCTCTCCCTATTTAGGCATCGGTGGCAAGGCTTCGGCTGCCAATCTGCACTACATCGTCAACGGCCAGGACGCGCCCGACAATACCTTCAAGTTCTACACTCTTCAGGCGGGTCCCTACTTTTCCCTGCCACTCTCCAAGCGGTGGCGTGTGGGCAGTAAACTTGTCGGTGGAGCCGTTTTCTATCCTCCTACCGACATCAACGGCACTCCCATACCGCGCCACTGTGGGCCGGCCTTTGGATCCGGACTGAGCACCGACCTGCAGGTGCGCTCCAACCTGTCTATAGGAACTTATCTCGATTACAATGTACAAGTGCCGGGCAGCAAATACAGCCACGAATACATCCATGTACTCACGCTCGGTGGCCGGGCCAGCATCAGATTCTGAACTCTTTTGTGCGGGAGACTTCTTGATACACCTGTGGCATCTTTAAGAATCCGAAATCGTAGGAATCCTTCAGTATGTCGTTCACCTCCATGCGATATTCCTCCTGGAGAGTTTGGCTAACAAGAAAAATAGGAGGCAAACACTCGTATAATCAGTGTTTACCCCCTACTCGAATGATTGTGAAAAGAGCTATGTCTTCAGCTTTGTTGTGCTATTGATTGATGATCTTTTGAATTTTCTTTGGCCCGTTGGCTGTAGTTGTCATCTGTTGTCCATAGAGATGAAGCAAAGGCTTCTAACAATGATGCTGGCGTGAAATACTTTCTATGTCATTCAATAATGATAAAAAGAATGGTGAAGATAAAAAAAACGGGCGGCGCGCCAACTCTGACGCATCGCCCGTTTTTTTATTGCCGAATAAGAAGGATTACTTTGCAGGCAGCATTACCACCTCGCAATGGTCGCCCGACTGCAGAAGTTCCTGCATGAACTTAGAAATAGACTGCGGAGTCTGAGCCTCGATCAGCTTCTTGTAGTTGGTGTAGTCATCAACGCCGAATTGACGGAATTTGTTGATGATTCCCATCCAGTAGCCGTTTTGCTTTGCATTGTCGTCGGCGCGCTTGAGCATGAGCTTCTTCACCTTGTCGAGCTTGTCGGCATCGCAGGTCTTTGCCAGGTCGCTGACCTCATCATAGAGAATCTTGCGGGCCACAGCCTGCTTCTCCGGCTTCATTGGGCAAAAGGCCTGAATGATAGCCAAGTTGTAGTTGTCGTAGTCGATGTTCATGCCACCGAAGGCCTGTACAGAATAGGCGGCGCTGCTGTCTTCGCGGATACTCTGCAGATATTCCATGGTGAGGATTTGGCCGGCTATGCTGGCCTGGATGTCATGTTCGGTGGTGTAGGGAATCTTGTGCGAAGTCCATACGATGAGGGCTGTTGCTTTGGGAGTTTCCATCTTGCGGTTGAAGTCGCAGACGCGTACGCCCGGTTCTATGTCGGCCATGCGCTTGCCGGTTTCAGCCTTCTTGCCAGCTGGGAGTGATCCGAGATAGGTCACGGCAAACTGCTTGAGAGAGTCTACGTCGAAGTTGCCGATGAAGGTGAACTCCCATCCGCGTGCATTGGCCAGACGCTCTTTTGCCATGGCGAGAATGCGGTCGTAGGAAGCAGTCTTCAGATCTTGATCGTTCAGCGGAGCCACACGCTCGTTGTGGTTGTAGAGCGTGTTGGTGATGGAGTCAGAGAAGGCCACGTCGGGATTGATCTTGCGTTCTGCCAGTTCCACTTGATTCTGTTTTATCAGATTGTCCCATTCATCCTGGTCCTTGGTGATGTCGGTAAAGGTGAGATAAGTGAGCTGCATCAGTGTGCGCAGATCTTTCGGCGTAGAGTTTCCGCTGATCGACATGTGGCGGCTGTTCATCTGGAGGCTTGTTCCGGCAATGACACCGGCAAGGGCTTTCTCCAATTGCTTGTTGCTGAATCCGCCCAAACCGCTCGACTCGATGGCATCGTCGAAGAGTTTGAGGTTGGCACCCTCTTTCTTGAAGTCGTAGACAGATGAGCCGGCACCGCCTTCGGCAACCATCATCACCTGATCCTTCTTGAAGTCGGTCTTCTTGTAGATTACCTTCACACCGTTTTGCAGCGTGAGTGTGGTGTAGCCGAACTTATCGTTGGTTTCCTGCTTCACGATCTTTCCACCCTTAGGCTCTTGCTTGATGAGAGGCTCGTTCTTCACGTTGTCCACGTAGGCTGTGAGCTGTTCGCCACGGGCTGCCTTCACGGCATCGAGAAGCTGTTGCTTGGTGGGATATGTGGCGCCTTCCTTCTCGGTATTGAAATTGATGATTACGAGATTGGAGTCGTTGTCGTGGAAACTCTCCTTGACAGCTTCGTTGATAGCTTCTACGGGAATCATGGGCACCATCTGTTTCATCAGCTGATAGGAGACATCGATGCTGGGCAGAGGATCGTGATCCAAGTAGTTGCCTAAAATCTGGTTGTAGAGTTGTGTGTTGGTACGCTTGTCCTTGTTGCTGTAGGCTTTGTCAAGGCTCGACAGATAGTCTTGCTGGAAGCGTTTGTACTCTGTGGCGGTGAAGCCAAACAGAGAAGCACGGCGCAGTTCCTCAATGAGAGCCTTGAGCGAGGCACTTGTCTGTGTGGGATCTTTTGGCAGTGCAGCCATCGTCAGCGCATCCTTTGTCTTGGCAAAAATGTAGTTTCCGTAAGAGGCATTTCCACCGACAAAGGGACAGTCGGCCTTCAGTGCACGCTCGTTGATACGGTCGGAGAGCATCTTGCACACGGCATTGTTCATATATTCATTGACGTAGTAGTAGGGTGAGTTCTTCAAGCTGTCGGGGAATACGTCTTGCTTGATCATCAATTCCACAATCGACTGCTGGAACTCCTTGTCTTTGTCAACGACTACGATGGGCTCGGCATTGTCGGGTACTTGTTCGTCCACCACAGGTGCAGCATTGGCGGGATTCTTGATGTCGCCGAAGAGCTTCTTGATTTCAGCTTCCACCTTGTCCACGTCCACGTTGCCGACAACGATGATACCCTGATTTGACGGGTGATACCATTTGTGATAGTAGTCGACGAGTTCCTTGCGCTTGAAGTTGTCGACCACGCTCATCAGGCCGATGGGGTAACGCAGACCGTATTTTGAACCGGGATAGAGCGTGGGTAGATTGCGTTCAAACATACGACTTCCTGCGTCTGTGCGCATACGCCATTCCTCGTGGATGACGCCGCGCTCCTTGTCGATCTCGTCCTGTTCAAGCAGCAGACCACATGACCAGTCGCGCAGAATGAGCAGGCAAGAGTCGATATTGTTGGGATTTGTCGTGGGTACATTGTCGATGTTGTAGACAGTTCTGTCGATAGAGGTGAAGGCATTGAGGTCACCGCCAAACTGCACACCGATCGACTCGCAATAACGCAGCAGGGCGTTGCCCTTGAAGTGGTCACTGCCATTAAAAGCCATGTGCTCCAGGAAGTGTGCCAGACCGCGCTGGCTCTCCTCCTCCTGGATGGAACCCACACGCTGGGCGATGTAGAAGTTGGCTCTGTTCTCTGGCCAATTGTTGTGCCTGATGTAGTAAGTCAGTCCGTTGGCTAATTTGCCGGTTCTGACATCAGGATCCATGGGCAACGACATTTGTTGTCCGACAGCCGTCAGCCCTCCAATAACCAGTAGGATTACTGAAAGAATTAGTTGCTTGATTCTCATTGTGGATGTTAATTTAAAATATTACTGTTGATTGATTTTTACGATAGTGGGTTCTATTGCGACAGTCCAAAATGGCGCAAGGCCTTGGCGAATCCGTCGTCATCGACATGTGCCGTCACGAAGTCGGCACTCTCTTTAGTCGTCTCGTCGGCATTTCCCATAGCTATGCCGGTGCCTGCGGCTCGCAGCAATGGGATGTCATTCCCCCCGTCGCCGATGGCAAAGGTGCGGGATGGATCTATTCCCAATCGGCTGGTCATGGCTTGGAATCCTACTGATTTGTCTACACCCTCAGCTGTGATGTCCGTGAATTGTGGGTGCCACCGGTTCGACATACAATGTTTCAGCCGTGGCATCACTTTCTTTTCCTCTTCAACAGTGATAAATGGGGATATTTGCAGTATGCGCTGGCCTTTGAGCAATTGCAAGTCTTGGCTGTAAGTGTCCATGGGAACGTGGAGACCTTTCTGATAGATCTCATAAACAAGGCTGTTGTTGTTGTACACAACGATATCACGCTCGCCTGCAATCACCACACTGAAGTTCATTTCATCACTTGCCTCAACGATGGCCTGAAGGTCTTCCTCGCTGATATACCGGCAGTTTACAATCTCTTGACCAATGTAGCAGTAAGCCCCATTGGTAGTGAGATACCCGTCGATGAGATGTTCTATCTGTTGCAAGTTGTTGATAAATTGCGGGGGGCGCCCTGTTGAGATATAGAATCGGTGTCCTCTGCGCTTGGCTTCGGTAAGGGCTTCGACGGCAGAAACCGGAATGCGGTGTGATGTGAAGCTCACCAGGGTTCCGTCGATGTCGCTGAATATGACGATGTCTTTGTTCATGTTTTTTTATTCTACAATAACGATTGTGTTGGTTACCGAGTAATAAGAGTCTGCCTGCATAGGCTATAACGATTAATCACTTCACTCAGCAGTACTGAATAAAATGACTCTTTATCATCATTTGCAAATATACAAATAAAACATGAAATCCCTACTTCTTTTAAGTAAAATTAAAAATAATATAGGACACTTCCACGTTAATTGAAAATTAACGAAACTACTTTCCTGCTTGTTGAGCCGTTTGCCAAGATATTGTCTTTGGTGAATGACAGGCCGACTATCCCTTTTTAAAGGCATTATTCCTGTGTCTTATGGAGGCGAGAATGTCTTTTTCACGGCACAATTCTCCGAATCTGTCTGTTGATGAATCGCATTCCAAAGGTCTTTTCTTTGTTGTTTTGCCGATTATTTCTTATTTTTGCAACGACAACAAACTGTTATAAATGAAAAGAATACTCATTATCAATGGTCCCAACCTCAATTTGTTAGGGATCAGAGAACCAGGAATATACGGCAAGAGTTCGTTTAAGGACTTTCTGCCTAAACTCAAAGCATCTTTCCCTGATGTTGAGATCAGCTACTATCAAAGCAATATTGAGGGCGAACTTATTAATAAGATGCAGGAGGTTGGATTTTCATCTGATGGTATTGTGCTCAATGCCGGGGCCTATACCCACACCTCCATAGCGCTGCTCGATTGTATACGATCGATCAAATGTCCGGTGGTTGAGGTTCACATCAGCAACGTCCATCAGCGTGAGGAATACCGCCACCACAGTATGATTTCGGCAGGTTGCAAGGGTGTGATCTGCGGTTTTGGACTCAATAGTTATAAATTAGCCGTGGAGGCCCTTACCGACGATGACTGAAACAGAACAACTTGATCGATATATAGAGGCCCACAGCGACCCAGAGCCCGATTATCTCTACCGTCTTTACCGGGCCACAAACATCCATACCATTCACGGGCATATGGCTTCTGGTCATGTGCAGGGTCGCCTGCTCAAGATGCTTGTTGAGATGATCAGGCCTAAGAATATTCTTGAAGTAGGAACTTTCTCTGGCTATAGTGCGCTTTGCATGGCCGAAGGGCTGGAAGACGGTGGGCGGGTTTTCACCTTTGAAATCAATGATGAGATGGAAGACTTCACCCGACCGTGGATTGAAGGTTCGGCATTGGTCGACAAAATTGTTTTCACCATCGGCGACGCCAACGTAGAGGCACCCAAGCTCGGTATTACGTTCGACATGGCCTTTGTCGACGGCGACAAGCGCACATACGTTGAAACCTATGAGATGGTGTTGCCGCTTCTTCGCCATGGAGGATTCATTGTTGCCGACAATACGCTTTGGGACGGACATGTGGTTGACCCCGCCTACGATCGTGACTCGCAAACCATCGGTATCCGGAGGTTCAACGATCACGTCGCTGCCGACGGTAGGGTGGAGAAAGTGATTGTCCCCCTGCGTGACGGACTGACGCTAATCAGAAAGAAATAGAAGTTTATAGCGTATTCTTAAGCTTTCTGAGAAAGGACAAGTGCGACAGATGTCTTTACAGAGACTGTTCCGCCCAGTCGGCGCGGTCGAGTTTTCGGTAGCTGATGGCTTCACCGATATGCTCAGCCCTTACGTTGGTTGAGCCGTCAAGATCGGCAATGGTGCGTGCCACCTTCAGTATGCGGCTGTAGGCGCGGGCCGAAAGCGACAGCCGTTCCATGGCATCGCGAAGCCGGTTGAAGCCTTCGGCATCGGGTTCGGCATACAGATGAATCATTCGCTCGGTCATCTGTGCGTTGCAATGGATGCCCTTCACGCTCTTGAACCGCTCGGTCTGTATGGCCCGGGCCGCGATTACGCGTTTGCGGATATCGGTCGAGCTCTCACCGGGTTGCATTTTGGACAGCTGACTGAAGGGCACGGGCGAAATCTCGCACTGTATGTCGATGCGGTCGAGAAGCGGACCGGAGATCTTGTTGAGATAGCGTTGTCGTTGTCCGGGTGTGCATACGCAATGATGGGTGGGATCGCCATAGTAGCCGCAGGGACAAGGATTCATGCTGGCAACAAACATGAAGTTGCAGGGGAAGGTGACGCTGTAATTGGCCCGACTGATGTTGATGATGTGGTCTTCGAGTGGTTGGCGCATCACCTCAAGCGTGTGTTTGTTGAATTCGGGCAGCTCATCGCAGAACAGCACTCCATTGTGGGCCATACTGATTTCGCCTGGCATGGGATTGGAACCGCCACCGACGAGGGCCACTTCTGAAATGGTGTGGTGGGGCGAGCGGAAGGGGCGCTGGGTGATGAGCGACGAGCCTTGTTTCAAGATTCCTGCTACGGAGTGTATCTGTGTGGTCTCCAGACTCTCTGCGAGTGTCAGTGGCGGCAGGATACTGGGCAGTCGTTTGGCCATCATGCTCTTGCCGCTCCCCGGTGGGCCCACCATGATGAGGTTGTGGCCACCGGCGGCAGCCACTTCGAGCGCGCGTTTCACACTCTCTTGTCCCCTGACATCGCTGTAGTCGAGCGGGTAGTCGGTTTGATGCTCGTAGAACTCCTTGCGCGTGTCGACGAGCGTTGGCTCCACGTTTTCCTCGCCTTTTAAGAAACGGATCACCTGACCCAACGACTCCATGCCGTATACTTGAAGTCTGTTGACGACGGCTGCCTCTCGGGCGTTGGCCTTCGGCACGATGAGTCCTTTGAACTGTTCTTTCCTTGCCTGAATGGCGATGGGCAGTGCTCCCTTGATGGGTTGCAACCGTCCGTCGAGACCTAATTCACCGACAAACATGTAGCCGTCGAGGTTGATTTGAATGGTTTCTGTGGCCACAAGTAAGGCTAAGGCCATAGGCAAGTCGAATCCTGTACCGGCCTTGCGGATGTCGGCCGGAGCGAGGTTGACGGTGATATCGCGGATAGGGATCTCATAGCCATTGTTCTGCACAGCGGCCATCACGCGGTCGCGTCCTTCTCTGACAGCCTCGTCGCCGAGTCCGGTGAGATGAAACGTAGATCCTGCAGTGGTACTCACTTCCATGATTACCGTGGTCACGTCGAGGCCGTTTACAACGGCCGAATAGGTCTGTACAAGCATAAGCCTAATGGGATAAATAGGGTTGCAGCCTGTTGTTGAGCTCCTGCTGCGAGAGGCTGTGGCCGATGAGTTGTCCGTTGCGAAACAGGGCGTTGTCGGGCAGATTATAGAAACCGAAGATTCTTGCGGCCTTGCCGTCAAACATGTTTCCGTCGCAGATGGTGGGACAGCTGATCTGGTTGTTCTTCATGAAAGTGCGTACCTGTTCTACACTGGGGTCGAGCGAGACAGACAGAAACTTAACGAGTCCGCCGCTTTGCTGTTGCCACATTTTTATTTGCTGCATCATGCCCAAACTCTCATAGTTGGCGCTCGACCATGCGATGACGACCGCGAGCTGAGCCTTTGCGAGATCGCTGCTGCTCACGCGTCCTCCGTTGACGTCGGTGAGTACGAATCCGGGGATTCGTCCGTTGTCAGCCGACTGCCGCATGATGTTTACCTTGTCTTTCAGCATGTTCAGCAAGTTGTTGTCCTTCTGCTTCTCTTCCATCAGTTTGATGAGATCCGCAGCCTGCTTGTAGTCGGGATTGCGGTCGTCGAGCACGTAGGTCATGAGCAGATAGGGAGCCACGGCCGTCTCGGGATTTTCCTTGATCACCTCGATGGCAATGCGTTTCTGCTCGGGCGGTGACATGTTGACGATGCGTTTGCGGAAGTTGTCCATCAGCTTGTTGTCGGCAGTTCCTTTGATGGTCATCTCGCTCAGGTGTGAGGCATCTCCCTTGATGTCGACCGTTTTTCCGGGTTCGGCAAATATCACCTGCTGGCTGAAGTTGGGAAATACGATCATCAGCACCATGGGCCGTTCGCAGGGAATTTCGAGAGCGAACCGTCCGGCTTGCACTTTCAGCGTGTCCAGTCCTTCGAGATCGCCCGTAGGGCTGTAAACATAAAATTCACCCTGATTCAGGTGAAGAAGCCGGCCTTCGATCTTGAAGTGATGGGAGTCGGTTCCGCACGCGGTCAGAATCAGGGCGAATGCAAACAAAAGAAACTTTTTCATAAAGTCTTCATGCGCAAAAGCGCACCAAGCCACAGGGGTTGGAGCGCTTGTGTGGGGAGGAGGGCAAGCATAAGGCTCTCCGTATGTCCCGGTTATTTGATGTTGGCAAATTCCAAGTCGTCGGCAGCGAGCTGCTGAAGAGAGGGGTCGAGCTTGAAGGCCTCTTGCAGATAGCTCTTTGTGGCGAAGCTGTTGCCCTGGCGGGCGCAGACGATGGCATGAAGATAGTTGGTCATGCCGTCGGGATTCTTCACCTTATTGAGCGCAGCTTTGGCACCGGAGAGGTCGTTGACGAGGATGTTGGCCAGGGCGGCAGTGTTGGTGTCCTGCTCGCGGAGGGTCTGCATGGCTCCGGAATAGTTGCCCTTGGCAATGTAGAGTGTGCCCATAGCCTGTCCAAATCCTTTGCAGTTGGCAGCCTTTCCGATCAGGTTCTCAGCCTCAGCGAGATTGCCGTTCTTGAGGGCGATGAGGCCTTCATTGGCATAGATCTCGCCACCGTTGCGGTCGATAGCGGCAGCCTTGTTGAGATAGGTCTGGGCCTGATCATAGTTGCCTTTACTCATCTCCAGAGCGGCGAGGTTGTTGTAGGCGCGGTAGTCGCGGTCGTAGTATTCGCTCGTCTTCTTATAGATCTCTTCCTTCTTGGCAGGATCTTTTTCGAGCGAGGCTGCATAGAGCAGTTCGTCGGCGCTGAGTTTCATGGGGTCGCTGGCGAGCAGGGCCTTGATCTCTTCGTCGGAACGTCCCACGGTCTCATAGTTGATGGTGAGGCGGCTGCGGCGCAGTTCGGGCAGAATGCCGTCGGCGAGCTCGCGGAAGGCTTCGCTCATGTTGCGGATCTGCTCCTCGCGCTCCTGGGGATCCTTATACATCGACAGCACGCGCAGGATGACATCCTTGTCCTGGATGTTGCTGGCCTTGACGAGTTCTTGGAATCCTTCCCAGTCCTGTGCCGTGTAGTTGGCATCGATGTCGGCATTCTTGATCTTGGCATTTTTGAGCTGCTGCTTCACGTAGACCTCTGAATTGTCCTGGCGCTTGGTGGCAAGCTTGTCGTTGAAGGCAAATCCACCCTCGGGTGAGGCATAAGCGTTCACTTCCACGTTTTTCAGGTTGAGGCCCTTCTGATCGGCATTGATACGCTTGAGGAGTTTTACGAATTCCTGCACGCTGTTGTTTTTCAGCTCACTCTTGCGCAAGTTGGCCTGGTTGATGAGGAATTTCACCTTTGCCTCATACTTGTTGGCTTTTACACGCTCGAAGGAGTCGGGAGCGATGACACCTCCGTCGCTGACGAGCGTGCGGCGGTATAGCTCAGATGTGGCGATGACGCCATAACCGATTTTCACGTCGGGTATGACGACGCTCTTCTTGCCCACTTGTGCACGGAAGGTGGCGTAGAGGTCACTCTTTCTCATGTCGGGCGTATAGTCGAAATTCGACTTCATGGTGTAGCGGCCGCCTAAGCGGTAGTTGATGGTCTGGCCATTGCCCAAGACCTTCTCGCCCTGGAACACGGCCGGCTCACCGTCGGCCACCTGTCCGTTGGCATAGCGCAACTGGGGAATGATGGTGATGGTGGCTTTTGGGGTGAAATATTTTTCGGGGAACGAACCGTCTATAGTTGCTGTCACTTTACCGCCTTGTGTTTGCAGGGGAGTGGGGGTCACCTGGAAATTGTCAGACGACAATGCACCCAACTTGGATGAGCATGATGACAAAGCGATAAGGGAACAAACAGAAATAGATAGTATGAGGCTTTTATGCATAACGGTAAGAATTTTGATAAAAGTGCCGCGAACGGGACTCGAACCCGTACAGCCATTTCTGGCCAAGGGATTTTAAGTCCCTCGTGTCTACCAATTCCACCATTGCGGCTTTTTGACCAGCTTTCTCTCTGCATGACAAAGGCCATGCAAAAGACTGTCGGGAGACATCATGATAGGAGAGAGAAACCGTCACAGTCTGTTTTTTCAAAGAAGAGCGGCAAACGGGACTCGGACCCGCGACCTCGACCTTGGCAAGGTCGCGCTCTACCAACTGAGCTATTGCCGCATGAAATTAGTGGTGCAAAGATAAGAGTATTATTTTGAACTGCCAAATCTTTTGCATTTTTTTTGATGGTAAACACCTTATTCATTCTTTTTTGTAGGTTGATTGATGGGACAAAATGTGGTTACTGGTGCCGGCCGGCATTTGCCGCCCCGCCGGCCCCCATGTGCCTCCCCGCCGGTTTCCATATGCCGCCCGGTTGGCCCCCATATGCCGCCCGGCATCAGGAGACCGTCGGTTTTCTATTCTTTTGTTTGTTCTTCTCACAAATTATGATTAATTTTACATGCCGAAAAACCTTTCCCGATCTCTTCTCCCCGGTTATGGTCGGCTGGGCAAACCGCCTTGTCGCCTCTCCTGCCCTGCCGGAGGTGTGTCGGCTCGCCTTTTCTCGAAACAAACCAGAAACAAAGATGATAAAGACAAAACAACTATTGATGACCCTCTTGCTGGCCTTGTCTGCCGGACAGGCTGCCGCCCAGCCCTCACCGTCCGACTCCACGCTGAGTCATCTGAAGCGGTCTAAACTTTCCTCGATGCTGAAAGATATGGTATCGAAGGTTGATTTCGATACGTCGGGCCGCGCCCGTTACGATGTGATTCCGCGCCCGCTCATGATTAGCAACACCCATCGTCAGGCTTTCGTCATGAGTGATTCCACACTCATCGGCGTATCGGCCGACAACCCTGCCCTGCTCCGCGATGCCCGGATGCTGGCCTCCTACATGTTGCAGGAGAAGGGCGTGCGGCTGACTGTGGTTCCTCATCCCGTCGACAAGGGCATCAACCTCGTCGCGGCCACCGGCGGCTCACAGCCTGCCGAAGGCTATCGGCTGGAAGTGAATCCCGACAGCATCACGATCAGCGGTACGCCAGCCGGCATCTTCTACGGCATTCAGACTCTGCGCAAGGCTCTTCCGGCCGACAAGTCGCGCCCCGTGGAATTGGCCACCGTCGTCGTGGAGGATGCACCCCGCTTTGGCTACCGCGGCGCACTGCTCGACGTGGCGCGCCATTTCTACACCGTCGACGAGGTGAAACAGTTTATAGACCTCATGGCTCTCCACAATCTCAACCGCTTCCATTGGCATCTGACCGACGACCAGGGTTGGCGGATCGAGATCAAGTCGCGGCCCGAACTCACCCGCGTTGGTGCCTGGCGCAGTGAGACGGTGGGCGACGGCGTGAGACATGGCGGATACTACACGCAGGACGAGATTCGCGACATTGTGAACTACGCTGCCGACCGCTACATCACGATCGTCCCTGAGATCGATATGCCCGGCCACATGCAGGCAGCACTGGCTTCTTATCCCTCCCTTGGCTGTACAGGTGGTCCCTATCAGGTGTGGACGCAGTGGGGAGTGAGCGACGATGTGCTCTGTGCTGGCAATGACTCCACGCTGAAGTTCATCGACGACGTCTTGGGCGAAGTTGTCAGGCTGTTTCCCTCCGAATATATCCACATCGGTGGCGACGAATGCCCGAAGACGCGTTGGGAGCATTGTCCCAAGTGCCAGGAGCGCATCAAGGCTCTCGGGCTCGTCGCCGACACCAAGTCTACGGCCGAGCAGAAGCTCCAGTCGTTCATCCTGGCTCATGCCGAGAACTTCCTCCGCCAGCATGGCCGCCACGTCATCGGATGGGATGAGATTCTCGAAGGCGGACTGACGCCCGATGCCAGCGTGATGTCGTGGCGTGGTACCGAAGGCGGCATCGAGGCGGCCCGGCAACACCACAAGGTGGTGATGACACCCGTCGGTCACCTCTATTTCAGTCAGAGCCAGTATGACTCACCCGAGGAAGACCCCTACCACACGCATGGCTACGTGCCCCTGGAGCGGGCCTACACGTTCAATCCTGTCCCCGCTGAGTTGGACGGTGCCGACAGCGTCTATGTCATGGGCGCTCAGGGCTGTCTGTGGGGCGAGCACATCCGGAGTTTCAAGCAGGCGGAGTTTCAGTGGCTGCCACGCATGGCCGCGCTGAGCGAGGTGGCTTGGTGCCGCAATGACCTGAAAGACTACGACGACTTCCTGCGGCGGCTGGGCAGGCTGACGACGCACTACGACTCGTTGGGTTATGCCTATTCGCCCGCTTTCGAAGCCATCCGCTTCTCGGCGCAGCCCGACGTGAAGCACCGCCGGCTGCTCGTCAAGCTCTCTACCTATGATCATCAGACGATGCCCTACACACTGAAGGGTGCCGACCTGACGAATGCTACCCTCTTCTCTCCCCACGCCTACAATGGCAGTAGCATCGTCGTGAAATCCACGTCGCAGCTGCGGGCCATCACCCATCGCTACAACGGCCACGACGTCATGTTCAAGGAGGACATCCGCTTCAACAAGGCCACGCTCCGCCCCATTGAGCTTCGCTATCAGCCGGAGCCGAAATACACCTTCGGCGGTGCGGAGACGCTCATCGACGGACTTTCGGGCAAGGCCAACTTCAATTCCGGCCGGTGGCTGGGATTCCAAAGTCATGCGCTCGACGCCGTGATCGACCTGAAGAAGAAACAAGCCGTCGGCAAGGCCGGTTTCAACAGTCTGGTGAAAAAAGGCGACTGGATCTTCGACGCGGCAAGGCTTGACGTGGAAATCTCGGTCGACGGCAAGCACTTCAGCCATGTGGCGACAGAGGATTATCCCCAGCTCACCGCCGGTTCGCCCGACGGCATCTATCATCACAGCATCACTTTCACACCCCAGCAGGCGCGCTACGTGCGCATTGTCGTCTCGCCATGTGCCAAGATCCCCGAGTGGCACCAGGGCAAGGGCCATCCTGCTTTTTTATTCGTCGACGAACTATGCATAGAGTGATTATCAGTCTGCTGCTACTCTTAGTCAGCATGGGCATTGGCGCGCAGTCGCTGCTGCCCGAGCCGCAGTCGGTGGTCTGGACGGGCGGACACTGCCCGGCAGGCCGTCTGGACGTGAAATTCCGTCATCTCCCGTCGGCCGACCGTCGTCGGCTCACCGCTTTTCTGCATGAGGCTTTCCCGCCAATGGGCATAGGAAATGCCGGGAGCGTGAGTCTGACGTTGAGCCTCGCCCCCAAGGCCATCGGCAAGGAGGGATACCGGCTCACGGTGACCCCGCAGGGCATAGCCCTCTCCGCCTCTACGGGCGCAGGACTCTTCTATGGACTTCAGACGCTGAGTCAGCTCCGTGATGCCGGAGGACGGGTGGCGTGCTGCGAGATTCAGGATGAGCCCCGCTATCCTTGGCGGGGATTGATGATCGACATCTCGCGCCATTTCTTCGACAAAGCCTCCATCGAGAAGCAAATCGATGCGATGGCCCATTACAAGCTCAATACCCTCCACTTGCACCTCACCGACGCCGCAGGCTGGAGGTTGCAGATCAAGCGCTATCCCGACCTTACACGCAAGGCAGCATGGCGGTCGGCCCCCGATTGGAAATCTTGGTGGAACGGCAACCGGCAATACCGCCAGGAGGGCGACAGCGATGCCCATGGCGGGTATCTGACGCAGCGCGACGCACGCGAGATTGTCGCTTATGCCCGGGAGCGCTACATCAATGTGGTGCCCGAGATAGAGATGCCCGCCCACTCAGAGGAAGTGTTGGCGGCCTATCCCCTGTTGGCTTGTGCCCAGGTGTCGTCGGGAGCTGCTGATTTCTGTCCCGGCAATGAGAAAACCTATGAGTTTTTGGAGAATGTGTTGACCGAGGTGATGGACATCTTTCCTTCAGAATATATCCATGTGGGAGGCGATGAGGCAGGCATGGCTGCCTGGCCCAAGTGTCCGCTCTGCCAGCAGCGCATGCGCGAGGAGGGAATGACCGACGTCAAGCAGCTGCAGGGGTATCTCATCCGCCGCATCGGCCGTTTTCTGCAGCGCCACGGACGCAAGCTGGTGGGTTGGGACGAGATACTCTCCGACTCGGTCCCCACCAACGCCGTGACGATGGTGTGGCGCGATGTCAGTGAGGCCCGAAAAGCCATGCAGCGGGGCATTCCCGTGGTGTTGTCGCCCGGTGCCTACTGTTATCTCGACGCCTATCAGGATGCCCCCTCCACCCAGCCCGAGGCCATAGGCGGCTATCTGCCCTTGGAGCGCGTCTATAGTTACAATCCGCCCAACGACCGTTTGGTGATGGGCATCCAGGGCAACCTCTGGACCGAATACGTGCCCACGCTGCAACATTTGGAATATATGCTTTGGCCGCGTGCCATGGCCATTGCCGAACTGGGATGGACCAGGAATCCTCACAAGGACTATGCCGGCTTCCGCAAGCGGGCACTGGAGCAGAACGCATACCTTCGGCAGAGGGGCTACCATGCCTTCGACCTGCTCACCGAGACAGGGCAGCGGCAGCAAAGTCTGAGGCCTGTAGCCAACGATGCCCGCGGCTGCAAGGTGAGCTACAATGATGCCCCCTACTCCCTCTCCTACCCCGCCGGCGGCGACTCCACGCTCACCGACGGATGGCGGGGCGGATGGCATTACAGCGACCGACGCTGGCAGGGCTTCATCGGGAAAGGCTTCGACGCGACGGTTGACCTGGGTCGTGTGAGGCCGGTCGACAGCGTGAGCATGACGTTCATGCAGCAGACGGGCCCCGAGGTATTCCTCCCCGCTGCCGTGGAACTCTTGCTCAGCAGCGACGGCACGAATTTTGAGACAGCGGGCATCCGAGAGCCCGATTCGGCCGACCGCGACAAGAGCAATTGCTATGCAGATTTCGTGTGGTCGCCCCGCCGGCCTGCCCGCTATGTGAGGGTAAAGGCCCGTCACGGACAACGTGGCGGCTGGCTCTTTACGGACGAGATTGTGGTGAACTGCCGTCATGATTAGAAGGGGACGTAAACTTCAGCAACAAAATCAAATTGTATATTATGTATAAACCATTTATTTTATCATTGCTGCTGTGGAGCACAGCCGTTGCCGCCACAGCAGCACCAGTAGCCTCGCCTGCCACGACCGACGGGAGCGTGAAGCAAGCCGTAGACTATGTCAATCCGTTTATCGGCACCACCAACTTCGGCACTTGCAACCCCGGTGCGATCTGCCCGCGCGGCATGATGTCGGTGACACCATTCAACGTGATGGGCGACAGCAAGGCCAACGTGATCAATAAGGATTCTCTGTGGTGGTCCACCCCCTACGAGATTCGCAATCGCTTTCTCACGGGGTTTGCCCACGTGAATCTCAGTGGTGTGGGCTGTCCCGAACTTGGCTCACTGCTGCTCATGCCTACGGCCGGTGCCTTGGATGTCGACTACAACCGCTATGGTTCGGTGATGGGGACAGAGAAGGCCACGCCGGGCTATTACTGCGTAGACTTGAAAAAATATGGTATCAACTGCGAGTTTACCGCCACACCACGCACGTCGCGTGAGCGTTTCACCTATCCCGCAGGCGAGAGCCATCTGTTGCTCAATCTGGGCGAAGGCCTCACCAATGAGAGCGGGGCCACCGTGCGCTTTGTCAACGACCATGAGCTGGAAGGCTCCAAACTGTTGGGAACCTTCTGCTACAATCCTCAAGCCGTGTTCCCCATCTATTTCGTCGTGCGCGTCAACCGTAGCTCCGACCGTCATGGCTATTGGAAGCAGATGCGTCCCATGGGGGCCGAGGCCCAGTGGGATTCAACGGCCGGCAAACGCAAAATCTATACGGGCTATGGACGTGAGATCAGCGGAGACGACATTGGTGCCTGGCTCACCTTCAACACCCATGAGGGCGAGCAGGTGGAAGTCAGCGTAGGGGTTTCGTTTGTCAGCATAGCGAACGCCCGCGAGAATCTCGACCGCGAACAGCCCGCCGGAACCACCTTCGAACAACTGGCTCAAAAGGCCAAGGCCGACTGGAACAGACAGCTCTCACGGATAGAGGTGGAGGGTGGCACCGAGGATCAGCGCACGGTGTTCTACACGGCGCTTTATCACACCCTGATCCATCCTAACATTCTCCAGGACTGCAACGGACAGTATCCGATGATGGAGTCGGACAGCATCGGCCGCACCGGCCACAACCGCTATACCGTGTTCTCTCTTTGGGACACCTACCGCAACCTGCATCAGCTCGTCACGCTGCTGTGGCCCGACGTGCAGACCGATATGCTGAATTCGATGCTCGCCATGTACCGCGAGCACGGATGGTTGCCCAAATGGGAGCTCTACAGCCGCGAGACCTATACGATGGAGGGCGATCCGGCCATACCCGTCATGGTGGATTCCTGGCTGAAGGGATTGCGCGGATTCGACGTGAATCTCGCCTATGAGGCCATGCGTAAGGGCGCCACCACACCGGGTAAGGACAATCCTCTGCGCCCCGACAACGACAACTATATGCGTCTGGGCTACGTGCCCATGGAGAGTCAGTATGACAACAGTGTCTCCCACGCCCTGGAATATTATGTTGCCGACAACGCACTGAGCATCATTGCCGATTCGTTGGGCCACCGCGCCGACGCCCGGCTCTTCCGCAAGCGCTCGTTAGGCTACAAGCATTATTACCGCAAGGCGTTTGGTACGCTCTGCCCCATCACCAAGGAGGGCCGCTTCTATGATCCCTTCAATCCCAAGCAAGGCGAAAACTTCGAGCCGAGTCCTGGCTTCCATGAAGGCAACGCGTGGAACTACACCTTCTTTGTTCCCCACGATGTGATGGGACTGGCAAAACTCATGGGCGGACAGAAACAGTTTGTACAACGCTTGCAGAAAGTCTTCGATGACGGTAACTTCGATCCCGCCAACGAACCCGATATCGCTTATCCTTACCTCTTCAGCCGCTTCAAGGGCGAGGAATGGCGCACGCAGAAGCTCACGCGCGAACTCATTGACAAGTATTTCACCAATACCCCCGGCGGCATTCCCGGCAACGACGACACGGGAACCATGTCGGCCTGGGCCGTGTTCACGATGATGGGCTTCTATCCCGATTGCCCGGGAGAACCCTATTACACGTTTACTTCTCCCGTATTCGACGCTGTGACGCTTCATCTTCCTGGACATGATCTCCGCTTGCAGACAGCCGGAAAGGGTGTCTATGTGAACCGGATCCTTGTCGACGGAAAGCCGCTGAACAGTTTCCGCGTCGGGCATAAGTTGCTGGTCGGAGCAAAGACTTTGACCTTTGAGCGGTCGTCAGCCCACTAAGGAGCCCTTCTCCCCACCCCCAGCCCTCGCGGCTGGGGGTATTTTCATGACCTTTGAACATAAATAGTTTCATAGGAAACAGAAGCCTGTCCAAAAGGCTAAGGGCTCAAAATAGACGTTTACTACCTTAAGATTGTAGGAAAATCATGGTCAGTCTTTTGCTCCTAATAGAGCAATGGGCCAGAAGCTATGGGGTGTGGCTTTGCGAGCAAGCTCGCAGCCACACCCCATAGCTTCTGGCCCACACCATAGGTGTCAAGCCTGCCCATGAAGAAAATCGCTATAGCGAAAAATTGCCTTACGGCATAAAATAATGCAGCACACGAGTTCGTTTGGTAAGAAAGACATAAAACCAAGTTTATGACTGAATTTATTTCCTTAGCCATTAAAACATAAAACCGAATTTATGAATGATTTCATTTCCTATAGCTATTTTCGTAAACTTCGGTACATGGTCCAAAGCACAGATTGAGCGTTATGATGATCGTGAAAGTATCATCAGTGCTTTCTAAACTGCTTGCGGGAAGATTCAGGGGATGTGATAGATTTTATGCCGTAAGGCAATTTTATGCCAAAGCAATTTTCGTCATGGACAGGCTTTTCCCCGACAGGGGTGGGGCTAAGGTGATGGAGTAACCGGCGAGCTTGCTCGCAAGGCTACTCCATCACCTTAGCCCCATAGCTCCATGGGGAGCTAAAGTCTGTACGTGACTTCTATGTTGCTTTCCAAATAATTGGATAATATTTATTGTTTGTTAACTTTTTATTACTAATTTACTATCAATCACTTAGCGTGAAGTTGAGAGTTTGGAGTCTTTTGAGAGAGACAATAA
>Ga0310695_10002159_pt1 | contig 42454 bp, 40 predicted proteins | sample RumenRJG_04DNA_FD_203882 | JGI IMG/M metagenome (GOLD analysis project Ga0310695, IMG submission 203882) | Bovine rumen microbial communities from Lethbridge, Alberta, Canada - RJG_04 (v2) (version 2) | ecosystem: Host-associated > Mammals > Digestive system > Stomach > Rumen | place: Canada... | reverse complement strand
ACGAGACACAGAACGGGCTGACTCACCTTGGAATACTAATCCAATTGCGCACAACTTTTCTTCAATACTAAATATACGTTTCATTTGAACCTTTAAGTTGTGTCCAACTTTCTGGGTTCACTTCAGTGCTTGGGTATACTGATGAAACTTTGGAGAAAGATTCTTGCAGAAGCCCAGGCAACAGACAACTATGTGAGTACTTATTCTTATGGAGTTTATCAGATAGGTGAAGAACTAAACACGTTTAAAATAAAAGGTACAGGTAGGAATAAACATAAAGTGTATGACTACGTTGACTTAAATGGCGATTTGGATTCCCTAAGAGAAAATCTCAAAGCCTATTACCGAAGTCATATACTGGATAAGATGTTTGAATATGAATTGGTGAAATAATCGCTAAAATATTTGGTGGAATCAAAAAATAATCGTAATTTTGCCATCGAATAGATGGCATCGTGCCATCACTATACATAAAAATAAAGGTTAGAATTATGGCACAGTCAGCAGTAACAGTAAGAATAGACTCGGAGATAAAGTCACAGTTCGATGAACTCTGCGAGCAGTTTGGCATGAGCGCAAACACGGCTTTCAACATTTTCGTGAAGGCAGTTATCAGGAGTCGTAGCATTCCATTTACGATAAAGGGTAGCAGGGCAGAGACACCCAGTGCCCTTGATTTGTTTATGCAACAGCGAAGGGCTGCTGAAGCCAGCCAAGATCCTGAAATGACATTAAATGAGATTAATGCGGAGATTCGTGCGGCAAGGGAAGAACGACGTAAAAAGCAGCAGATGGTATGATATACGCTGTGATTGACACCAACGTACTGGTGTCAGCTTTGATAACGAAAAATCCAGAGGCAGCTACTGCAAAGGTGGTGAGGCTGTTGCTGGAGCAGGAATTCGTTCCTTTGTATGATGCAGACATCATCGCAGAATATGAGGATGTGCTGCACCGCTCGAAGTTCCCGATTCTCAAGGAAACGGCTGATGCGCTGATTTCTTTTATTATTGAGAACGGCATAGAGTCATCGAGGGTCGATTTTGAGGAGTCGATGCCAGATGAGGATGATCGCGTGTTCTATGAAGTATCGTTGAGTCAGGATGATTCATTTCTTGTGACAGGAAACTTGAAACATTACCCCATGTCACCCCGTGTAATCACTCCAGCAGACTTCGTAAACCTCATCTGAAAAACTGGAAAATATTGTTTACAATCTGTTGTCAAATACAATGATTCTTGACAATCTTTAACTACAGAATTATTCCCGTTCATGTCAAATTGAGCGGGATTTTTTGTACCTTTGTGCTCCGATAAAAGAAAAGGTATAAGATGAACAACATAGATAGTTACAAAGAATATATTCAGGATAGCATCATCAATCATCTGGAGCGTTTGATGGGGAACGACGTGGTGGATGATGTCAACCTGTGGGAGAAATATGGTTCGAAAGGGCTTACGCCACAGAAGGACTCTGTTTATAGAAGCATGTTGCATGCCATGATGGTGCCTTACTACAAAATGTATCTCAATGGCGACACTCGGCTTTGCTGTGCCGGAAGTAAGCTGGAGAGCATAGGGCGCGAAATGGCACATGTTATTGCAGATGATGACCAGTTTGGCAGTTGGGCATCAGAGCAGAATCTGATTGCCAGCGCAGAGAGTTGGGGTGACAACATGAAGCACTTTGAAAAAGAGTCAAAGCGCATCTACCGATTCTTCCATGTGCTGGAACTTTTGTTGCAATCTGGTTGCCAGCAGGATTGGAAAAGTTTGTCTGGGGAGCTGAAGGAAATGCTTTTCAAGGCAGAGGTGTGTTATGACTATAAAACTGACGAGGTGCTGTGTATTCTGCATGCGTTCACCATGATTATGCAGCAGGAGTGGACCAAGGAGAAAAAGCAGGAGCAGTTTCATCTACTCAACCAGCAATGGCTCTTTCTGAAACACTACTATTCGGTGATGACGCGACACATTATCGGCGTGAAGTGGACCAGTTTCCGCAAAGTTGCTGAGACGGTGATGTCGGCAAGCCAGTCGTTCAAGCCTCATCTGCAGATCTTCTACTGCGGACTGATGGACTGTGTGGACGAGTTGCATCTTGCCCCTGCCAGACAACGCAGGATGGACAAGGTAATCTTGCTGATGCAGGAGGAACTGAACCGATGTGAGCCGTCGGAACTGCTCTATGAACTTTGCAACACGCTGTTCCCGGAGGACTTTCAGCGTATGCTTCGTGAACACCGTCCCAAGAGCTATAAAGAGGTGGAGGGTGAGAGCCGCAAGAAGGACGAACTGATCCAGCAAATTCAGAAGCAGAACCAGCAGTTGAAAAGCGATTTGGATGCGACTAGAAAGGTGTTGGAACAAATGATTCTATCGTCAATACCAATAAAGGATGTTGATGCAGAATTGGAGCAATATCCGCCAGCTATGGCATGGGAACTGCTACTGAAACTGAACGAGAGCCCCATCTTGAATGCCTTCGAGGTCTGGCATAATGCTTACCCGACGTTGCTTAAGAAATATCGTGGACGCTTGGTTGACAGCATGAATCAGCAGAAGGAATTGAACGAGGCTATCAAAGAGGGCGTGAATCGGCCTACCTACAAATATGAAGCTGGTTCTACTCACGATGACAAGCGCCAGCAGATGGTATTCGGCGAAGAAAAAGAGAAGTTTGTACCTTTAAAACAACTAACCAATGAGTGACAGTTATCATTACGATGAAGGAGCCAAGCACTACGACCACAAGAAGGTGCTCCATATAGACAAGGTGCAGGGTGCAGACTTGCAGCAATTGATGCGTGCTTTCTTTAAGGATGATGCCGAGGAGGCAGAGGTAGTTGAAGAACTTAGTGATGATGTAAGCCAGGAAAAGCAGGTAAGACCTGAAGAAGAGGCTGGTGTGGACTTGGTAGAGAAACTTAAGCCTATCTTCTTCAATAATGAGAATGATGTGCGGCTGTTTTTGAAAGAAATCTCTGGCATGTCGCCCAATAACATTACTGATCTTGTGAATAAATGGGTACAAGACAAAAGAATCTCTGATTACGGAAGCAGTAGAAAGGGGGATTTATGGAAAATACTGCATGATGCGAAGTTATATCCTCGGACCATTCAGAATTGGAACAGGAGAGTTCAATAGGCTCTCCTTTTTTTGTGTCTTATTGCGAGGTTTTTGAAGCCAAAAGTTTCAGACTTTAGTTTCAAAAAGTTTCAATTGGTTTCAATAGGTTTCAAGCCTTGGAATAACTGTTTTATATCCTTTTTTATCCATAATAATGTAGCTAACTTTGCACTTGCAAGCCTGAAGGCGCCCAGGATATTGCAAGCGTTTTTTGACATGTTGACACAGATTATGATTCGCATGTACATTATTAATTAAAAAGGATTTAAGATGAAAGATAATCAAAACTTAACAGCGATGGATGCTCAGCGCATGACTTCGCTTGAGATTGCAGCCATCACGGGTAAACCCCATAAGGATGTGCTGAAAGCCATCAGAAAGATGGAATCTGCCTGGGAACAGGAATGTGGGGGAAATTTTTCGCTCACATCGGAAAAGGTCGATATGCCGCAGGGCGGAGTAAGGCTGATACCGGTATTCTCGCTTACCAAGGCAGAGTGTTTGTATGTTGCCACGAAGTTCAACGACGCGGCACGTGCACGGCTGGTGCTCAGATGGCAGCAGTTGGAAAAAGAACGTATCAGCAAACAACTGTCTGGTTCGTCAGAGCCGAAGCTGCTGGTGACGGAAAAAGAGATTCTGCAGCAAGGCGATGCTATTCGTCGGCAGCAGATAGAAGATGAGAACCGCCCTGCCGACGGGTGTCTTACGATTAGTGAAATTGCTAAGATGCTCGACACCACAGTAAAGGCTGTTAACAGGAAACTGGTAGAGGAAGGTGTTCAGTATTGGAATGGTGGTCGCTACAAGCTGACCCCGAAGTATACAGACCGTGGCTTAGCCAAGGACCGAGCCTTTCACTACTATTCTCTCGACGGCGAAAAGAAAGAACGTGCCTATCTGGTGTGGACATCGATTGGCATGGAGCTTATTCGCACAATAATTTAAGGAAACGGAATTAAGGATAAGGTAAGATTTTCTAAACTGTTTAAAATTATGGAAGCAACAGTAAGAATTATTAATCAGTCGGATCTGATTACTCGTCAGTATATCGACAAGAAGACGGGCGAACAGAAGGTTATCAACTCTGTGATGCTCAAGTTGTCGGACGGAACGGATTCTTTCCTCGGAGAAATTACGGGCGAAAGAGCTGTGAATTGTCCGAAGTTCGATCCTCAGCACCAGTACAAGGTGCAGTGCTCTATGGTGGTACGTGAGTGGAACTCGCAGCAGACCGGCGAGGCGATGCAGGCTACTACGATTTACGTAGATAAGATTGGTTTGAAATGACTTTAGAATTTCTTGAACTTATGGAAGAGATTAAGAGACGGAAGTTGCAGAAGTCGTTCAAGTCGAACACCCGTATCTATGATGACGGTTCGATTGAGGTTGACCCACAGGCTCAGGGCGAGCCAAGTCAGAAAGACGTAAGGAAGCAGTTGTACCAGTTAACAAGTGAGATTGATAAATGTTTTGTTATCAACGAAGCTTCGGTCTGCCCACAGAGATAGTGACGGCAGAAGGGTTTAGGGCGCTAATCACGGCGCCCCAGACCTTTAAACTCGTAAAAGAGGCCCGTGAGGCTCTTGCCAAAGGCGACAAGAAGACCTACGATGCCAAGAAGAAGAGTCTGCCCTTCGTGATTTTCATCGCCACCTACGATGAGTCGGAGAAGGTCTTTGAGAATAAGAAGACCGGTGAGAAAACCACTAGGAAAGGACTCTGGCGCAATCAGAAGCATTGCCGGTTGAACGGCTTGTGCGTGATAGACTTTGACCATATCGAGGGCGATGTCCGCAAGGTGTGGGAAGAGGCATACGGCAAGCTGAGTGAGGAGGATAAACGAAGAATCCTCTTTGTGTTCGTAACGCCTTCGGGACATGGATTGAAGGTGGTGTTTATCGCCGATGCGGCGGTAGGCAACCTGATAGACAATCAGAAGGTATTCTCTCTCAAGTTAGGTTTGAACCCGGATGAGGCGTGTAAGGATGCAAGTCGCGGGGCATTCCTGACTGCTATTGAAGATGTTATCTTATTAGACGAAGAAAGACTGATAAATTATGAAAGTGAAGAGTTTGGCAGGAAATATGATGCTGAGTATCACTCTGGTCATAGTGCTCCTACTAAGACTGCTGCTGTGGCCGATAAGAAAGCTGGACAAAGGTCTGAGACTGTCGGGGCGGTGGATGATAAGGAAGTGGTGACGTATAACGATGTACCCATCTCGAAAATCATCGAGGCGTGGATGGAGGGGAGAGATCTGACCAATAAACGCCATGATACCTTGGTGGAGTTGAGTGATCATCTGAGGTATCTGATAGGTAAGAATCCTACGAAGATTACCGATGTGGTGATGTCGCTGCCATGGGTACAGGACCTTGCTTCCGAAGGTGAGGATGTGGCTGGGACTGTCAGTTCGATTATGGGCTGGCGGTACAGGCAGAAGAAGCCGGATGAAGTGATGGAGGCATTGAGGAAGAGCGGGGCTCTCACACAGGGGACAGGCACCCAGTGCTCCGCAAGCTACGCACAGATGAGCCAGGCCCCATGTGAGAGTTCGGATGTCTATGGAGTACTGCCGCTGGATAAGTGGGCGGAGGAACTGCTGGAAATGGCAGAGGAGTTCCCTTGTATGAAGGAGCTGTTTCTGAATGTTCATCCGCATAAGTTGGCGGCGGTGTGGTTCTCAAGTGCAGCGCTGTTCGGGACGCTGATGACTCGTGCCTGGTATCATTTCTGGTATGAGCCGGAGATTATCAGAAGGCTTAATTACAGCATCTTCATCATCGGTGACCCGGGTGCGGGTAAGAATATTGTGGAGAAATTCTACAAGAAGATTGCCGACCCGATGATTCAGTCAGACCAGTGTCTGATAGATGCGGTAAACCGATATAAGGAAGGCCGCACGGAGCGTAGTACATCGACAAAGGCTCAGAAGGGTGAGGCTCTGAAGAGGCCTGTAGTCGGTATTCGTGTTCACCCTGCCCGTACTGCTACCGGTGAGTTTATCCGCCACATGAATGCCGCTGTAGAGACAATCCAAGGCCAGCCCCTAAACCTCCACATGTTCTCGTTTGATGCAGAGCTGGATAACGTTACCAAGCAGAACAAGGGCGGTGACTGGAAGGACCGCGAGATATTGGAACTGAAGGCTTTCCACAACGAGCAGGACGGTCAGATGTATGCCAATCAGGAATCAGTGACAGGTATGTTCAACGTATTCTGGAACTTCATCTACACCGGCACTCCATACGCCCTGCACCGTAAGGTGAATCAGCGTAATTTCGGTACGGGAATGTCAACCCGCCTTGCCGTGATACCATTGCCCGACAAGGGTATGGCAAAGCGGCACCAGCAGGTTGATCCTAATGCCAATGAGACACTAAGAACCTGGGCATATCGTCTGGATAGGGTAGAGGGGGAAATCCCCATCGAGCCGCTGAACGATGAAACCTACGATTGGCAGACAGCTCGCATGGAGATTGCTGAGTTTAACGGCGACAAGGCTGATAGAACTCTTCTGAAGCGTATCCCATATTACGGCATCGGCATCTCATTGCCCTTTATCCTGATGCGTCATTGGGATGAGTGGCAGGAATCCAAGACCCTGACTATGGATGACAGGGATAAGCGTCTTTGTAGATTGGCTATGGAGATACAATATCGCTGCCAGCAGTTCTTCTTTGGCGAGATGGCATTCAACTATTTTGCTGATCAGAACAAGGAGTTCGTAGTAAGGAAGCGCAGTACCCGCTATAGTGAGTGCTTCCGTAAGTTGCCCGATGAGTTCAAGACGCAACAATTCATGGAGGTGTTTGGCTGCTCCAGTCCTACGGCATCGAGAGCCATCATCCGCTTCCAGGATGATCACGTCATCGAGAAGGTGAAGTACGGATTGTATCGGAAATTAGTGAATGAGTTGCCCTAAGGGGGTGACTCTTCACTTTTTGAGGACTCTGAGGTTTTTCACTTTTTCACTTTTTCAGTTTTGACATTTAAGTTTTCTAATTCTGTAATTTAAGTTTCGACTTTGCCGAATCGATACTATTTTGAAGCTGGAGAATCTTGTTGAAGCTTGGTTCTGTGGATTCTTCTTCAGACATGCCTTTGTCGATCTGCTCTCGCTGCTCCCGATAAGCGTCTATCTCCTCGTCGCTGATTTCCATCATCTGCTTGCACTGGGCATACTTTTGCCGCATCGTCTTCGTCAGTCCGTCGCTCAAGATCGCAAAACCCTTGTAGTCGAAGTTAAGGGTACCCTTTAAGGTGTCAAACGGATTTCCGACATTGATTTTATTGAACACGGAGTCGCAGACCTGTGTCTTGTACACCTTACGAATCATATAGAAATCTGCCACATTCTCGGTAAAGAGCACGTTGCCTACGGTATTGATGGTCTCGATGCTAGACGAGAAGATGCGCTCTGTGGTTTCGGTATATTCAAGCCAAGGTGTAAGAACCATTATTTTGAACCTCAGCTTGTCGAACATGGTGGTGTCTTCCGCTATCTGCCGTTGAATAAGCATCGACTGCTGGATAGCCGAGTCGCACTCTTCTATCGACTTCAGTGAGTTGTACATATCGTACATCACCATCATCACTATCTCATGCTTCTCGCTTTGTTTCTTGTTATAGTCGATGATGGCGGCAGTACCGAAGGTGAGTGCGATGGACACGGTGGTGGCGAAGAGCGACAGCAGGAACTGCTTCAAAGAAGCCATTCCGCTGCCCATCTTCAGACTCTTCGGGGTATGTAATTTGATGTTCATTTGGCAAATTACTTATTCAACAGTTGCTCCAGACGCTTGTGCAGAGGCTTGCCACGAAGGCCGCGATCGATAATCTTACCCTGCGGGTCGATGAGGATATTGTCGGGGATGCCGTCAATCTTATAGATTGGAGCAGCAGCACACTCCCAGCCTTTAAGGTCGGAAATCTGCAGCCAAGGCATCTTCAGCTGTCCGATAGCCTTTACCCAAGCAGCCTTCTTCTGGTCGAACGACACACCGATGACCTCAAAGCCCTTGTCGTGGAACTTGTTGTAAGCCTCGAGCACATTAGGCATCTCAGCACGGCAGGGACCGCACCACGAAGCCCAGAAGTCGACGAGCACATACTTACCCTCGCCAACAAGCTCGCTTATCTTATGCATCTTGCCGTCGGGGTCGGCCATCTCCAGGTCGGTAAACTGCTGGCCGATGAAGGCTGTCTTTGGGCTGTCCTTGGGCTTCATTATAGATTCTATATAGTCTCTCGACCTCTTCAGATAAGGATGGTTGGCAAACACCACGCCCTCCTTCACAAGATCATCGTATGCCTCAATGCCATTTTCGAAGAAGTATAATGAACTGAATGCTACGGGTATCAGCGAATTGCGCTCCTCTTCAAACACCTTGGTGGCAAAGGCTTGCATGCTGTCAATCACCTTGTTCATCTCGTCCATGAGCTCATCACCATGTGCCTCTATATCTGCCTTGGTCATGTTGGCAGTCTTGGCTTCAAATCTCCTTTGTGGGATTTCTATTTCATAGTTAAGTTTTGCCAGACGCTCATTCAGGGGAGAGCCTTTCAGGGTAGTGTCATTGAAGTTGATGATGACGGGTGTACCATCATTGAAGAATTCCATCGCCAGATTTCCCTTCTGTGTCTTAATGGCCATCAGGGCGTCCTTATCTGCAGTGCCTGTGAATGAAAACTTGCCCTCGGCAACAACAGTACTGTCGATATTCTTTTCTGTCAACTCGTCTTTCAGATAGACCTTCTTACCATTGTCAGCATATGTTCCGCTGACGGTATACTTTACCTGTGCCGTTGCTGACACTGTTGCGATAGCGAATGCTGCAATCAAAAATACTTTCTTCATCATTCTTCTTTATTTTATGCCACCACCCAAAGCGATGTAAAGAGCGATGACGGCCTGAGCACCATTGTACATGTTGGTTACTTCATTAAGCTGTGCGCTAAGCAGGCTCTCCTGTGCGGTAAGCACCTCAAGGTAATTGGCCTTACCATTATCCATCAGCTCGTGGGTTCCCTTATAGGCATCGTTGAGCACCTCTACCTGACGATGGTAATACTGATGCTTGTCGCGGGCAGCCTGACAGTCGGCAAGAGCCTCGTTAACCTCGTTGCCGGCATCGATGACTGTCTGCACGTATTTCTTCTGCATATCCTCCTCGGTGAGTTTCTGGATCTTGTAGTTTGCCTTGATAGATCCCCGGGCGAAGATCGGCTGTGTAAGAGAGCCGAGGACATTCCAAAGGAACTTACCCGGATCGACGATTATACCATTATTGTTGCTCCATCCTGCCGATCCTGACAGTGTGATGCTGGGAAAGAAGGCTGCACGTGCACTCTGGGTGTTGTAGAAGGCCTCCTCCATTGTAGCGTTAGCCAAACGAATGTCAGGACGACGCTCGAGCATGCTGGCAGAGACACCTATCTTCAGGAATCGTTTGTCGAACATTCGCTGGCCTGTGTCGCCCTCTGCCTCGGGATGATGCAGGGCTGAGGAGCCCCACTTGCTGCGCTGGATATGCTGAGGAGTGGCACCAAGCAGGCGGCAGACCGCATTCTCTGTGGAACGGATAGTGCGGGCAATGTCGACAACCTGTGTCTTGACATTCAGCCATGAAGACTCCATCTGGTTGACGGCAGTACTGTATGCCTGACCATTCTCCCACAGTGCCTTCTCTGTCTCGAGAGATGCTCCCCAGAGACTGTCGGTCATGTTGAGGATCTCCAGCTCGCGGTCGAGCATCTGCAACGTGAAGTAAAACTGTGCAGTGGTGGATATCAGATTGGCACGTGTAGCCTCCTCATTGAGCTGCGACTGAAGGAACACAGCCTTGGCGGCACGTTTCTTGCTGGTGATGGAACCGAACACATCAATATCCCACGACGCTTGAAGCTGCAGATTGTAAGTTTTCGTGGGTTTGGCTCCGTCGAAGCTGGACAGAGAGCCCTGCGGTGCAAAAGCGAGTGAGGGCAGGTATGCCAAACGTGCAGCTGACAGCGCAGCCTGGCTCTTCTCTACTGCGATACGGGCTGAGTTGAGGTCGGTATTGTTGGCCAGCACCTGATCGATGAGCTTCTGGAGCAACGGGTCGGTAAAGAACTCGCGCCACGACATCTCAGCTATCGAGGAATCGGTATTCTGCGATGCAATATTTTCTCCGAAGACATCACTTGGCGTCTCTGTCTTCTGCTCATATTTGTTATATAGGCCGCAGCCCGTGAGTGACATACCCACGGCTGCGACTGCGATGATATTCTTGATTTTCATAATTCTATCTTTATTCAGATTTTTCTGAGCTTTCGACTTTCACTTCTTTTCCCTGGAACTTCTCGTGCAGATTCTGGAACACGATGAAGAAGGCCGGTACTACGAACAGCAGGGCAATGGTACCTACTGACATACCTCCGATGACACCAAGGGCGAGGGCACGGTTACCATTGGCACCGGCACCACCTTCGATAACGAGAGGTATCATACCGATAATCATCGTGGCAACAGTCATCAGAATCGGGCGCAGACGCTCCTTACAAGCCTCGAAGGCTGCCTCGGCAATGGTCAGACCTTGGGCACGGCGCTCAGTAGCAAACTCGGTAATCAGGATGGCTGTCTTGGCCAACAGTCCGATAAGCATGATGACACCCGTCTGTAGGTAGATGTTGTTGTCCATGCCAGGCAATCCTTGCGTATAGCCCAGATAAGCAAAGATAAAGGCACCCATCAGTCCGAACGGCACGCTCAGGAGCACGGCCCACGGAGTGAACCATGAGTTGTATAGCGATGCCAGAATAAGGTAAATTAGGATGGCGCAGATGACGTAGATGAGCGCCGTGGCATTAGAGCCCGCAGCCTCCTCTACCTCACGCGACATACCGCTGTACTCGTAGGTGGCAGTTTTTGGCATCTCCTCCTCGAACACCTCGGCAATGGCCTTATGAGCGTCGCCTTCGGTGTAGCCGCTACCAGGTTTCACGATGCAGGTGATGCTCTGGAACAGGTTGAAGTGCTCGATATTGGACGGGCCGACAATCTGCTTCAGCGACACGAACTCAGAGATGGGGGCCATCTTGCCGCTCCCCACCTGCACAAAGATGTTTTGCAGCGACTGCGGGTCAAGACGGTATTCGGGCGATGAAGCAGCCATGATGCGATAGACCTTACCAAACTGGTTGAAGTTACCGATATACGCACCACCGCAGAAAGAACCCAGCGTGTTGAGTACGGCTTCTGGTGTCACACCGGCGCGGTCGCACTGGGCGGCATCGACATCAACTTGATATTTCGGGAAACGCTCAGAGTACGTTGACATGGCAGAGGCTATCTCCGGGCGTTCAGACAGTTTTGTCAGGAAGTGCTCAGTATGCTTGGCAAATTCCGACAGGTTTCCGTCTGTGGGATCTTCTACCATGAGCATGATGTCGTTACTGGTACCATAGCCTGGAATCTGAGGCATCTCGAACGGAATCACCCGCAAGTTCTTGATATCTTGGCAGTCAAAGTAGAAACGGTACATGACAAGCGTCAGCAGATGGTTCATGCCAGGACGCTCATCCCAGTTCTTCAGACGTACCACCATCGTACCGTAGTTGGAACCGGCACCCGATATCATACCATAACCACAGACTAAAGCGAAACTCTCCAGTTCGGGAATATTCTTCACCTTGGCCTCCACCTGCTTCGTCATCTCACGGGTCTGCTTCAGTGTGGAGCCTTCTGGAGCTTGTATCTCAACCAGGAACACGCCCTGATCTTCCTGCGGCACAAGACCTGAAGGCAGGTTCTTCATGAAGAATACCAGCAGCACGGCAGCCAGAGCCAGCAGGCTCCATGCCATGAGTGGGCGCTTGATGAACTTCTGTACGCTCTTGCTATACTTATTATATATAGCATTGTAGCTGGCTTCGTAGGCCTTCTTCGTATAATAGGTCAAGCCCTTGCCTTCCTTCTTTCCTTCCGTCACGCGCATCATGATAGCGCAGAGGGCCGGACAGAGCGTGAGGGCCGACACACACGACAGACCGACAGACGAGGCAATCGTCACACCAAACTGTGTAAAGAACGTACCAGAGGTGCCAGGCATGAAGGTCACAGGGATAAACACGGCCATAAATACCAAGGTACACGATACTACGGCTACCGACACCTCGTTCATGGCCTGGCGGGTGGCCTCACGCGCATCGCTGATGCCATTCTCCATCTTCGCCATGACGGCCTCGACCACCACGATGGCATCATCTACGACTGTACCGATTGCCAGCACCAAGGCAAACAGTGTCAGGATGTTGAGCGAGAAACCTGCCAATGAGACGATGGCAAAGGTTCCCAACAATGATACGATAATTGAGATAGACGGGATGATGGTGGCCTTGAAGTTCTGCAGGAAGAAGAACACCACCAAGATAACGAGTATGATGGCGATGACAAGTGTCTCCACCACGTTATGGATGGCAGCGAACAGGAAGTCGTCGCTGGTCATCAGCGTCACGAACTCCAGTCCGGCAGGCATCGTCTTCTTCATCTCCTCGAAGGTCTTGTTGATGCTGGCATTCACCTGAGTTGCATTAGCACCTGGAGCTGCGAACACCATGCAGAGGGCACCAGGCCTGTCCTGGATGTTCGACGTGAAGTTGTAGCTCATGGCACCAATCTTCACCTCAGCCACGTCGCTCAGGTGCAGCATACCGCCACCACTGGTGCGTAGCACGATGTTGTTGAACTCCTCGATAGTCTTCAGGGTACCCTTGTACTGCATCGAGTATTGGTAGGAGTTCTCCGACTGTTCACCCAAGGAACCCACACCAGCCACAAAGCTTTGTCCGCCTATAGCTGCGAAGACGTCGTTAGGGGTCAGTCCGTACTGTGCCATCACATCAGGTTTCAGCCAGATGCGCAGGGCATAAGTGTTACCCAGGCTCTGTACGTTACCCACACCGGTTACACGCATCAGTTTCGGCTTGATGTTGATATCGATATAGTTCGACACGAAGTCTTCATCGTACTTGCCGTCAGCACTCCTTACAGCAAAGATGCGCAGGATGTTGTTCTGGCGTTTCTCCACCTTCACACCGACCTTGTTTACATCAGCAGGTAGCAGTGCCTGTGCGCGGGTCACGCGATTCTGCACGTTCACCGTCGCCATATCTGGGTCGGCACCTTGTTTGAAATAGACGTTGATTTCCACATCACCATTCGAAGAGGCTTTTGAGGTCATATAGGTCATATCATTCACGCCATTAATGGCCTCCTCAAGTGGCTGGATGACCGACTTCATCACCGTGTTCTCATCGGCACCGGTGTAGCTTGTGCTTACATTCACCGTGGGCGGAGCAATGTCCGGATATTGCTCGACTGCCAGCGTGCTCATCGAGATATAGCCCACCAAAGCTATCACTATCGAGATGGCACATGCCATCACGTATTTATTGATAAATATATTATTCTTCATCTTTCGAAATATCGATGTTACGTTATAACGAAATTACTTTTTCTCTTCTTCCGGGAACATCACCTTCATTCCCTCTGTCACATTGTTGGCACCATTAGCCACAATCACGTCGCCCTCGTTCAGACCGCTGGTCACGATAAAGTCCTTACCGTTGCCCGTATCTTCAGTGGTTACCTCGACAGCTGTTGCTGTGCTGTCAGCCTTTACCTTATAAACCTGGGCCTTGTCCTGCAAGCGTACTACGGCATATTGTGGAACGATGATCAGATCCTTCTCAGCGAAGTTCATCACCACTGTACCCTGAATACCTGAGTACAGAAGACCATCCGGGTTGGGGAATGACAATTTGGCTGTCATCGAGCCGGTAGAGGCATTCACAACACCTGTCAAGCTGGTAAAACGTCCCTTATGAGGATACTCCGTACCATTCTTCATGATAAACGTTGCTGGAGGTATTTGAGCAATATGTTTTTCTATATCAGAAGACTTCACACCTTCCTTCACCATATTCTCAATAACTGCCTCAGTTATGGAGATTTCTGCATACATCGTCGTGTTGCCGCTCAGCAGGGTGAGTTGTGTCATCGGCGACACCTGGTCACCAACACGAACGGGAATCTCACCGATAACACCCGGTACATTAGCCGTGATGGTACAGAAACCGAGGTTCACCTTAGCACGGTTTACAGATGCACGGGCCTGAACCACCGATGCCTGGGCCTGTTTGTAAGAGTTCTCGGAGTTGTCGAGCATATAACGGCTCACAATCTTCTTATCAAAAAGGTTTTTGTTTGACTCGTACTCCAGCTTGGCACTGCTCTCAGCAGCCAGTGCTGCCTGAAGGTTGGCCTGGGCGGCTTCCAGCTCCAGCTGAGCATTGCGCGAATCGATGATAAAGAGCGTCTGTCCCTTCTTCACCTGCTGACCCTCAGTCACGCAGATCTTCATCAACTGGCCACTCACCTGTGGCGTAACCGTCACGTCGTTCTGACCTTTCATCCTGGCACTGAACTTATAAGGCAGTTCAATGTCTGATTTCTTTACTGTCATTGTTTCATACGATGTCTGAGTTTCCTTAGGCATATCGACACCGCAAGAAACCAATCCGGCTGTCATGCCAAGCAGACATACCCATAGTTTTAAGTTATTTCTCATAAATTTTAAAATTAGATGTTAATAATTGATTGCAAAAATACAACTTTTCCCGTAAGAAAAGGTCATATTTTTCTTAAAGTTTGTTAAAATCTAATTTTATAAGAAGAAGGCCGATGAGAATCCATATTATCTCACGTACTCGGCATATAATACTTACGAATATGCCAAGGGCTGCAGTGAGGCCCATCACTGCTATGGAGATAACGAAACCACCCTCCTGTACACCAAGCTGCATAGGAAGGAAACCTATGAGGTTTGCCAACAATGTGGTAAACGACAGGATAAGTATCGAGTGGAGGAATGTTAAGGTAAGGCCTGACAGGCCGCCTCCGCAGTCGATGCCGAAGAGAAGGAGCATGAACATTATCTCAAGACTCTGGACGATGCGAGAGGCATATTCAAGCAGCAGACTGGCATAGAATGAACGCTTATCCTGCTTATGGAGTGAGGCGATATGTTCGTCGACATTGTGAAGGGCTTCGCTGTGTCGCTCCAGGAAACGGATGCTCCAGCCTTTCAGTCCGGGAATCTTACCTATCCATCGTATGGTCTTTATCACCAGTCCGTACTTATAACCTCGGGAAAAGAGATAGAAGGCTATTAGACAGAACACTACGATGATAAACAGTACGATGGCTGTGGCTGAATTGAAAGGTAGGTCGCCGATGGCGGCAAGAGCCAGATAGAGAAACACACTCGTGAACCAAAGCCAGAAATGGGCAAAGATATGCATCATCGCATAGAGAATTACCGACGAGGCTGCACGCTGGTTACCGATGTTCTTCGACAGCTCTACAATACGGTAGGGCTCTCCGCCAAGACCTCCCACAGGAGTGGCGTAGTTGAGGGCATAGCCGGTGATGGTAAGACGGAAGATGCGCCAGAAACTGACATGCTCGTCAGGCTCTATCTCACATTTTATTATCTCCCTCCATGCGAGAGCGTTGATACCGTAGACGAAGATCCATATGCCTATGATGGGGATGAGCCAGTAGCCGGCATGGCAGAGATGATCCCACAGCTCGATGAAACTGACATCGAAGGTGAACATCATCACCACTACGGCAACGACACCGATGATGAAAAACAGGTTGTTGATACCTTTCTTTGTCATAGTCTATCAGCTATGCGACGACAGAATCCCTCATGGCGGCGACGTACATACTCCGTGAGCAGGCCCATGCCGATGATCTCCCAGAGGAAGAACTCTGCTGGCAGGTCAATGAGTACGAAGAGGAAGAGCCAGAAGGAACGGAAATTGAATGTGAGCAGGCCGTTCCAGGGCATGATGGCCAACGACTCGCGATGGATATCCTCACGCAGGTCCTGAGGAAGGTGGTCGGAAGAGCCGAACTTCTCCTTGATCTTCTTCATCAGGCGCTGGAACTGAGGGGTCGACTTCTCCTGCTTCTTCGTATAGTCGATATATGACTTCTGGAAGATGCGCTCATAACGTGGGGTAGAGGAGTCCATCTCGTCATAGATCTCCTGTTGGCGGGCGGAGTTGTCGAGCTCGCTGCCCTTCTCTCCCTTAAGGAAGAAGAGATGTACCTGGATGTAATAGTCGGCCAGACGCTGCTGGGCGGCGATACCTGCAAAGCCAGACATAAGTGCCAGGACAAAAACAATGGCAGTGGCTATATACACATTCTGAGGTGTGTCGCTGATGCCAAGCCATCCGAACTCCAGGCTGTGGTGCTGGTAGAATCGCCATACCATACCCATATATATAGGTGTGAACCATACGAATCCTGCCATACCGTCGAGAATACGTCCCACCTTGCTCTTCTTGCCTGTCATACGGGCCAACTGACCATCGGTGCAGTCGAGGATATCGGCTACCATCAGCAGAAGGATTGCAAAGAGGTTGAGTACCAGACCTGCCACACCCTCGTAATAATAGCTGCCATGGGCAAAGAGCACACAGCTGCCGGCACCGATGATCATCGAGAGGATGGTAACGGTATTGGGATGGATATCAAACACATTGAAACCCTTGGCACAGTAATAGCACAGAGGCCGGATAACGTGAAGGTCGAGCCAGTCTTCTGTCTCCACTGATTTCATTGACTGATATATTTTCTCGTCCATCTAATATTTTCTATTTTTAATTTTGTATTTTTATTTCTTCAGAACGTCAGCCTGAAAATATATCGTATGCCCCATTTCGTAGCTGTAGGCAACTCAAGATAGTTAAGACGACGTACATACTCCACATGGATAATCTTAAAGATATTATGTATACCTACAACCACTTCAACGTAAGGCTTCTTGGTATCCATCAAATAACAGCCTTCAGGGAACCACATGAGCTTGTCACTGCCGATATTATCAGGATGGTAGGGGTTGTTCTTATCGCTCAGGCCGCCCCATAGGGTGTTGACAGCGATATACTCACGCCACTTGAGATGACGGATGAGGGGGATGCGGTTGAAGATCTTTCCGTTGAGGTCCCAAGAGAGCATCATTGAGGCGTAGCGGTCGTTGAGGAACTCCATGTTGTTGATGAGGTTGAACATCTCCTCCTCGATGACAAACGAGGTGTTGGCGATAGGGTGTATCAGCAGAGGGTAGGGTACCTGGTTCCACTGATATCCTGCCTTGAGGAAGAGGTCTACCTTTCCCCAGCTGTTGAGCCAGAAACGCTTGTAGAGTTTTGCCTCGGTGAGGTTGTATGTGTAGTCGCCGCCAAGGAAATTACGGAATCCCATAGTGTGGCTCAGACTCAGCACCGGGGCATCCTTGTTAATGGTGATACGACGCTGTTTGTTGTTGATATATGTCTCATCGGGGGCATAGCGCAACTCTGCAAAGAGTTCTGTGGTGCGCAAGAACTCACGATGGGCCTTGAGGTCACCATCATATTTTATCTCTGGCTGATTAAGCTTCCTGAACGACATGGCTCCTACTGGCTGCTGCTCCTCTGTCTTGAAACTCAGAGTGGTACGCAGACCACCGTAGGCCTCATAGACATAAGAGAACTTCTGACGATTGGAGAGAATCATCTTGTCGATGCCAGTCCACTTGAAAGCCACGAGGAAGTTATCCTTATCCGTAGGCAGATATCTGTCGCTGGGAGAGCTTACATCGTAGACACTCTCCAGTTCGAAGCTTCTCTTTGGATACTCCCACGGCATGTAGATCTTGTCGATAAGGGAGTATGTGAACGTAGCTCCGTAGTAGTTCTTATGGCTTCCCCAGCCGTGGGCATAGTAAGCTTTTCCGAAGATACGGGGATGGAGGTTACCTGTGGTCTGCAGACTCAGACGGTTACGCCATCCGTCGAACTTATTACTCGTAAGCATGGTGTTCACAGGGGCAATATCGATCTTATTTGGAGTGCCTGTCTCGATAGCATTCTCGATAAGGGCATTAAGACCGATCATGAAGTATTTGAACCCCTTGATATTCTGGATGTTCTTGACAAAACTGCCCATGGAGTCCTCACTCTTGGTGAGTTCCACCTGACGGTACTGGTCCCAGAAGGCCTGATTACGCATGCTGGCATCGGCCTCGCGGATCTCCGTTCGTTTTCCCTTAAAGAGTTTCTTGGGCAAGGGGTCGAAGCTATATCCCGTCATTCGTGTAGTACGGATGACGATACAGTCCTTGATAAACTTGGCAAACTTAAGCTCTGCCACCATATCGTCGCGTGAGAGCACCCACTCGCCATTGTCGAGCTGTTCGTATTCCTGTTCGATGCGCATGTTTTCCACGAAGTTCACGGATGTCTGCTTAGGCAGGGTGAGCTCGCAGCGGCGAACATGATATGAGGAGTCCTTGAGGATATAGATGTCGCCACGGAATCCAAAGTCCATCTGGTTGTTAGGCAGGAAATGGAGATGGATACATGAGTCGCGTTCTATTTTAACAGTATCCTCGATATAGAACCGGTAGAAACTGATGGCATCCTTACCGATAGGAGAGGTGAAAGGGTACTGTACAAGTCGAATCTGGTTGTCGTAGAGGTTGACATCGGTGAAGACATCCTTAAGAACCACGTTAAGAATATCACCTGTCTGGAAGAGATCGTTGATACCTGATGACTGCTGCCCCTGGATGATGGACTTCTTCTTACCAGATGACTTCTGCCAGATCTTCTCCGTAACTGTCTCGTCGACACTGAGAGGGAGGATGAGCTTGTTGTTATACTGGCACATCTCAACCTGTTCCCTTAGCCATGGAGTGCTGGAGTAAGGCTTCTTCTCCAACTGCTCCGGGGTGATGTTGTTGGCGGCAAGGGTAAGTTTCTCGTATTTGTCGTAACGATAATAGTCGTGGTTTTGGAGGTCGGTGAGCTTCTTGGCTGCGATGACCTTCTTCATAAGTTCCACGGCAGGATTGTTCTTACGGCTGTATTTTCCTTTCTTGGAACGGATGGTAACCTGCTTCAGCTGACGGTTGTCGGGCTTCAGCTTGATATTCATCTTTAATTTGCTGTTGGCATCGATGGTAACATCCTGAGCGATATATCCCACAGCACTGAAGGTAATCTTCCATCCGTCGTGTCGGGCAATGGTGTAGCGTCCCTCGATGTCGGCCACTACAGCCACATGATGGCCTTTGTAGATGACGCTGGCATAGGGGATACACTCACCCGTCTCGGCATCGGAAACGACACCGGTGATGTTCTGTGCGCTGAGACGCAGCAGCATCGTCAGCAACAGGAATGATAAATATAAACGCTTATTCAAATGTAAACTTGTTAAATTCATAATCTGTAAAACCTCCGTCGCGCTCTACGAATCGCAGCAACTTGATGGCAGAGGTCTTAATGTCAAGCACAAGAACGAACTTGGAATACATCATTCTCTTTTGCTTCTTGGCATTGTCTGTCGTTGGGATGACAGTGATAGAGAGCGAGGTGCCTGTCTTCTGGATTGACACATCGGGAAGTTTCGTGACATCTGTCGTTCCACCATTGATGACACTTGTCAGAACGGTGTGGAAGGTGGCAAACTGAGGATTCTTCTTGCTGTCGGTAGAGTGTTCCTTACCATTTACAGTCATGGTGAATCGCGTACCCTTCATGAGCAGTTTGTCGCGTCCCTCATTGGTTGAGATACTAACCATGTCGGGAGCCATGATACATGCTCCACCAGTGGTTACTATATCTTTCTTAAGTGATTTCTTATGAATGATTCTGTTGATATTGGCAGCTGCCTGTTTGAAGTTCTTGAAACGGGTACAAGCCTGCTGGAAATCTGTCTGCTGTGCAGTGGCAGTGAATAGTGAACAGTTAATAGTGAACAGTATCAACAGTACCTTCAGCCATCCATTCAATCTATTATACTTCATAACCCTCAAATGATTTTTATTTTTTATTTGAATATTTTTTATTTAAGTATACAGTCCTCCATTGATTGATACCACATTACCTGTGATATATCCTGCATTCGGCGATACGAGGAAAGCCACAAGGTCGGCCACTTCCTCAGGAGTACCGAAACGGTTGGCAGGGATGGTCTTTTTGAGTGCTGCCTCGTCGAGGCCCTCTGTCATATCGGTCTTGATGAATCCGGGAGCTACGGCATTAACGGTGATACCACGACGTGCCACCTCCTGTGCCAGAGCCTTTGTAGCAGCGATGATACCACCCTTGGCGGCAGAGTAGTTGGTCTGTCCTGGAAGTCCCTTGATACCGCTCACACTGGCCATGTTGACTATACGTCCGAACTTATGCAACTGCATGGCAGGGAGCAGAGGCTGGGTGACATTGAAGAAACCCGACAGTGTGATGTCGAGCACACGATGCCAGTCGCCTTCTGGCATGAGAGCCATCACGTTATCACGACGAATACCGGCATTGTTGACCACCACCTCGATGTAATCCTCAGGATGACGGGCCTGCCAGTCGTCGAGTGCAGTCTTTGTCTGGGCTGCATCGCTCACGTCGAAGGGGAGCAACTCGCCATTGCCGCCACAGAGCTCGAGGGTGTTCTTTGCCTCTGCCTCATTGCTGGCGTAATTGATGATAACCTGATAGCCCTCCTGGGCGAGTCTTACGCAGATGGCACGTCCGATGCCACGGCTGCCGCCTGTTATAAGTGCATATTTACTCATATTCTTAACAATTTATAAAATCATTATATTCCTTGTGTGCTCCGGGCCGAGGATCTCAGCACAGGTGAGCACTGTTGTCATCATCACTCCCTCTATACCGTGAAGGGTAAGATTCTGTCCTGTAAGCAACAGATTGGGGATAGGCGTGCGGGGCGAGAGGATGGTGAGCATGTTCCTGTAGTCCTTTCTCATACCATAGGCAGAGCCAAATGGCGAGAGGTTGTAGTCACGCCAGGTAAGAGGACTGCTGGTATACTGTGTGGCTATCATGTCGCTGAGACCAGGAATCTGAGTCTCTGCCAACTCGATACACTCACGGGCCACCTGAGCCTTCATCGCCTTATAGTCGTCACCGCGATGACCTATGGTGGTGTTCTCCCATTTCTTACAGCGATTCCACGTCATGTGGGTGAGCAGGTCTATCTGAGTGGCGTAGTTGCCCTCTTTAGGAACGAGGCAGCTAACCATCACCTTATCCACAGGCTGTGTCTCATCGCTGGGTTCCCATACGTTGGCCTTACGGTAGATGAACTTGTTGTGGTTGAAATACTCCAGCATCTGAGGTTTCAGCACCAGTGATACGGTGAATGCTCCTACGGTATTCTCCACGTTGGTCATCCTCTTGCGGAAGATCGGTTTCAGACGGCTGCTCTCCTTAATCAGTTGGAAGGTGAGGGTGGGGTGGATGTCGCTGATAAACGTGTCGCCCTCGTAAGTCTCTCCATTAGAGCATCTTACGGCAGTGATATGTCCATCGCGCTCAATCAGTTCCTTTGCCTCGGCCTTACATATCAGTTCACCGCCATTGTCACGTAGCTGACTAACGAGTTTGTCGATCATCATGTTGCCATCGCCCTTCAGACGCCAGCTGCTGGAGATATAGCTGCTGTTGCTATGTGCGAAGGTGAACAGAGGCAATGACTCTTTTCGCAGTTCCATCTTTATCGACGAGCCGGAAAGGACATTGATAAGCAGGGGATCGCTGAAAGTCTCTGTGAGATACTCATAGGCATTCTTTCCAAAGACAGGAATCAGGACCTCTGTCGTCAGTGGCTGGCGGTTGATGTCCTGAAGCATCTCCACATACTTCCGCAACCCTTCCCTCTCCTTGGGGAAATACTGGGACAGGGTATCTACGAAATTGTCATATCCCGAGGCTAGAGGGTATGTCTTGTCGCCTATGGTGATGAGGTCGAAGCCGGAATCATCCATACGCTGCCAAGGCAGATCCATCAGTCCTAAATGCGAGAAGATATCATAGATACGATGGCCAGGTGTAAGACCTCCTATATAGTGAAGTCCTGTATCGAAGCTCAGTCCACCCTGTCGCTTATAGCTCTGCAGACAGCCTCCTGGCTGTATCTGCCGCTCAAGCACCAGCACACTCTTACCCTGCTGCGCGAGTCCCACTCCACATGACAGACCTCCGAGTCCACTGCCTATTATGATGACATCGTATCTCAAATATTATTTATTTCTTATTTTTTAATTTATTGTATACCGCTGGCTGAAGCACATAGGCTATGATTACAGCCGACAACAGACCTACGAGTGTAGAGAATCCCACGCTTCTGATGGCTGGATGACCTGCCATTAGCATGCTGCTTACAGATGTGATAAGCACTACGGCGCTGAGGAAGATGGCCGTCTTGTGATACCTAAGTTTGCTGCTGTCGGGTGATGTGAGACCATTCATCACGAAGATGCTGTAGTCGACACCGATACCGAAGATAAAGGTTGATATGATGATGCTTATCAGGTTGAAACTTACGTCGAAGATAACCATCGCACCAAGAACTATCAGCCAACTGAGCAGGATAGGCATGAAGCCTAATAACGTGTGCTTCAGGTTGAAATGGAATGAAAGCAGAAGCACCACGAACACAAAGAGCATAGACAACCACTGGAGCACGTTGAAATCATCGTTCATCTGCAACAGGGTGTCTGTAGTATAATAATATGTGTCGAGTACCAGCAGGTTGGGATCGCTGGCTATGGCATCGCAGATACGGATATAGTCGCTCTCGCTGCTGCGTACTGAGTCGTTCTGGCAACGTACTGACGTGAAGCAGAGATAATCGCCGCCATACGACTCTTCCATCAGGGTGGACTGGTATCCCGTAGGTATCAGTCCTGCCGCATAGAGAGAGTCAGGCTCGAAATCACGAGTGGCCATCTCGAAGAATGTGTCGAAGGCATCTGGCTGAAGATCTGCCTGAGGCGCTGTCTGAGCTATCAGGGTACGGACCTTAGAGAGACGCTCGGGAGTCCAGAAGGCCTTCCATGCATCGATGCGCTCCTGTTGGACACGCATGGGGACGAAGACCTTATTGGTATGGGTGTAGCTCTTCACGAGGCCTAAAGCCTGCAGGGAGTCAAGTTTATGATCGAGGATGGCGAAGTTCTCTATCGCTTCCTCCATAGTCTTGCCCTGGCTTGCGAAATATTTTGTCTTGTCGCCTGTATATGTCTTGTCGCGAAGAAGCTGTTCCGAGTGTTCTGTCATATCCTCCAGATATCCCAGATTATGCATGTCGGCATCAAAGCGCGTGCCTCCTACGAGATATGCTCCGACACCAATGATAATCACCAGGACAACTACTGCCAATAGTGGCTTCTTCTTATCAAACGGATAATCATTTATCTTGTCAATAAACCCGAAACCATTCTTTTTCTCTTGGTAATCTTTTACCTCTGACTTCAGCATCTGAGGCAGATATACGAGCGAGAACATCGTAGTACCCAATATCGCGAAGGCGGCAAAGAGTCCGAAGTCCTGCAAGAGGTCGGTCTTGATGAATATCAGTCCTGCGAAAGAACCGATGGTAGTGAGACATCCCAGCCATACGGGTTTTACCTGATCACGAAGCATCTGTTCACCATCGCTCACGTATTTATGGTGTGTAAGCACGTGGAGCACATAGCTAAGTGCTACGCCAAGAACGACACCTCCGATGGCCAGTGCCAACAGTGAGAACTCACCTTTGAGCCAGTACATCATCGACAGACCGAAGAACGTGCCGAACACTACTGGCAGCAGGAGCAGGGGTATGGTATCCCATCTGCGGAAACAGAAAAGCAGGAATATCAGCACAAGAATAAGTGCGCCAGTGATAGTGGTGGTGAGATCATGCTTTATCTGAGTGGAGTTATAGAATCCGCTTGCTGGTGTGCCATGATAGCTTATTCGGATGTCAGGATGACTCTTGCTGTACTGTTCCATCTGCTCGTTGAGCATTCTGAACATCGCAGAGCCCTGACCTGTGTTTGTGCTCGAGAAACGGGGGGTGATGATTGCGATACACACTGTGGAGTCGGGTACCAGGAAATGATTGTCGACAGTATTGTAACTGCCTGCGCTCAACAGTGGTTTCATCTGTTCTGCCAACACGTTGCGCATTCCCAGAGGATCCATCTGGATCAGGTCGGGGAACATTCCTCCCATCTCACTCAGCAGGTCTTCATGATTCTGTTGCATCTGTTGAGTGAAATGCTCGCGAGTCAATAGGGAGTCGAATTGTATGTATGCCGTAGTGTCTATATAGGCAGGAAAATGTTCTGACAGGTAGTCGATACCATCTGGCATCAGTTCTTCATCAAGCTTATAGAAGATGTCACCGATGGTCTGAGTGACGGAGTCTTTCTGTGTCAGTTCTTCCACAAACTCATCACAAACAGATATCAACGAGTCTTTGATATCCTCTATATCTTTCTGAGAATCAGTAGCTTCAAACAGCAGGAAAACCTTATCCTTGATCTTCAGGTCGGCAAAGGCAAGTTTCGTAGTGCCGTCTTCATTCTTAGATGATGGCATAAGCTTGTTGATGTCTTCCTCCAGATGAATCCTTGTGGCAAAATATCCGAAGAAGATGAAAAGAAAAGCCATCGAAAGCCAGTAGACTGCTTTATGGCCCTTGAAATATCTGTATATCCTGATGAAAAACTCCGTCATAAACATCTTAAATATGGCTCTTACTGCATGAATATCTTCAGCTGGGCCTTGGCTATGGTCTCATCGCCGATACGACTCTCGCCAGTAGCCATTGTAACATTACCGAAGGTGAACCCGAACTCGATGTTGGTTGTCACCTTCTCACCAATCTTCGGACGCCGCTGGCACTCAAAGCGCTTTACCTCACCGATGAGTCCCACTGGGGGATTCTCTCCAGGATTCTCTTGCTCCAGAGCCTGGAGACCCATAAGGGCCGAACATGACTGGGCGATATGCTCTATCATACCCGTCTCAGCCATAGTGCCGTCGTACAAGATGAAATAATTCTCCTTGAGAACGGTGAGGGCGGTAACGGCATGGGTGCCGTCACTCGCCTCTATCTCGTCCATCATCATAAAGGGATCCCGCTGAGGGATGAGCCTCTTGATGTCTTCGCCTTTTATCTTCACAAATAACAGGTTTTAAGCGGCCATGTGCTGCTCGATGTAATCGTAAAGATCGTTGAACGACTGAATCTTGTGCAGCTCGTTAACAGGGATAGTGATCTTGTAATTGAACTGTAAGAGAGCAACCATGTCAACCAGACTCAGGCTGTCGAGCATAAGGGTCTCCTTTACATTTGCCTCTGGGGTGATTTCGCTTACTTCTACTTCAAACTCGTTGGCGAGCAGTTCATTAACCTGCTCAATAATTTCATTTCTTGTCATAATTTTATCTTTGTTAATATAAATGTGTTCTTATGTCTATAAGTTCTTTACAATCAGTGTCGAGTTGGTGCCTCCGAATCCAAATGAGTTGCTCAGGAACTGATCGAAGTGTATCTCCTTTGTCTCACCAAGAACGTTAATGCGATTTGTCTCGTCATCAGGATTCTCGAAGTTGATGTTACCTGCGATAAAGCCGTTCTTCATCATCAGCATAGAGTAGATGATCTCTGATGCACCTGCCATCCACATCTCATGACCTGTCTGACTCTTAGTAGATGTTACTGGAACCTTGTAATCGCCGAAGATCTGTGCGATAGCCATTGCCTCACGCGCATCACCGATCTTTGTTGATGTAGCATGGGCATTGACATATCCGATGCTGCGGATATCTACGCCAGAGTCTTTCAGACAGAGCTCCAGTGAACGGGCGGGACCTGCAACATTCGGTGTAGAGATATGATCGCCATTGCCAGAGAATCCCCATCCGATGATCTCTGCCAGGATAGGCGCACCGCGACGTACGGCACTCTCGTAGCTCTCTAGGATTACTGTTGCGGCACCACCTCCAGGAACCAGACCATTACGATCACGGTCGAATGGACGACTAGCCTTTACAGGATCATCATTAAGAGCAAATGACTGAATACCATCGAATGAAGCCACACCATACATGTTTGCCTCCTGAGCACCACCGCATACTACACACTCCTGCAGACCATTGCGGATAAGCAGAGCTCCCAGACCGATTGACTGTGAACCGCTGGCGCAGGCTGCTGATGCTGTGAGGTTGATACCTTTAAGATGGAACAGACAGGCGAGGTTCATCGTAACTGTAGAGTTCATCGACTGGAAGATGGCGCCACTGCCACATGCAGCTGTAGATCCAGCCTGACGGAACTTGTCGAGAGATACCATCGTGGCCTCTGATACAGAGTCATTACCATAGATGATTCCCACCTCGTGCTGGTCAATATAATCCTGGTCTAGACGTGCTGCCTCGAGGGCGTCTTTTGTTGCCATATATGCATACTGAGCCTCTTCTGGCATAAACTGACGCTGGTTACGGCCAACGAATGGCTTAAGGTCTGGAAGAGGGATATTTGCTGTAAATGGAGAACGGAATCCTGCATCGATACGTTCCTGACTCTTGACTATTCCACTCTTACCTTCATAAAGTGACTGGCGCACCTCTTCGAGGGTCGTTCCTAAACACGACCAGATGCCCATTCCTGTAATTACTACTCTTTCCATATATTTTTTATTTTATATTTTATTTTTTATTTCTTAATTTCTTTCCTGTAACACCTGCGGCGCTTAACCAACTCGGGCTTCAGTGGTTTCCACTGAGACAACTCACGCACATTATCTTCTAACTGCGGACCAGTCTCTGCCCATTTGAATCCATACTTATTATATACAGGTATGAGATCGTCGAAGAAAAGGGCGTTGATACCGAGTCCCTGAAGTTCAGGCTTTACAGCTATCAACAGCATCTCGGCATTGTCTTCCGGCTTCCATTTCAGAGCCTTAAGCAGATGATACCATCCAATTGGGAAAAGACTGCCTTTGGCTTTGCGCATAGACTGAGAGAGACTTCCCATCGTTATTGCTACACCAACAACTTCATTCTGTTCGTCAACTACGATAGGAATAAGTTGCTTGTCAATAATGCTTAAATACTTGTGGAGGAAGAAGTTGATTTGTTCGTCGGACAACTTTGAGAATCCGAAGAGTGGGGCATAAGCCTCATTCAACAGGTCGAAAACCTTCTTGCCATATCCCTGACGGTAAACAAGATCATTATTTACCTTTATCACTCGCAGTCCCATCTGCTCCTTGGCATACTGGGCCACTCTGCTATATCTTCCGGGTATTTCCTTAGGAATGTTTATACGTATCTGAACCCAGTCAACCTCCTTGGTGTATCCCAGAGTCTCCATATGACGGGGATAATAGTTCGGATTATATATTGTATTGATGGAGCCCATGAGATGGAAATCCTCGATAAGCATACCTTCCTTGTCGAAGTCGGTGATTCCTAAAGGTCCTTGGATGGTATCCATGCCCTGTGCTGCTCCCCACTCACTGACAGTGTCAAGCAAAGCCTTGGAGACATCCTGATCATCAATGAACTCTATCATGGAGAATCTCACGTTCTTTGTTTTCCAGGTGCCATTTGCCTTGCGGTTGATTATTCCGACGATACGGCCTACGGGTATGTCGTCCTTGTAGGCTACGAACGGTTGGATAATGGAGAATTTTATTCCGGGATTCTTTTCTGGCCTGAAAATGTTCCTGACGTCACTTTCCAAGTCGGGGACGTATTGATCACATCCCTTGTAGACGATCTTCGTTACCTTCAGAAAATCATCCATCCTTTGTTTGTTATCTACTTTTATGACGTCTATCTTTTTCATCGGAAATATATTCTTATTTTCTCTTGCCTGTACGATATTCCAATGGGGTCATCCCTGCCTCGTCACGGAAATACTGTCCAAAGAATGATGGATTGGGGAATCCCATTTGGTTGCTGATCTCCTTTACCGACAAGTTGGTGGTCTTCAGCAAACTATAACATTGTTCCATAACACTGTCTGTAATCCATCGCATAGGTGATTTACCGCTTACTCTGGAACAAATGGTAGATAGGTATTTTGGAGTGATATAGAGCTTCTCAGCATAGTACGACACCTGACGGCGCTTATGCTGTTCATGCTCAACAAGATTGAGGAACTGATTAAACAGAACCTTGTCTCGATCGGTTGATGCATCAACATCTGCTAAAGCACTCTCCTGGCTCAGCAACTGCTCGCATACGATAAGCAGAAGTGTGCGCAGAAACGACATCGTAAGTTCGTGTCCAAGTCTTAAGTCGCCACCCTGGAATATTGCGAGAGAATGATCACGTAACACGTTAGTCCAGCGCTCACCGTCGATGACAAATGTCTCCTGCATGTATATCGCGCGATTCCAGATACCTATTTGAGGACCAAGAATAGTCCTGAGCATGTTGTCGCTGATAATCAGTGAAGAAGCATCGACATCTGTGCTTACCATCATCGGGTGGAATAGCTTTTCCGCAGGAACCAATAACAGCTGACCGGCGTGTACTTTGATTTGCTTATCGCCCCCTACTTCAAGCAACAATCGTCCCTTCCGGCAATGAATAATGGCATTTTGTTCCATCTTTATTGTCGATGAGGTAGATATTTTTTCTATGTCTTGCAGGTTTTCCAGAAACCAGATACCATCCGTAATTTTAAGCGTTACATCTTGATTCTCTAGTAGACCTTTTGTAGCGGGCATATACCTTATATTTTTGAAATCGGGTGCAAAATTAGACATTTTTATTCAATTTTCGACGTTCTATTCTTCGTTAAAAGTGTTCTGTTGTGATTCCTTGATATAGATTAAGTATATTTTAATTTGAGTAATTTGTTAGACAGGGTTATGATTTTGTTGAAATTTTTATAAAACAATGTCGGATTTTTCCCCGAATGTACAATAAACTATGTTAAAAAGGATTCGGGCTCTATATATCATAAGATATATTTTAGTAACTTTGCATCCCGAAAACTGAGCAGGCACTTCGGATTTCCGATGTGCCCATTGTGTGAAAATAGAAATTACAATAGGTTAAAGTATGAAAAAGAACAAGTTTTTGATGTTTGCTGCCGCAGCAGTGATGTTTGCGTCTTGCGGTGGTGGCGGTGGTCGTCCTCAATTTGGCGACAATGAGTACCCCGTGGTGACTGTCGGCACTTCGAGTGCTTCCATGCAGTCTTCTTTCCCTGCAACAATCAAGGGTGTACAAGATGTACAGATTTGCCCTAAGGTACAGGGATTCATTCGTCAGATCAACGTTAAGGAAGGCCAGACGGTTGGTGCAGGTCAGGTACTCTTTGTACTCGACAATGTGACATATCAGGCTCAGGTACGTCAGTCAGAGGCATCTGTAAACACGGCCCAGGCTTCATTTAACACGGCAAAGCTTAGCCTGGAGAATTCACAGAAGCTGCATGAGAGTGGAGTAATCGGTGACTTCGAGTTGCAGTCGGCAACTAACAGTTACGAGAGTGCAAAGGCTGGTCTGGCGCAGGCTCAGGCAGGTCTGGCTTCTGCCAAGGAAATGCTTAGTTTCTGCTATGTCAAGAGTCCTGCTGCAGGTGTCGTTGGCACTCTGCCTTATAAGGTTGGTACACTGGTAAATACAGCAAGTGTTCTTACCACAGTGTCAAACAACTCTTCAATGGAGGTGTATTTCTCTCTGACAGAGAAGGATGCCCTTGCAATGTCTCAGACAGCTGGTGGGCAGAACGCAGCTATCAGTGCTCTGCCGAATGTTCAGCTGCAGCTTGCTGATGGTACTATCTATAATCACGATGGTAAGGTGACAAAAATGAGTGGTGTCATTGATGCTTCCACGGGTTCTGTACAGGTAATCGCCCTCTTCCCCAATCCGGAGAAGGTGCTCAAGAGTGGTGGCTCCGGTGCTATCATTATCCCGAAGAGCAACTCAGAGGCAATCATCATTCCTCAGTCATGTGTTTCAGAGGTTCAGAACAAGAAGTTTGTCTACATTCTTGGCAAGGATAACAAGGTGAAGTATACTGAGATAAAGGTTGATCCTCAGAACGATGGTAATAACTACATTGTTACTGATGGTCTGAAGGTAGGCGACAAGTATATCACCAATGGTATTACCAAGCTTAGCGATGGTATGGAGATTGTGCCCATCACACCTGAGCGCTATCAGCAGAAGATCGACGAGCAGGCAAAGGCAATGACAGCCGGTGATATCGTGGGAGCGATGAAAAAGTAAAAAGGTAAAAAAGTAAAAAGGTAATAATAATGACTTTTACAACATTTATAAAACGCCCGGTGCTGTCGACGGTGATATCTATCGTCATTGTGCTGCTGGGTTTCATCGGACTGGTTTCGCTACCTATTGAACAGTATCCGGATATTGCTCCGCCTACTGTTGTGGTATGGACCAGCTATCCAGGTGCCGATGCTGAGACTGTAAAGAACTCAGTCATCACACCGCTTGAGGAGTCTATCAACGGTGTAGAGGGAATGGATTATATATCATCAACAGCTTCATCCGGATCAGCTCAGATCAGTGTGTTGTTCCGTCAGGGAATGAATGCCGATATGTGTGCCGTAAACGTACAAAACCGTGTACAGCAGGCTCAGGCTCTGTTGCCTGCCGAGGTAACACGTATTGGTGTGACGGTAATGAAGCGTCAGACATCACAGGTGCTGATGTTTACCCTTACCAGTGACGGCCGTTATGATGATGAGTTTCTCACCAACTATAACAACATCAACATCGTACCAGCTATCAAGCGTATTCAGGGTGTGGGTGACGTGCAGAGTCCGGGTCTGAAGACTTACTCTATGCGTATATGGCTCAAGCCTGATGTTATGAAACAGTATGGTCTGATGCCTTCAGATATCAGTGGAGTACTCGCAGAACAGAATATCGAAGCTGCTCCTGGTACCCTCGGAGAACAGTCTGATGTGGCCTATGAGTATGCAATGCGCTACACTGGTCGTCTGAAGACGGAAGATGAGTTCGGTAACATCATCATACAGAGTAATGCTGATGGCTCGACACTTAAACTGAAGGATGTAGCAAGGATTGAACTTGGCGGCCAGCAGTATTCTGTATCGATGAAGAACAATAACATACCTTCTGTAATGGGTATGGTCCAGCAGATTGCAGGTTCTAATGCCAATGAGATAGCCAAACAGGTGAAGAAAGAACTCGAGGATCAGGCAAAGCTGTTCCCTCCGGGAATGACATACAAGATAAACTACGATGTAACAGAGTTCCTCTATGCATCTATTGAGGAGGTCGTGTTCACGCTGTTCTTCACGTTGCTGCTCGTGTTTATCGTTATTTATATCTTCCTGCAGGACTGGCGTTCTACACTTATTCCTCTGATAGCCGTTCCTGTGTCGCTGGTAGGTACATTCTTCTTCCTCAGCGTCATGGGATTCTCAATAAACCTTCTTACGCTGTCTGCCTTGCTTCTGGCTATTGCCATTGTGGTGGATGATGCTATTGTGGTTGTTGAGGCTGTGCATGCTAAGTTGGACCAGGGATATAAATCGTCATTGACAGCTTCTATCGATGCCATGAATGAGATATCCGGAGCAATCATCTCTATCACACTCGTGATGGCAGCTGTGTTCGTACCGGTATCATTCATCGGAGGTACGTCTGGAACATTCTATCGTGAGTTCGGTGTTACAATGGCTGTGTCTATTCTTATTTCAGCTCTGAATGCTCTTACGCTGTCACCAGCTCTCTGTGCTATCTTCCTGAAGCCTCACGATAAGGAAGGTCATGAGAAGAAGATGTCACGCATAGACCGCTTCCACAATGCATTTAATGTGGCATTCACCACAACCACTGACAAGTATAAGAATATCGTAGAGAAACTGGTACGTAAGCCTGTGGCTATCATCTTGACTGTATTGGTTGGTGCCGTTGTACTTGGTGTTACTATGTTTACCACTAAATCAGGTCTTGTGCCTGATGAGGATACCGGTACGGTGTTCTGTACCGTCAGTATGCCTCCTGCAACATCAGTGGCGCGTACCCGTCAGGTTATCAATCAGGTGGACTCTATCCTTGGTGCCGATCCCGCTATCCAGAGCCGTGAGCAGATCCAGGGTTATAACTTCATTGCAGGTTCGGGTTCAGACCAGGCTACGTTTATCATCAAGCTAAAGCCGTTTTCTGAGCGTCAGAAAGGTTTCTGGTGGAAGCTCAGCGGACTTTGGCAGGGTGACGGTATCTACCGTTTCTTCCTCAATCCTTATGAGTCGACAGGTGTTATCGCACAGATATTCATCAAGACAGCGCATATCAAGGATGCTCAGATTCTGGCTTTTGCACCTCCAATGATTCCCGGATTCTCTGCAAACTCTGGTGTGTCATTAGTCATGCAGGACCGTACTGGTGGCGACTTGACGAAGTTCTATAATATCGTAAAGGATTATCTTGTTGAACTCAACAAGCGTCCTGAGATACAGACAGCGCAGACTTCCTATAATCCTAACTATCCACAGTATATGGTATCTGTAGATGTTGCCAAGTGTAAGCAGTCAGGAATCTCTCCTTCTACAGTGCTCAGCACTTTGCAGGGCTACTATGGAGGTCTCTATGCTTCAAACTTCAACGCGTATGGTAAGCTCTATCGTGTGATGATCCAGGGTTCTCCGGAGACTCGTAAGACTCTTGAGTCATTAAATAGTATTTATGTACGCACGCCTGCGGGAATGTCACCTATTCAGGAGTTCTGTAACGTAAATCGTGTCTATGGCCCATCTAACATCAACCGTTTCAATCTGTTTACCAGTATCAATGTTACTGCTACAGTAGGTAATGGCTACTCCAGTGGTGAAGCTATTAAGGCTGCCCAGGAGGTTGCTGACCAGATGTTGCCTACGGGTTATACTTATGACTATCAGGGACTGACTCGTGAGGAGGCAAAGGCTACCAATTCCACAGCTGTCATCTTCCTGCTCTGTTTCGTCTTTATCTATCTTATTCTGTCGGCACAGTACGAGTCGTATATCCTGCCGTTGTCAGTAGTTCTCTCAGTACCTTTCGGACTGGCAGGATGTTTCCTTTTCACACAGATGTTTGGACATGCCAACGATATCTATATGCAGATCTCTCTTATTATGCTTATCGGTTTGTTGGCAAAGAATGCGATCCTGATTGTTCAGTTCGCCCTTGAACGCCGTGAGACGGGTATGGCTATCTCATGGTCTGCTATCTTAGGCTCTGCAGCTCGTCTGCGCCCAATCCTGATGACATCTCTTGCGATGGTTATCGGACTGTTGCCAATGATGTTTGCATCAGGCGTAGGTAAGAATGGTAACCAGACTCTTGGTGCTGCTGCCGTAGGTGGTATGCTGATAGGTACGATATTGCAGCTCTTCGTGGTTCCCGCTCTGTTCGTTATCTTCCAGTCTCTGCAGGAGAAGTTCCGTCCTATGAAGTTCGAGGATGAGGAAAATCCTGAGGTGGCAGCAGAGCTGGCTCAGTATGCACATTCAAAACCCGTAGATTATGAATTGGATAAGTAATATGAAGAAACTGATGATAATGATGTCCGCAGCCCTGCTGCTTACGAGCTGCGGACTTTACAACAAATACGAGCGTCCGGATGTAGACACAAAGGGTTTGGTTCGCGACACAGTATCGCTTACTGACACTCTTGCAGTTGCCGATACCACATCGTTTGGTAATCTGCCTTGGCGCAGTCTGTTTACCGATCCTCAGCTGCAGACGCTTATTCAGCAGGGACTCGACAATAATCCTGACCTTCTGAATGCTGCCCTTAACGTGCATATGGTGAATGAGGCTCTGAAGATTGCCAAGTTGGCATTCCTGCCTTCGGTAGCCATCTCACCCCAAGGAACACTCTCGTCTTTCGATGGTGCTGCAGCTACAAAGAGCTATACTCTTCCAGTCACAGCAAGTTGGAACGTGGATCTCTTTGGCAATCTGCTCTCTGCAAAGCGTAGTGCTCAGATGCAGCTCATTGCTACAAAGGATTACCAGACGGTAGTTAAGTGCAATGTCATCTCTGCCATCGCAAACCTTTATTACACTCTTCTGATGCTCGATCGTCAGATAGAGATAGTGTCTGACATGGAGCTGTTGACAAAGGATACATGGGATAAGATGAAGTTCATGCACGATAACCGTGTGGGATACCGCTCTACTGCCGTGCAGAGTGCTGAGGCTGCCTACTATCAGGTTCAGACACAGAAGATCGACCTTCAGCTGCAGGTCCGTGAGATGGAGAATTCTCTCTCTCTGCTCCTCGGACAGCCAGGTCAGGCAATTCCTCGTGGACGATTTGAGGGCCAGTACTTGCCTTCTGAGTTCTCTACTGGTGTAGGTATCCAGATGCTTGCAAACCGAGCTGATGTTCATGCCAACGAGATGGCTCTCGCTCAGTGTTTCTATGATGTGGAGACAGCCCGTAGCCGTTTCTATCCAAGCATCACTGTTTCTGGTACAGCTGCCTTTACTAATAATAATGGTACTGTCAATCCTGGTAAGTGGTTGCTTAATGCTGTCGGTTCACTTGTACAGCCAATCTTCCAGCACGGACAGATTGTTGCTGGCCTGAAGGTTGCGAAGGATAAATACGAGCAGGCATTCAATACATGGCAGAACTCTGTGTATAAGGCTGGTAATGAGGTGTCTAATGCCCTCGCGTCATATAACTCTTATGCTGACAAGGTAGAGCTTGATGGCAAGCGTGTATCAGTACTTAAGAAGAATGTTGAGGATACCAGGAAGTTGATGGAGTCATCCACCAATACTACTTACCTCGAGGTTATCTCTGCTCAGAGCAACCTGCTTAATGCTGAGATAAATGAGGTTTCCGACCAGTTTAATAAGATGCAGTCAGTTATTAATCTGTACCAGGCCCTCGGAGGCGGTGCCAAGTAAAGGTAAAAAAGTAAAAAGGTAAAAACATGGCAAGTGAAATTAGTCCAAAAGCCGAGATAAGCCCAAAGGCGAAGATTGGCAATAATTGCAAGATATTCCCCTTCGTATATATCGAAGACGATGTGGAGATTGGTGATAACTGTATCATCTTCCCCTTCGTGTCCATCTGCGACGGCTCACGTATTGGCAACAACAATAAGATCCATCAGGGTAGTGTGATTTCTGCATTGCCACAGGATTTTAATTTCCGGGGTGCTAAATCATATGTGAAGATCGGAAACAATAATGTCATTCGTGAAAATGTCGTGATAAATCGTGGTACTAATCGTGATGGTTGTACAGTTATCGGAGATAATAACTTCCTTTTGGAGGGAACCCACATTAGCCACGATACCGTTGTTGGCGATCACTGTGTGTTTGGTTATGGTGTGAAGATTGCTGGCGACTGCGAGATTCATAATGGTGTGATATTCTCTTCCAGTGCTATCCAGAATGCCAACACCCGAGTGGGCCGTCTGGCTATGGTTCAGGCCGGATGTACGTTCTCACAGGATATTCCGCCATTTGTTATTGCAGGTGGAAAACCATTGGAGTATGGCGGACCAAACAACACAATGATGACCACTGCAGGCATCGACGAGAAGGTTCAGAAACATATTGCAAACGCTTATCGTCTTCTCTTCCATGGAAAGACGAGTGTATTCGATGTTGTCAATCAGATTAAGGAACAGGTACCCGACAGTCCTGAGATACGAACGATTATCGAGTTTCTGGAGAATACCCAACGTGGTATTATGTGTAAATAAAATTAATCCCTGCCAGTCGGCAGGGATTAATTTTTTCTAATAACTTGCTGTGCATGGGATGCCTGCTGCGATAACTCTGTCGCGAATGGCATCCAGTTGTTCGTGAGTGGCCTTTAGCAGACCTTGGGTTGGAGTCTCACGGTCGATGGTGTATATCATCACCTGCTGGGGCTTGATGTCCTTGACAGCCTCAAGCCAGGGGTTAACAAATTCCTCACCGGTGTTGTCTACTGATTCCCCTTTACATTCGCCTTGCATGAACATCGTCTGAATGATGGCATGTCCGTTGAAGGCTTTCATGTGCTCTATTATCTTTTCCACATCGTAAATGCCGTTGGGATGGTCTACCTTGTTGATGTATTCCTGATTGACAGTGTCAAGCTTCAGGATATTGTTGTCTACCAGCATCAGAGCATCGTGCACGCTCTTACGGTGTATCATCGTGGAATTGCTCAGCACAGATACTTTTGCTTCAGGACAATACTTGTCACGCAGTCTTATCGTGTCGTTGATAATCTCGGGAAAGTGCGGATGACAGGTAGGTTCGCCATTACCTGCGAAGGTAAGGACATCAGGCAACTGTCCTTCAGCAACCATCTGCTTAAGCTTTTGCTCCAGTTTTTCTGCCACTTCCTCCCTTGTGGGCAGTGGGAGCGAAGGACGATGGTCTTCATTGAAGCCACACTCGCAGTAGATACAGTCGAAACTGCATACCTTACCGTCGGCAGGCAGAAGATTGATGCCCAATGATATTCCCAGCCTGCGGCTGTGAACAGGTCCGAAAATCGGTGATGGATAGATAATTGTACTCATAATCGGGTGCAAAGTTATAAAAAAATAATAAATGATAACTGATAAATGATAAATTTCGCTTGGAAACGATATTTTTTTTGTAACTTTGCAGCCGATTTTTGATTTTTACGTACGTAAGAGATAAATGAATAAACGCAAAAAGAAGACTGGCACCCGTCGTAGGAGGATGCAGTTGGTGACATTGTGCATCAGTACCTCGATGGTGTTGGTGCTGTTGGGCTTGGTGGTACTCTCAGTTCTCACCTCGCGAAATCTGTCTGTGTGGGTTAAGGAAAACCTCACTGTGACAGTCATGCTTAGCGATGATGCCAGTGTCAACGATGCCAAGCGCTTGTGTAAGGCGCTCTATCATCGTCCTTACTCCCGTAACATCGACTACGTGAGCAAGGATGAGGCTCTTAAGGAACAGAGTGCCGCCATGGGTAGCGACCCCTCGGAATTCCTTGGCGCTAATCCTTTTGTAGCCACTCTCGAGCTTCAGCTGAAGTCAGACTATGCCAATCGTGATTCCCTGAAGTGGATTGTCAAGGAACTGAAGAAACAGCCGATAGTGACCGATGTGGCTTATCAGGCAGACCTTATGGATGAGGTCAACAGGAACCTTACCAACATCAATTTCGTGTTGCTGTTTCTGGCGCTGTTGCTGACATTTGTGTCATTTGCCCTGATCAACAACACGGTAAGGCTGAGTGTCTATTCGCGTCGTTTCCTCATTCATGCAGAGAAACTGGTAGGAGCATCTTGGGGCTTCATCCGCAAGCCGTTCCTTAATCAGGCTTTGTTGGTAGGTATTTTAGCAGCTATACTTGCAATCGGGGTGTTAGGGCTGATTGTATATGGCATCTATTATTACGAACCGGCAATCCTGGCTGTTATCACCTGGCAGGAAATGGTTATCACGGGTTCTGCAGTAATGCTGTTTGGTATTATCATCACAGCTGTCTGCTCCTGGATTTCCGTAGGTCATTTCCTCAGGATGACTGCTGGCGACCTGTATAAGATTTAAATGATAATGGATAAATGATAAATGATAATGGATAAAAGAGATTTCGCATTTGATAAAATGAACTACATCCTCCTTGCAATAGGCATGGTGATAGTTATTATTGGCTTTTTGCTGATGACAGGTCCGAATTCTACGGATACTACCTTTGAGCCTGATATCTTCAGTGCTCGTCGTACCAAGGTGGCTCCAATTGTGTGTCTTTTCGGATACCTGTCGATGATTTATGCAGTAGTGCGCAAACCTAAGAATTGATTATGGACTGGATACAGACAGTTATTATTGCCATCGTTGAGGGACTGACAGAGTTCCTGCCGGTATCTTCGACAGGCCACATGATTATCGCTCAGAATCTCCTGGGCGTACCACAGGGCGATCCATTTGTACATGCCTTTACGTTTATCATCCAGTTTGGTGCCATCCTGTCGGTGGTATGTCTCTACTGGCATCGTTTCTTCCAGTATGACCATTCTCCAGCCCCAGCAGGCAGCTCGCTGTTCGAGAAACTCAAGCATAAGTTCCGTTTCTACTGGCTGCTCATCGTAGGTGTTGTCCCTGCTGTGGTGATAGGTCTGCTTGCAAAGAAATCAGGCTTGCTCGACTGGCTGTTAGACAGTGTCGAGGTGGTAGCAGTCATGCTGGTTCTTGGAGGAGTGTTCATGCTTTATTGCGACAAGCTGTTCAACAAGGGCAGTGAGAATAACAGGGTTAATGAGCGTCGTGCTTTCATGATAGGTCTCTATCAGTGTATCTCCGTCATTCCGGGTGTGTCACGATCTATGGCTACGATTGTAGGAGGTATGGCCCAGAATCTTACCCGCCGTCGCGCTGCTAAGTTCTCGTTCTTCCTGGCTGTACCTACAATGGCAGGTGCCACATTGCTCGACTTGCTCGACCTGATGAAGGAAGACACAGCATGGGCCACGAGTCATAACATCACAATGCTGATCATTGGATGTGTCATTGCCTTTGTCGTAGCATTGCTGGCTATGAAATGGTTTGTCGACTATCTGACAAAATACGGTTTTAAGGCCTTTGGTATTTATCGCATTGTAGTTGGTAGTATCATTATCATACTGCTTCTTACAGGGCATTCACTCGCAATGGTTGACTGATGAATTTCCAGGAAGGAGCCTACATATATATTAATAAGCCCTATCGCATGTCGAGTTTCGGGGCTCTTGCCCATATCCGTTATCTCGTGTCGAAGAAGATACACGTGAAGCGGGTGAAGATGGGCCATGCCGGAACACTCGACCCACTGGCAACAGGAGTGCTGATACTCTGTACGGGTAAGTTCACCAAACAGATAGAGTCGTTGCAGCTTCATACCAAGGAGTATACTGCCACTCTTCAGTTGGGTGCCACCACTCCGAGCTATGATATGGAGCACGAGGTCGACGCTACCTATCCCACTGAGCACATCACAAGAGAGTTGATAGAGAAGACCCTGCCTCAGTTTGTTGGCGATATCCAACAGGTGCCTCCGCTGTTCTCGGCTGTGATGGTCGATGGCCACCGGGCATATAAGATTGCCAGGAAAGGTCAGGAGGTTGAACTTGCTGCAAAGACAGTACATATCGATGAAATCGAGCTGATCTCCTTCGATGCAGAGAAGATGCAGATGAGCATCCGTGTTGTCTGTGGCAAGGGTACGTATATCCGTTCTATGGCCCGTGATATCGGTGAGGCTCTTGGCAGTGGGGCATATCTTACGGCACTCTGTCGCACGAGGGTAGGGGATGTAAGGATAGATGACTGCCTTACGTTCGACAATTTCCCAGAGTGGCTTGATTCACAAGAGATAGAAGAAAATAAAAAATAAAAATAAGAAATAAAAAATATTTCATGAAGTTATCACAGTTTAAGTTCAGATTGCCTGAGGATCAGGTGGCTATGGAGCCATCTTATCATCGCGACGAGTGCCGTCTGATGGTTGTCCACCGTAAGAGCGGTAAGATCGAGATGACCAAGAAAGACGAGAACGGAGAAGAGATGAAAGACGAGGATGGAAAGCCCGTATATCTCGACTTCCGTAATATTCTCGACTATTTCGATGAGGATGATGTGTTTGTGTTTAATGATACCCAGGTGTTCCCGGCACGTCTCTATGGCACAAAGGAGAAGACCGATGCCAAGATTGAGGTGTTCCTGCTTCGCGAACTCAATGCCGAGCTCCGTCTGTGGGATGTTCTCGTAGAACCGGCACGTAAGATCCGTATCGGAAACAAGCTCTTCTTCGAGGAAGACGGACCGATGGTGGCAGAGGTCATTGACAACACCACCAGCCGCGGACGTACACTCCGTTTCCTCTACGACTGTCCTCACGATGAGTTCAAGCGCGAGCTCTTTGCCCTTGGTGAGGCTCCGCTGCCACGATATATTGTCGACAAGCGTCCTGCCAACGAAGAGGATATGGAGCGTTTCCAGACTATCTATGCCAAGCATGAGGGTGCTGTCACCGCTCCAGCCACAGGTCTGCACTTCAGCCGTGAGCTTATGAAACGTATGGAGATACGCGGTATCAACTTTGCTTTTGTAACCGTTCACTGCGGCCTTGGCAACTTCGACGCCATCGAGGTTGAGGACCTTACCAAGCATAAGATGGGCTCTGAGCAGGTAATCATCAGTCCAGAGGCCTGTGAGATTGTCAATACGGCTAAGAGCACCGGCCACCGTGTATGTGTGGTAGGTGTCAGCACAGCCCGTGCCACAGAGTCGTCGGTAGGTACTGATGGTATGCTAAAGGAGTTCGACGGATGGACCAATAAGTTTATCTTCCCACCTTATGAGTTCGGTATGGCTAACTGTATGGTAGGTAATTTCTATCACCCAGAGTCAACGATGATGATGACAGAGTGCTCATTCGGAGGCTACGACCTCGTATATGATGCATATAAGAAGGCGGTAAAGAACGGTTATAAGTTCGGCTGCTACGGTGATGCAATGCTTATTCTCAATGATTGATAAACATAAAGTATTTCTTGGACTCGGGAGCAATCTCGGTGATCGTGAGGAGATTATTCGCAAGGCTATATCGCTGATAGGCGAAAGGGTAGGACTGGTGATTCGCCAGTCCTCTCTTATTGAGACCGAGCCCTGGGGCTTCGAGTCGGATAATAAGTTCCTCAACGCAGTCATCCTCTGTGAGACCACCCTCACTCCCCGCCAGGTGCTGCGTGCGACACAGAAAATTGAGCGTGAGCTTGGCAAGCTCCGTAAGCATTCCACCCGGCGTACCCCATTATCCATTTATCATGATCGTCCTATCGATATCGACATTCTTCTCTACGACGACCTCACCATCGATGAGCCCGACCTGAAGATCCCGCATCCTCTGATGCATGAACGTGACTTTGTGATGATTCCTTTGAAGGAGATACAATAAAAAAGCCTCGCAGATTTGCGAGGCTTGATTTTTCTCTTTTTACTTGCGGAGGCCGAGAGCCTTTACAATAGCACGATAGCGATTGATATCGTTAACGTAGAGATACTTCAGCAGCTTACGGCGCTTACCTACCATCATGGTCAGTGAACGGGCTGTGTTGTGATCCTTGCGGTTCTTCTTCAGGTGCTCTGTCAGGTGAGCGATACGATAGCTGAAGAGAGCAATCTGTGCCTCTGCAGAACCGGTATCAGTTGTGCTCTTGCCATACTGACCGAAGATCTCCTGCTTTTTTGCTTTGTCGAGATACATAATTGTAAATGTGATTAAAAGTGTTGTGCAATGACATCTTTCTGACGCTTCTATCTGCCTAATCACGTGCGATTTACGTCATCAAATGCTCCGGATTTTCCGAAATGCGGCTGCAAAGGTACGAATAATTTATGATACCACCAAATTTTTAAGGTATTTTTTTTGCTGTTGCGATGCTCGCTACGAGCTGCACGATCCACTTGAGGGTTTCCTTCTTCGTCATGATAAGCCTCCTTTCGTTACGTTTATCATTTATCCTTTATCATTTATCATTTCCAAAGGACTTGATCAGTTGCCCGTCTCGAAACCACCGCTACCTACGTTGCTGCCGTTCTTGGTGAACACCTTAGTGGCTGCCTCGCTGCTCTCACCGTCCTTGATGGCGATAGCCTTAACGGTAGTGGTATCACTCAGCGTGATTGCCTCGCTGTACAGGGTGCTCTCTGCGTTAGGAGCTGTGCCGTCTGTGGTGTAGCGAATCTCTGCTCCGTCAGGACCACTTATCGTCACCTCCGTACTCTCGTCGAATGGAGTCTCACCACTGATTACTGGTGACTCTACGCTCGCTGTCTCAGAGCCTGTCGAAGAGCCGTTGCCTGAGCCTGAGCCCTGCTCTGAACCTGATCCGTTCTCAGAGCCTGTGCCGTTCTGCTCACCGTTCTGCTCGTTCTCCTCATTCTCGGTGTCCTCCACTTCGCCAGCGTCAGCCGATGTTACACGCTTCACGATGTTGCCGTTGCGGTCGTAACAGGTGATCTGGATTGCTGTGTCGGCCAGCTCGTCCTTCAGGTCCTGTGATGGAGTGAAGATGATGCGTCGTGTCTTGATAAGACCAGTCTTCACGTCTTCCACCTTTACTACGCTCTTCGCACGGAGTCCGAAACGCATGGTTCCCAGTCCGGGCAGTGCCACAGAGTGACCTTCAGTTGCCCACGCCTTGATAACCTCTCCGGCTGCATCCCAGCACGCTTTCATTACACCTTGGCTCACACCTGAGCGGAGGGCTGCCTCCCTGATGACCTTCGCCTGCGAGAGAGCGATGTACAGGTCCGGCTGCATCACGTAGCGATAAACGCCTGGATCTTCTTTGCTAAATTTAATCTTCTTCTCTACTGCTTTTACTTTCAATGCCATAATTCTCTTCCTTTCTTTTCTTTAAATTGTTAATAGATCGTTTT
>Ga0310695_10002157_pt1 | contig 42482 bp, 33 predicted proteins | sample RumenRJG_04DNA_FD_203882 | JGI IMG/M metagenome (GOLD analysis project Ga0310695, IMG submission 203882) | Bovine rumen microbial communities from Lethbridge, Alberta, Canada - RJG_04 (v2) (version 2) | ecosystem: Host-associated > Mammals > Digestive system > Stomach > Rumen | place: Canada... | reverse complement strand
CAAGCACTTAATTTGCCCAACCAGGATTCGGCCAATTTTAGAGAAGCGGATGGAGATTTTGTTCTAGTGGTTTCCGATGGAGTAGGGGCTTGTAAGTGCGCAGATAGGGGCTCAAAAGCTGTCATTGATTCTTGCATAAGCACTTTTAACGCCCTTAAAGCGCATACCCTTTGTTTTGACTCTAGATTGGTCGCCCGAAACATTTGGACCGAATGGCAGTCTATATTGGTTGGTGAAAACCTTGATGACTACTGCGCTACAGTAAAAGCTGCATTCAAATATGGAAACAGTGTGTTGCTGGTTTCTGTTGGCGATGGCTTTTGTGTTTTTTCATCAGGATCCCGGCAGGTTGCTACAGAAAGTTTTGAGATGTCTTTTCTGAATGAAACCGATTGCCTAAACAGCTCCTTTTCGCCAGAATGCTTTTGCTGTAAAGAAATCCCACTAGATGACGAATCATATGTTGTTGCGTGTTGTACGGATGGTTTTTCCAATGGAATAGAAGCCGGCAAGGAAATCGAATTTATCAAGGAATTGGAATCAGGAGTAAGCGCAAGTGAACTCCGCACAGAATTAGAGTCCTTCGTTAACGCAATTTCAAAAACCTCTTTCGATGATAAAAGCATTGGAGTTGCCAAATATGGAAAATAGAATTGACAATCTGCAAGGAACTATCGTCATCGGTGAAAGTGGCAAAAGGTATCGTCTTTCCCAAAAAATTGGGCTTGGAGCGCAGGGCGTTGTGTACGAAGATGATTCAGGAAATTTTGTCGTAAAGCTTTATCACGCAGAATTCGCCACAAATCATATTATGGAACAACTGCGTTTTGTAAAAAAAGTGAAGCTGCCTTCAAATTTTATTCCTGTTGAGGATTTGCTGTGCGAGCCACATGTAGGCTTTGTGATGAAGCGCATTGTTGATCACGAGCCTTTAGATGCGTACTTACTTCCGGACCCAAAGCAACCATTTCATAAATGGTATAATAAAGAGAAGGGTTTTTTTGGCCGACTTTTTTTGGGCAGGATGATAGCCACGGCTTTCGGGAAGTTAGAAAACGAAAATCTATCTTATTGCGATATTTCTGGCAAGAACATTCTTGTATGCGCAAAGAAACAAGCTTCGGTACAGATGATTGATGTTGACAACATTTATGTTGCTGGCAGAGGAAACCCCGGCGTTCTTGGGACTCCTCGGTATATCGCACCAGAAGTAGTAAAGGGCCTGAACACTCCTGATGTTTTTTCAGACAACTATTCCCTGGCTGTTATCCTTTACGAACTTTTACGAGTGGGGCATCCTTATATCAGTGATGAAATAGCGAATGGTTCTCCAGAAGATGAGGCAAAAGCGCTTGCTGGGGAATGCGATTATATCTCGCCCGAAAATTCAACCCATTTACTTCCAGAAGATGTTGTTTTCACGACTCGACTCAGAAATTTATTCAGCCGTTGCTTTAAAGACGGAAAATTCAACCGAATAAAGCGCCCTTCGGCAAAAGAATTTGAATTCGCTCTGATTGAAGCAAGCAACAATGTAATAAAATGCCCCCATTGTGGAGCATGGCATTATCCTAGAAAAGCAGGAAAAAAATGGAATCCGTGCCCCTGGTGCGACGGGGAATCTAGTCCCAAGGCACGAATACAATTTTACGATTTCTTTTTTGAAGGTACCGACTACCAAAAAGCCTATTGTGATTTTGAGAAAAAAAGTCAGCCAAAAGCTACTAAAAAAACTGCGACCAACAGTTATGTAATCAAGGACGATTTCAAAAATCGCGTTCCCAGATTTTATGTAGTAGGAGAAAAATCATACACCATGGGAGCAAGCGTCGCCGAGAACTGCTTTAGCATTTATAGCAAGAACGGTACTTGCACATTGGTAAATGATGGACTAGACATGCCAATAAAAATCAAACATTACGGGAATACAAATTTTACGATTGTGAACAAGGACACACATTGTGACTTAAAAAATGGTGACACTCTTTTTTTTGAAATAGGAGATGATTCTCCCGCAACAATCGTAGAAGCCAGTAACCAGCAATTTGGTTTGATAAAAATGGCAATGTTCATGGAGGTTTAGCATGGATATTTCTAATCTCAGTGCAGCAAAATCGCTAAAATTTAAATTAACACTTGATTCTGCTAGCGATTTTAAAAAAGGAAGCTTTCTTAAAATAGAATTCACAAGTGATGTTGCAAAATTTACAATAACACCATTTGGTCCAAATGTCTCTTCCCAAACATGTCCTATTTTTTGCAAGACAGATGCATTTACATCACAATATTTATTAGAATGTATTCAGTCCGAAAAAGCGAAAATACAAAGATTTTTCTTTGTTATCGAAAAAGTTTATGAAGACTGCCTTGAGGTGCAGCCATATTCTTTTTCTACAATTACGGAATACAGCACCGCCATAGAAATTCAGGTCAATGAAGATCTCGCCGATAGAATTCAGGAATTTGAAAGTAAATATGTTTGGAAAGGATACGGTGAACCTTCAATTTTTGTGCTTAACAACAAGACTACTAAGAAACAGTCTGCCGAAATAGCCATTGTTGCGGGCAGAAGCCTTTTATTGGCAAAGAATATTGGGCAGACCTTTGTCGCATATAAAGAACGCGACCTTAAAAATCGCATACTCCCTATAGAATTCCTTATTGCTCCTGAAATCAGATTCGTCCTGCGTTCCGAATCAACAAACAACAAGTTTATTGACGACATGAATCGCATTTCCAGCGGAACATCCTATATCAATCGCTGGGAAGCCTATAGTGAATTAACAAAAAAATCGCTAGAGTTGGATTGCGAAGAATTTGGTTCTATAAAGTATGAGTCATACAGTGTCAACAACGGCATGGAGGGGTACACATTTGATTTCAAAATTCACGAGCAAATAGACAGCAGCTATATCGGGTGCGAATTATGCATCGTCAGTGACAATAACAGAAGTACCCCCGTTGGAACAATAAGACGTATTCAAGAGGACTATCTTACAACATTTTTAGACTCATCAGATTTTTGGGAAGAAATTCCCAGCAAAGGAGAATTAAGCCTCGATAGTTATGGCGACAAAGTTATCGCCATGCGCCGCGAAAAAGCCAAACAACGCATCTTGAGTGGACAAGCGCCAATCAAAGCGATTGTTTCAATCGTAGAAAATGGCGCCAGTAGTTACTATGAATGGGGTACGCACAGGGCCATATCAAGTAAATTAAAGAGAAACTTTAAAAAGGCAAGCGATCTCAACGAACGGCAAAAAAAAGCGATTGATTTAGCAATTAACACTCCAGATTTTGCCGTAATACAGGGGCCTCCCGGCACAGGCAAAACAACTGTCATTAAGGGAATTTGCGAAAGATTCCGCGAAATCTTTGAAGACGAGGAACGTCAAAAACAAAAATTGAATCCCGAATACATAGTCCATAGCCCCAAGATATTGATCACCAGTTTCCAAAACGAAGCTGTTGATAATGCCATTTCGGCCCCTCTTCAAGGGGACTTGCCCGCCTATAGGAAAATCTCTCGCCGTGCAAAAGAAAATGTGAGAAACCAATACGAAAAATCCTTACAATCATGGCTAGATGGAGTCCGTTCCAACATTCTAGAAAGCACAAAAAACACTTCCGTGCAGTCATTGAATCAAAAACGTCAAATGATGGCCGAAAAATTCCTGAAATACAAAAATGAAAAAAATCCAGAAAAATCTTTGATGTTCGCAGCCGAGCTTTTAAACGATTATTTATCCTTTAATGGAATTAATTACGATGAAATTTTGATAAAGAAAGCAAAGGCTATTATCAAGAAGGTCGAAGAAAAGTTTTCTAACAACGCAATAAATACTCCTGTTGAAGATCCGTTGGAAAAGAAATTGAAGGTGCAACGGCTTGACACAATATCTTTTAAGGATGACGGCACTCTAAACGCCAAAAGGCTTATGGCAACACTTAAGTGTCGTCGTAACGAAATAAAATTACTGCCAGCCGACTTCGATCTCCTGGATTCTATTTGTAACGGTTCATTTTCTGATAGTGATTTCCAGAATTATGTAGCCTTGGTTAACAACCTTAAAAAGATTTACAGCAAAGAGCCTGTCTCCATAGATATTAACGATCAAAAAGCTATCGATGATTGCCTTTTATCTATGTCATATTGCTTTAACGAGCAATACATGAACTTGTTCCCCGATAACGAAAGTCGCAAAGCATTAATTTTAGCCGAATTTATGGACAGACTTGAACAGGAATACGAAAGTGTTGTCGAAAAGTATTCTATGACAACAGCCGCAACTTGCCAGAATAGCCTTAATTTGCATAGCATCGGCGATAAAATTTATGACCTAGTCGTTGTCGATGAAGCCGCCCGTGCAAATCCATTAGACCTATTCATTCCCATGTCTATGGGTAAGAGAATTATTTTAGTTGGAGATCACAAGCAATTGCCCCATATGCTAGAACCGGATGTTGTCAAGCGTATGAAGGATGATCCTAATTTCAAAGACTTTTCTGCATTGGAACAAAGCTTGTTTGAACGACTATATGATATGTTCAGTAAAGATTCTAAGCCTAGAGCAGTGATGCTTAACGAGCAATTCCGCATGCATCCAGACATATGTAAATTCGTCAGCGAGCAGTTTTATGAGGGCGAACTAAAAATGTCCCCGTCAGCAAATCTTGATCTTTATAAGAGTCATCCCGAAATCAATGGAGGCCGCGCACTTGCCTTTATTAACATCCCGAATTCCGAAGGCCCTGAAAAGCCAGGAAAGTCAATGAGTCGCAACGTTGAAGCCACCAAAATTTCCGAAGACGTAGTCAAAATTCTAAATAAAGTTCCTAACGCAACAATCGGCATCATTTCGTTCTATTCTGCACAGGTTTCATTAATTAATGACTGCTTGAGCAATAAAATCAACAACGAGCAAAAATCACAAGTAGATGTCGGCACGGTTGACGCTTTCCAAGGCAAGGAATACGATTATGTCTTACTTTCATGTGTACGCTCCTTCAAAGACAACACCCCGAAAAAGCATAGTTTAGAATTTTTAGACAAACCTAACCGCTTATGCGTATCCTTTAGTCGTTCTAAAAAACAGCTTGCCGTATATGGCGATGCGCAATGTTTAAAGCCAATTGAGAGTATCAACGCACTCTATCGTGTTTGTGCCGAAAACAATGGAGGATACTATCATGCATTGTGATATTTTGAACATTGCTAATTGTCGATACGAGCGCAAAGACTCTCAGTCTTTCCTCGTTGCTATACCAGCCATTGCCATAGAATGCGAAGTGCACTCCCCTCAGGATGATGAATTGGATGTTTACGAAGAAACTGCACTGAAATTTATTTCTATCGGATTCTCCCTTGCAGGCATCGCAAATGCTTTAAATGCATCAGAGACATTTATTGAAGAAATTTACGCCAACCTGGAATCAGATCAGTTTATTCGAAAAACAGCAGGCAATCCATGGGAACTAACCGATAAAGGTATAGAATACTTAAAGGGAATAGTCAAAGACCGCCCATCTGACCAAGCGGTATACGGATATTTTTTCGTAAACCCGATAAAGAAGGATATTTTGCCTTTCTTTTACAAAGGAAATCTCAATCAAGCGCCTTTATTCCAAAGAAAGGATCCTGATGTTTTCCCTAAAAAAATTACTATTGAAGGCAATGAGGAAAATACTTTCCAAAACATAAGTGTCAAAAATTCTGAATTAAAAAAAGCATTCTCCGCATTTGTGAAATGCAACAACATATTAAAACGTCGTGATAACGACGAAATTTCACACGAAGAGGCGCAGAGTGAAATTTCAGCACTATCAATTTTTGAAGACGAATACTCAGATCTAGATAGTTTTGATGAAGCGGAAAACTCTATTGACAACACTTTAACGGAAACGAAAAGTGAAAAAGAGGGCTTTAGCGGGGGATCACAATTAGTAAAAAGATTATCATCAAGACAAAAAAATATCTACTTAACGGTAAAAATTACCATTGATCCCTCTTTGCCCGAAGGATACAAAATCACATCTCCGTTCAATATGAAAAATATTGACGAAAAATATTACCTTCGGCAAATGCAATGGCTAAAGGAACAATCCAATGTTTTTTTAGGAGAATCTCGCTTGGGAGACTACCTAAAAAAAGAAATCGTCAAATTATGTAGGGACTTTGATAAGAATCGAATGGCTTTTGACAGCTTTGCGCTAGCGCATATGCCCCATCTTTATAGCAAAAAAGAACAGTTCAGACAACTTTATGATGATATATCCTATAGTTATGGAGCAATGCAAAGGAATCCTGGTTTACATGAACAAAAAAATATTGTACGTGATTTAGGTAGTGATGTTGTGGAAAACCTATTGAATCGTTTTTTTGTCGATTATGAAAATCGCCAATTGAACAGTATTGCCAATAATGCGAAATATGATTCAAAACAACCGAGAATTTTTCTTGAAAACCTGCTAAGTAAAACCTTTTTATTTGATAGAGATATCGAGCGCTGGTCAATTGAATTTATCAAAACAGCGCTTTCTCACTTAACCAAATCCTACGGAAATGGTGCCCTAGAAAAATTGGCCAATTTGTTGATTGTCAATTATTACAATCCAACAAAATACACAAAACTTTTTTTGGAGGCCGACAACGTCTCAGAAATGTTTAAACAAGCAATGGAGTTAAATAGAATTAGAAATCTAGCATCTCATGATAAAGGTAAAAAATTTAGTTATAATGATTACTTAACTTATATTGATATCATTTTTTCATTTGCCGACGGACTTGTCGCAGTATTTGAGAGGAACTAAAAATGGGAAAGAATAAAAAGAAGAAATTTCAAACTCAAGTCCAAAGTGCGCCTAAGCCGTTGGATATCAGCACACCTGAAAAAGTCGAAATTGCCGTCAGCAACGTTGTGGCAACCACTAATGAAACAGATTTCAATTCAAAGAAATCTGAATTAATGGAGGCTCTGCAAAAACAAGTTCAGGTGGCTCAAGCCGCATTACAACAGGCAAACGCCGACAAAGAGGACGCAGAAGCCGCTAAAAAAGCGGCGGAAGAAGAAAAAGAGCGATTAAAAAAAGAAAATCAGGATCTAAAATATGAAAAGACACGCCTTACAACGGAAAAAAGTCAGATTCAATCCGAATACGATACCGCGATTGCGACAATTGACGGCGCGAAACAAGAAGCCACAGATATAAAAAAAGCCGCAGAAGAAGAAGCAGAAAGAATTAAGAATACGGCAGCAACGGATGCCGAGAAAATCAAAGACGAAGCAAATAAGAGCAAGTTGAAGGCTGTTGCAGATGCGAGAATGGAAGCCGCAAAAGCGTGGGAGGACGAATGCACTCGCCTAAAAGAGGAATTTAAAAGGTTGGGCGATGAAAGAGTTGCGTTTGAGAGAGAACGTCAAAAATTCAATACGGATAAGAGTAATTGGGAGATTGAAAAAGAAGCTTTTGATGAAGAAAAAGATTATGTAGAAAAATTAAAAGGAGAATACAAAAAGTACAATCCCGAAACTATAGACAAACTAAATTTTGAACTTCAGCAAAAAGATGCGCGCTACGAAGCTTTGGAAAGTCAATATGACAATCTCAATAAGATGTTCGCTCAAAATCAGGCATTTGTTGATTCTCTAAAAATTTCACTTAAGGATATTAACGGTAATGAAACTGAACTTAAGGAAATCCTTCCTGAAATTAACGAGATGCTTTCTAGGTATAGGAGTCTTCAGGAGGTCTATAAAAATTACCCGGATATTCAAGCAATTGAAAATCTCGAAAAACGTGCAGAGAAAGTAGATGCCCTTGAAATTCAAAAGCAAAAAATATTACAAGAACGAGATGATTACAAGGAAAAGGCGGCAGCAGCGGCAAGAACTAGCCGAGAACTGGAGACGGCGCGCCGTGAAGTTGAAGCCACCAACGTACTCAATCAACACCTGATTCAGGAACTCGAAAGCCATAAGACTGCACTAGAAAACCGTACTGGAGATGTTTGCCCGGCCCTTAGAAAAGTTGATGAAGAGTCTAATGCAGATTCATATAAAACTGAAATAGAAAAGATTACAGGGCGTCAACAACTACAAAGCCTGCCGACATTAGTAGCGCATATTAAAAATTATGCCGGCTGCGAAGGTGGCAATAAGGAACGCTTATTTTACAAGGATGACGACATACGAGCATTCTTGGCCGGTATGGCAGTAAGCCGTCTTATCATTCTTCAGGGCATGTCCGGAACAGGTAAGTCAAGTTTGCCGCGGGCTGTAGCGGAATCCATTTCTGGATTCAACAAATTGATCCCTGTAGAATCTTCCTGGCGTGACCGCAATGAACTTTTAGGATATTATAATGATTTCAATAAAAAGTTCAATGCCAAGACTTTTACTATTGAACTATACCGTAGCGGCAAGGAAATTTGCGAAGAAATTCCGACATTTATGGTGCTGGACGAAATGAACTTAGCTCGTATAGAATACTATTTCTCCGATTTTTTGGCCGTCCTTCAAAAGCCAAGCAGGGAAGATTGGATTATTGAACTTGTGGCATCAGATATGCGCACGCTCCCCACGTCCCTTTCAAAAGAGATCAAGGACAAAATAAAGGTGGAAGACAAGGATGCCTATGATATTTGGCTGCGCATAGAGAAAAGTAGAGCTGGCGACGTTAGCGCAACCGTGAGTGACGAAGAAAAGCAAAAGATAAGCGCAGTTCTTGAAAAGGAACACTGCCTTATTGGAGCGGAGGACTTGATAGATGGTAGAAAAATCCGAGTCCCTGAAAATGTATGGTTCGTTGGCACAGCAAATAAAGACGAATCCACCTTCGAAATAAGCGACAAGGTTTATGACCGCGCACAAGTTATAGTATTGAACGATCGTGGTGAACCAGAAGAAAAATACGAGTCTACAACAAAGCGTTTCATTTCCGTGGATAAATTGCAGAGTCTATTTACAGATGCCAAGGAAAAATTAAGCAAGGCCGACGAAAAAGAAATAGAAAATAGGCTAAGGGAACTAGAGGATGTTTTAAAGGAATACTTTGGAGTCGCCTTTGGCAATAGAATTTACAATCAGGCAAAAGACTTTACCGCAGTATTTATGAAGGCTGGCGGCACCCTTGTGAAAGCACTGGATTATCAGATTTCAACAAAAATATGGAGAAAGATTGAATCCAGCGACAAAGAAAGAAACGCGTTTGAAGAATTACAAAAAATAGTTGAAGACTATCCGGAAACATCAGAATTGCTTAAGAAAAAACTTGAAGAATTCTCCTAATGCTTGAAGAATACAAAGATTTTGGCATGGCCTTTCTGCGGCATAACCAAAGCCCTATTGCAAGTGTATGCAAAGGGGATATTCCACTATACGCAATAGACAACTCCTTGGAAGATGAAAACTGGGATGAGTTGTTCGGAAAATTGCAAGATGCTAAAAGGCCTATCACCAAAATTTGCGAGGCGCCCAAATCCCATTTGAAATCGGTAAATGAGATTCGCCCTATTGATACAGTAAAAAGGGTTGGATACGAATCTATCCCCTATCTTGCATCTCACAGCGAAGACTGGCTAGCCCGTACTGCGACAGGCCTGAAACCGGCACGACTATTTTCTCGTGTAGAAGATGACGATTTTTCAATATACGAAAATCGTGTAACGAAAACCTTGATAGACGTCGTGATCACATATCTTCGTAAAACCGAAAAAAAACTGAATGACGCGGTTGGGCAGCTAGAAGGCATCATCAATAGCGGAGTGCAAACTACTGGATTCGGCTATGATTTCCGTTTTCGAATTGCTCTTGGCGAACTTTTACAAAGTTCAACAGAAAGTAATACAAGCCGTTCTGAAAAATACAAAAAACTAAAGGAATGCCTAAAGGTTGCCCGAAAGCTCTTAAGGTCCTATTTACGGCTTCAACAGTCTTTTTTGTATCGCAAATTAAAAAGAACTAAACGTGTATTCGGCTCTTTGAATGAAACGAATATCTTGTTGATGGATAAAAATTACAAGAATGTTTCTCAACTTTGGAAATACATGCAAAAGACCTTAAAAAAGAATTTGCACCAAACCGAAGTAGAAAATCGCGAAACCTCACAACAAGATGCAGAACGATGGTTCATGCAGTTTTGCAAGACTCTTGCAGGATATGCTGCCAACAACTTAGACTTTATCGAACAGGAAAACTTTCTTTTTCACAAGCAAGATGCCCTCCTAGAATACTCTATTTCAGACAAAAATGGCTTAATACACTGCGTATTGCGAGATTCAACCAAACGAAAAATGCCTATACAAAATGGCCTAAAATGTCCAATCCAGGCTGGAACCGATTCTGGAAAGTTTTCTTTTGACGGACAATCCTTGTATTGGAAAAATGACATAACGGATGACGACATAGATAGATTCTGTAATTTATTCTTGCCGAATTTAAAAGGCAAGCCAAAGGAAAAAAATCAAAAAGAACAGCGAGATGCCAAGCACATTCGCGACGAATTAAAGAAAGCCTTGGTTGAGGCAAATATGAAATATGGCAAATTGCCCAAAAGTCATATTATCATCAAGCCCGTCATAGTTGAACTAAAAACTCAAGATGCTTTTGACTTCAAAAAAGAGCTCATGGCCCAGGGTAATAAAATCGCAGAAGAGCAAGATGCCGACTATGTAATTATGGCCCTGCCTTTTTGCAATGAAGCCGAACAGCAAATTATTGAATACGCCCATAATGTCAACGATAAAGTCTTGATATTACCCTTAACGATATTTGATATTAATTCTTATCGACGACTACAAAATGTCCTGCTTCGTCAAATTGGACAAATAAACGGGGATATGCCAGGAATATTTAGCAAGGACGACGGCGTTCATCCCCGCCTTACGCAATGCCCTCATTGTCATCACAAGTATTTGTATTTACACTGCGAGGCAACCGAAGATACACTAGACGAAATGTCGCTTGTAAAAAAAGAAGACTTCTATCAATGGGATTCTTTGTTCAAATACAAAGACATCGTTTCGATGACCATAGGCAAGAATGGCTTTTTGTCAGTATGCCCTAGATGCGGGAAAACTCCTTCTGATTGAGTGGGGTTCTTACTCTGCCCGTTTTCCGTTTTGTCTTTGGAAAAATATTTCGTATTAGAGAAAAATATTTCTCATTTTAGAGAAGCCTGCCCCAAAAGGTGGCTTTTTTATCAAAAAACGCCCTTTTCACGAATGGCACCATTTTTGCATTGCATTTGCACAACCTTCAACAAAACAGGAATAACGCAATGCAACAGTACATATCCAACGACAAAAACATCCGCGATTTCGTTCAGAATATTCTACGGTCTGGCAATTGGGAGATTGTCCGACATGGTAAACACGTCATCATTCGCCACATAGCGGAAATGGCGAATAAAACCATTGTGGTGCCGAGCACCCCGAGTGATCCCAGGACCTTTGAAAATTTTCGGCGAGACTACTTCCGCTATTTGCGTCAGTATCTGATTCAAGTAGGCTGGATTCGAAATAGACTCCCGTCTCAAAAAGTTTCACCCTTAGCAGCATAAAGGAGGCTCTTTTAGGGTTAAAGTTATGTTTGGAATATTTTTATCTAGACGCAAGGCAAAGGTTCAGCAAGAGCGTGAGCAGGCTAAGCGAATTAAGCGTACGGAACGAAACCTGACTAAATCCGCAGCCATAAACACTCAGGCTATTGATGTGCTGAATCAATCTATACGTAATAGCAACAAGATTAGGCAGGGCATTGATGCTTTCAATAGCCAGGTGGCTACGTTTCAGGAAACGGTAAATGAGAACCAGCGTCTGAGCGAGGAGCTGCAAAGGCAACAGTCTCGACTCAGCGACTGGGAAGAAAACCTGAAGGATCGCGATGAGGTCATCCGCAAGGAAGAAATAACAATGCACCTTCGGAGCGAAAGCGTCAAGAAAGATGAACAGCGCGTAGCCAAGAAGGATTTGGACCTTGATGCGGAACGCCAGAACATCAAAGACGAACGAGCCTCTATGAAGGATCGCGTCGCCAAGGCGCAAAAAGCCGAAAAGGAGTATATAGCGGAGAAGGACTCTTGCCAGAAAAAACAGCGTGAAGCTGACGAGCAGAAAAAGGCTTACGAAGACAAGATCAAAAGCCTTGAATCCCGAGAGGAAAAGTGCAAGGCCGATGAGGAAGGCATTGCCAAACGCCTTGCTGAACTCGAAAAAAGGGAAGCTTCCTTTTCTTCGGTCGAAAGGGCTATGCGGGAATCTCTAGATGCAGAGAAGGAGCGTTGGGAAAAGGACCGCACCGAGATAGAAAATAACCTTAACGAGAAAATTAAGGAATATGATCGGAAGCTGGCCGATATGGAAGCCATGTCCGAGACCTTCGATAACATCAAGTATGACGACAGCGAGGACGGCAAGCGCGCGAAGATTGTTGTCAAAGAAGCGATTCGAGTAAGCATCAAGGCTACCGAAGAATCGCTGCAGCGGCTGAAGGAAATTGACGAAAAATACGCTAGCGGTACCTTTAAGGGTTTCTCCGTCCCCATAGACGAAATCAACCTTTCTTACGAGGAACTAAAGACTCAGTACGCGGCCATCAAGGAACATGCTGAATCCACGGGTCTTGATTTTTCTGTGTGGCTCGGAAAAATCGAGAACTGTGTCCTCGAAGCCGACAAGTACCTAAAATCATTCTTTTTTGCGGAAAGCTACAGGAACGTAGTCGAAGGCTTGAGTTACTGCAAAGGATACGAGGACATTATCACTATCCTGAACAACTATGCGGGCGCATCGGAAAGTTCGGGTGAAGAGCCTTCGGATGCGTCGGACGGATGGATTGACCTGTACAAGGTTCTTTTCGATGAAGATTACGATGATTCTGTAGACTACACGGAGCTTGATATGAAGCAACTCAAGAAGCAGTACAGAAAGATGGCCAAGAAGTATCATCCGGATAAGGCGAGCGAAGATGATCGCGAGGAATATACCGAACGGTTTAAGCGGCTGAACGATGCGTGGGATGTACTATCCGATGCAGAAAAGAGAGCGGGATACGACAGTACGTTTGTCGCATCAAGAGATTCACACAAAACACGGGAGAAATAACCATGGAAAAAGTAGAAACGAAGCTTCGTTTACCGGCCCTAAAGAAGCCTAGCGGGAGCCTTGCCGTTAAGAAAGACGATAAGCCTGTCAAAACATTCAGCATTTCCTCTGTACAAAAGCAGGGGGCTTTGGGGAACATTCTCAAAGGAGAGTCCATAAAGCAGAAGATGCATAAGGAGCAGCAGGCTCACAAAGGGCTTGATTTAGTGCTGATGGGAGACTTGACTGGTTCTATGTCTGCGTATCACGCCATCTTGAAACGGAAATTTACCGAAATTTGCACGACGCTTTTTCAACTGATTCCCAATCTGCGCATAGGGATCGTCTTTTACCTCGATCATGGGAGTGGCGATGTTTATGTTACTAAGGTTCAGCCTTTGACGGTAAATGTTGAGCAGCTGCAAACGTTTATATCGGGAACCCCAGATGGAAATGGTGGTGACTCGGATGAAGCGGTAGAAGATGCGCTTCATGATGCGTTAGAGATGAATTGGAGTGAAATTAACGCTCGCTCTATTGTTCTCTTCGGTGATGCAAGACCGCATGAAGTTTGTGCATGCCCGCACCAGTATGACTATTTCAATATCGTTCGCTCACTTTTTGAAAAGCAGGTGACGATTAATACGGTTTATTGCTCTACAGGTGTAGATTACCGTCGTTTGACGGAATTGCACAAGGTGGGCATCGGAGATTTTAGCCACCGGGTTTCAAGGCTTGATGATGCATGTTTCTTTTCGTGGATTGCGAATGTGACTGGCGGTGTTGCCATCGGCGTTCAGCAGATTGACGATATTGTAGATATCATTAAGGCGATGGCTGCGAAGGATGCGGGCAAGATTGATGAGTTGGAGAAGGAGGAACTGAAAATCACCTTGCGCCCAATTCCGGCCTTGGTTCATATCAAGGAGCAAGCAAAGTTGATTGAAGAGAAGAAGAAATTGCTTGGGTACAAGTAATTATCTCGTATACTTCCTCACTCTCTGGCCGGGCTGGGCTCTTGCTCCGTCCGGTTTGTAGTATTTGAGCGGAGCTTGCTTGCGGTCGCTGGGACGCGGGCTTGTTTTAGCATTGCGGCGTTTGATGATGCCTGATGCGTTGCTTTCGGAACTGAGTTTCCATTTTTCGAGTGAATCGAGGCCGGCATTTCCGAGGACGGCTAGATCGTAGGCGATGACTTTTGTGGCGCCTGCGGCGTATGCGGTGTCGAGTTGCGCCGAGAGTCTTGCCTTGTCGGCAAGCGCGTGAGAATCGTCTGTGCGGAACAGTTCCATGTCGACCCAGAATTCGATATTGTACTTTTTGCAGGCCTGTGCTAGGGCGCGTTCGTAGTTGCCAACGGTTTCAATTTCGGCGTGGGGAGTGTAGTCTGGATTGCTTGCGCCGATGCCGTCTTGCACGGCAATAATGTCGGGCTTGAATCCGGCGGCAAAGAGTTCTTCGAAGAACGATTGCAACTTCTCGGGCGTTTCCAGATTCTGGTTGTAGAACGGGGCGGCCATGACCTTCCAGCCCTTCGCCTGAGCGGCTTCGGTGACCGGCTTCAAGAAATGTTCCGTGAGCATTTCCGGGGTTGCGTCATTGCGCAGGCCATCCCAATAGTAGCGCGCGATTTCTTGCGGAATGTACACGCCTTCGATAACGTTCTCGCTGCCGTATAGCGAATGGATTTCTTCGAGGACTTTCAGATTCCTTGATGTAAGCGTATCAAGCTGCTCGGCGGTTGGCGGGGTGTACCAGTTTTCGCCATTGTAATAGAGCCCGAGCCAGATTTTGGTGCCGGCCGTTTTGGCGGCCTCGATGCTTTTCGGGAATAGTTGATTGTCCTTGGACGGAGTGTCTTTTCTAGTATAGGTGACATTATTTTGTAGCTAATGTCACATCTTCCACAATCTGCTTGGGCGTGAGGCGGTTTCTTTCCATGAGTTCGCCGTAGGGAACCTTGTCGTAGAATTCCTTCTTGAGGCCCTTTACGAGTACGCGCATATCGGTGTTGCCGTAGAAGCGGGCAATCTTTTCGCCGAAGCCGCCATCGACCACGCCGTTTTCGAGCGTTACGACGACCTGGTGGTCGGCGCGTAGCCCTGCGAGCGTTTCTGCGTCAATGCCTGTTGCAAATCGCGGGTTGATGATGGTCGCGTCGATTCCCGACTTTGCTAGTTCTGCTGCGGCTTCTTCGGCGAGGGCGTAGTAGCTTCCGAGACCGATTAAGGCGACCATGCATCCGCGTTTATCTACTTTGTATGTATTCAGTTTGGAGTAGTCGGTGTCGAATTTTACGCTGCGGTGTGCGACTCCGTTCGGAATGCGGATGGCCATCGGGTGCGCGGTCTGCTCAATCGCGTAATCCATCATGGCAATAGCCTCTTCCACGCAAGTCGGGCAGAGGTACACCAGATTCGGGATATTACTCATCATCGGGATGTCGAAAATGCAGAGGTGCGTCGTGTCGTTCATGCCGTCGGCGCCGGACATGGTTACAAGAATCGTTGCGGGATTGTTGTTCGCGCAGAGGTCCTGCGAGAGCTGGTCGTAGGTGCGCTGGATGAATGTGCCGTGCGTGCTGTAAATCGGCTTTGCGCCGCCCTTCGCGAGGCCGGACGCGAGCGCTACCGCATGCTCTTCGGCGATACCCACGTCAATGAATTGCTTGCCTGCTTCTTTACGGCGGTCAGCAAAGAATCCGATGCCTGCGGGTACTGCAGAATGAATCACGACGACTTTCGGGTCCGCCTTGATTTTTTTCATCAGGTAGTCGCCGAGGATTGCGCCGTAAGATTCGCCGCTACCCCAGTTTACGACGCCGGTCGGAATGTCAAACGGTGCTGCCCAGTGGAAACCTTCCTTGGAATTTTCGGCGAAGCTGTAGCCTTTGCCCTTGAGCGTGTGGATGTGTACGACCACGGGCTTTGTGGAATCCTTCACCTGCTTGAATGCGGCGATGAGCGATTCGATGTCGTTGCCCTGTTCTACATACAGATAGTCAAAGCCGAGGCTCTTGAAGTAATTGTTTTCGCTCTTGCCTTGCGTTCTGCGGAGTTCTGCGAGACTCCCGTAAAGGCCGCCGTGGTTTTCGGCGATGGACATTTCGTTGTCGTTTACCACAACGATAAAGTTCGTCGCGTATTCGCCGGCGTTGTCCAAGCCTTCGAACGCTTCACCGCCACTGAGCGAGCCGTCTCCGATGACGGCGATGACGTTGCCCTTTTCACCCAAGACATCGCGGGCGGTTGCAAGACCGAGTGCCAGACTCACCGAGGTTGAAGTATGGCCAATCATAAAATGGTCATGTTCGCTTTCGCAAGGTTCGGTGTAGCCCGTAACGCTCCAGTATTTATCCGGATTCAGGAATGCCTCGGCGCGGCCAGTCAAAATCTTGTGGGTGTAGCTCTGGTGCGAAACATCGTAGACAATCTTGTCCTTGGGTGATTCAAAAACGTAATGCAATGCGATGGCGGCATCAACGAATCCGAGGTTCGGTGCCAAGTGCCCGCCGCAATGTGAAATCTTGTTGATCAAGGCCGTGCGGATTTCTGCCGCGAGCGCCTTGAGGCTTTCCATGTCCATCTTTTTCACATCTGCAGGGGATGCAATCTTTTCCATCAGCATAAGGTACCGCCTTTAAGGTGGGAGATTCTTCTCTAAATATACAACAAAGGGGCGATGGTTCGTCCCTTAAAAAGAAAATTTTTGGTTCGTTCAGGAAACAGAAGTCCTCTGCGTTAGCAGCCTACAGGTAAAGGCTTATGCCGCTGGTAACGCCTAAGTTGTCTTGCGAGTCGGAAGTGCCTATATGAGTAACGATTCCTCCTACGCTAAATTCAAGCCATCGATTAAGCCTGTATCCTGTGGTGAGGTAGGCTGTCGCGATGCCGGGAACATCTAGCTTGGCTCCGTTTATTTTGGGGTACGGCCTGTAGGAACTTACGCTCAAATTGAAGAACAGTTTGTCGAAATAATATCCAGCGTACATTCCTGCAAAAATGCTAGAGTTGCGACTGTAATCGTGGTCATCGAAAGATTCACAATCGCCATCAGAATTTCCGCAGTTTTCTCCCGTTTCGCCCCAATATTCGATTTTGCTGTATTGGCTATACATTCCGATGAAGGCACCGAACTCAAAATGCGAAAAATTTGCGCCTACTGTAAGATGAGAAAAGATTCCGTCTTTGTAACCTAGGCCGCCTCCAATGACATAGCCGCTTCCTTTATAGAGATAGTCTACCTTTCCGCTGAAGTCAATGCCACCCAATATGTATTCCGCGTTCTTGAATTTCATTGCGGTAAAAAGATTATCGAGGTCAGCTGATTCTGAAGCGTTTTTGGTGATGTCCACGTTCTTTTCGCGGTTGTAATTGACCTTCCCCGTGAATCGCCACGATCCAGTATTGTCTTTTTGATAGGTGTTTATCCCATGGACCTCTGGGGATTCAGAAGCCGTCATTCGGAACTTGTGAACATTCGTTGTAACGCAGCCTGTGGAAAACAGCGCGAATATAAAGCTAAGTATGAAAGATGTTGCATGTTTAAACTTCATGCGTGAAAAATAGTTTTTCGGTTAAAAAGTTCAATACGTCGCAAAAATGTTTGCGACGAATAGCAAAATGAGCGGATAAAATATCATTTATCCGACATTTGTTACAAATAAGTGAATTTTTAGTAGAAAATTTTCACCAGGATTGTACCCACGATGGTAGAGACGATGACGCTCACCATGCCCGGGCGCATGAAACTGTGGTTCAATAGGTATTTGCCGATGACGGTGGTGCCCGAACGGTCGAAGTTCACAGTTGCAATGTCCGAGGGGTAATTCGGAATAAAGAAGTAGCCGTATACGCTCGGGAGTACGCCCAGGAGCACAGGACCTTCGATGCCGAGGCTGTAGGCGAGCGGGAGCATGGCGACCACTACGGCGCCCTGCGAGTTGATGAGCACGCTCACCGCGAAGAAGGCGAATGCGATAGCCCATGGATAATGTTGCACGATGTCCTTAAGTCCGCCCTGCATCACGTCCATGTAGTTTGCGAAGTAAGTGTCGGCAAGCCAGGCAATTCCGTAAATGGCGACCACGGCGACCATACCGCTTTGCCACACGGCCCCCGCCACTGCTTTTTTGGGGTTTGCCTTGCAGCAAATAATCATGAATGCGGCGGCCGAAATCATCACAATCTGAATGATGATGTTCATGGCGAGTGGTTTTACCTGTGCCACGCCGTCGACGACCTTGCCGGTGGGGAATTGCGGGCGGATGTCGTGGCCGATAATCTGGAACACGGAGAAGAGCACAATGACGGCGAGAGCGCCGAGGAAGATGAATACAGCTCGCTTTGCTTCTTTGGAAACTTCCTTGTCGAGCACCGAGGCGGTACTTCCGTACATGTATTCCTTCATTTGCGGGTCTTTGAGGCGCGCTTGGAAAGCGGGATCTTTATCGAGATCGAGCCCGCGCTTGTAAGAGACTGCGGCTGCGGCCATGATGCCGCAAACGCAGGCGGGAATGGTAATCGCAATCACTTGCAGGTTGTTGATTTCGAAACCGTTTGCGTTCGAGATAATCACGAACGAGGCGACGGCGGCTGCAATGGGGGAACAGGTAATGCCCACCTGTGAGGCGACAGAAGCTACACCGCAGGGGCGTTCCGGGCGGATTCCCTTTTTCAAGGAGATGTCGCAAATAATCGGCATCAGGGTGTAAACTACGTGACCGGTGCCCACGAGAACCGTGAGGAAGAACGTGCAGAGCGGAGCGAGAATCGTGATATGGTTCGGGTGCTTGCGCAACAGGCGTTCCGCAATTTGAATAAGCCAATCCATACCGCCCGAAGCCTGCATAATGCCCGCGCAGGTGACTGCCGCGATAATGATGTAAATGACGTCGGTAGGCGGTTTGCCGGGTTGCATGCCGAACCCGAGCACCAGAATGGCAAGACCGATTCCCGAAATGGCGCCGAGGGCAAGGCTCCCGTAACGCGATCCCACGTAAAGTGCCAAAAGCACAATCAAAAGCTGGATAATCATGAGGGTCATAAAAGGCCTCCTTTTTGTTTAGATATATATTATTTTGCAGAAAAAAGGCTCCGAATGGACTTATTTTTGCCCAGGACGACCTAAAAATGTGTATATTCTTTTCGAGACACTTCAACCAAGAGAGGAATTTATGGCAAACAAGTACGCCGGAACCCAGACCGAAAAGAACCTTCAGGCCGCCTTTGCAGGCGAATCCCAGGCTCGCAACAAGTACACCTACTTTGCAAGCTGCGCCAAGAAAGAAGGCTACGAACAGATCGCTGAACTGTTCCTGAAGACCGCCGACAACGAGAAGGAACACGCCAAGCTGTGGTTCAAGGAACTGGACGGTATCGGTGATACTGCTGCCAATCTGAAGGCTGCTGCCGACGGCGAAAACTACGAATGGACCGACATGTATGAAGACTTCGCAAAGACTGCCGAAGCCGAAGGCTTCAAGGCCCTCGCCAACAAGTTCCGTATGGTCGCCGCCATCGAGAAGCGCCACGAAGAACGCTACCGCGCCCTCCTCAAGAACGTGGAGACCGCCGCCGTGTTCGAAAAGAGCGAAGTCAAGGTATGGGAATGCCGCAACTGCGGTCACATTGTGGTTGGCACCAAGGCTCCGGCCGCATGCCCCGTGTGCGCCCACCCGCAGTCCTTCTTCGAAGTCACTGCAGAGAATTACTAGGATATAGTAGGCTGCGCGATTCGTCGAGCAAACCATTAAGAAAACCCCGCGATTGTATCGCGGGGCGTTTTCGTCTATGCTAAAATCTTTAGTCCTTCACGCAGCGGATCGAAAGGCCGCTGTCCTTGAATATGGAACCGCCGCCGAAGCTGAACGTTTCGGAATAACTCCAGATGCGGGCGTTTTCTTTACCGCCAAATTCGGAGTGGTCTTCGTCAGCGGTCCAGAAGTAAGCCTCTCTGTCTAAATCGGCGAAGCCTGCGAAGTTATTCTTGCCACCGAACTGGAAATTAAAATCAGCTATAATGTTATTGTCTTCAAGATAGGCGATAAGGATATCTGTTTCAGCGTCGCTCGGAATATGGTATCCGCTGGGGCAGTTGCCACGTTGAACGCCCTGCACGTTCGCATAGTTATTGCGGTATTCCATCCCGAGGCCCATCGCTCCGGGCCAACTATAGAGACGGCCGTACTGTTCGCAGTTTGCGTCATCATCATCGTAGCACCAGCTTTCGGACTTGACGCTACAGGCGTAATAGTTGAGGTTCTGGATCATCCAGGTCTGCGTTCCGAACGTGGCCACCTTGTAAATCTTGCCGTCGCGAATATCGCAGATAGTGCCTTCTTCAAGTGTCGCGGGGCATTGTCCCTGAATCCCTTCGGAGCAAGGAGTCGAGCCGCCCTCTCCATTTCCGTTATCGCTGGCAGAAGTGGAATCGTCGCAGGCCACGAATGCCATGGCCAAAGAAATTGTTGCAATTTTATAGAGACTCTTCATTGTTTCCTCACTAAGGTTGTTATGCGAATAATAGAAAAAGATGCCCCGCGTGGGAGCATCTTTTGAAAAACTAGATCCTTCGACTCGCTTCGCTCGCTCAGGATGACACGTCGTGTTATTTCAGTTCAACCATTTCGGACTTGCCGTCGACAGTTACTTTGTACTTGCCGGGGTAGCCGCGGAACTTCACGACACCGTTTTCGTCGGCCTTGAAGGTTCCGTTGGTGGTCCACACTTTGTGCCACAGGTCGTAAATGAGCTTGGCAGCGGGCTTTTCGCGACCATCGGCAGCGATGATGCCGCCGTTCTTGACCCAGTGACGGTTATCCCAGAAGCCCCACAGTACAATACCTTCGACAGCCGGGTGGCTGAAGGCGATGCGCAGGAACATCTCATAGCGGCGGGCCTGTTCGTCTTCGCCGAAGTACATGCCCTTCTGCCAGTCGCCAAAGTCAAGCTCGGTCACCTTGATGGGGAGGCCGAGGGAGCCGAGCTTGTCGAAGCGGGCCTTGATGAAGGCCGGATTCAGCTGACGGTCGCCAAAGTGGCACTGCACGCCGATGCCATGCACGGGAACCTTGCGGTCCAGCATGCCCTTCACGATATCGTAGAGTCGGTCAGTTTCGCCAGCGACAATTACATTGTATTCGTTGATAAAGAGGCGAGCGTCAGGATCGGCCTTATGGGCCCAGATATGAGCGCTATCCAGCAGATCCCAGCCGCATTTGTTGAACACGAAGGGCTCGTGGAAGACTTCGTTCCATACGTCGTATTCCTTGATGCGGCCCTTGTATTCTGTCATGTCGCGGGTAATGCGTGCCTTGAGCTTTTCGCCGATGTCCTTGCAGCTACCCTTGAAACTGAAATGCTTGTCGTAGCCGTAACCCTGGATGCCCCACATGAGGGCGTGTGCGCGGAATCCCCAGTTGTAGTCCTTCACGTAATCCAGATACTGCTTGAATTCGTCACGGCGAATCTTGCCCTTCTTAGGTTCGTATTCCGGCCACTTGAACTGGTTTTCAGGAACGCCGTACCAGAAATACTTATTGGCAGTCTTGCGGTACCAAGTTTCCACGCTATCCTTGGAGGGGTAAAGCGCGAGAGCAGTACCAAAGGGGAATGCATGGCGCATGAGTTCTACCTTCACCTGGGCACCTGGCGTAGCCTTCACGGTCAAATCTTTTTTGCGCAGGCTGTCGATACGGGCGGCGGAGTTGTTGTACCAGGTCATGTCATTCATGCCTTCGACTTTTTCAATTTCCACATCGTCCATCTGCAGCCAACCCTTGGCAAGGCCCACATGGAAGGTGACGTTGTTGACGCCGTAACCCTTCTGGTCTGCAAGGAAGGTCATGGTATAAGTCTTCCATTCGTTCGTGAGCATGAAGGAGGCGCTTTCTTTTTGACGCCAGTCAGGAGGCCCGCCTTGAATAATGGCGTTGATAGGCACGTTGCCCTTTGCCTTGAAAGAGAGTGTGTAGTAGGCGGAATCGGCCAGCCATTTGGGCGGCTGCAACTGGAGTCCCCACGACGGGTTCGGAAGATCGGTTACCGTGAGCTTGACACCTTCGGAGCCGTCGACGCCGAGTCCCATTTCGCCAATTTTTGCTTCGTACTTGGCGGGGCCATCGGGGTTGTTCCAGACATACCAGCCCCCATCACCATAAGACAGGTCACCATTAGTGAGGAGCGGGGCGGCCATGGTGGCGGATGCGCCGAGGGCGCATACAGACAATAATTTTTTGAGCATAATTATCCCTTTTTTAACATCCAAAGTAGAAAATATCCTCGTTTTTCGAAGGGTGATACAAGAAAAGTAGTGATTTTGTATACAGCTGTATCAAGTGTTGTTTTGGCTCAAAAAATAGGTTGTGCATTTTTTTCTACCTTTCATTTTGTGAGGAATCCGTTTTTTGGACATCTACGGAATACGATGTGAGTGGAACGAGTTGTGTAGATGAGAAAGATTTAATTGAAAACAACTAGCTTGAGGTTCTTATGAGCGTTTCGATGCAAGAAGTAATGAAACAGTCCGGCGTGGCATTCGGTACCAGCGGTGCCCGCGGCTTGGTGACAGCGATGACGGATCGCGTGTGCTATGTGTATGCGCGCTCGTTCATCAAATATTGCGAGGCTAGCTACAAGTGCGATCACACGATTGCGATTGCAGGGGACTTGCGCCCGAGTACCGAACGCATTTTGAAGGCCTTGGTCAAGGCCGGCGAAGATTCCTCTTGGAAGGTGATTTACTGCGGTCGCATTCCGAGTCCGGCCATTGCATTGTACGGTATCGACAAGGCGCTCCCCACCATCATGGTGACGGGTAGCCACATTCCTGCAGACCGTAACGGCATCAAGTTCAACCACCCGCAGGGCGAAATCACCAAGAAAGACGAACAGGGAATTGTTTCGCAGTCGGTGGATTTCGACGAATCGATTTTCGATACGAAGGGCATGCTCAAGAATGCCCCCGCACTCCCGGCTGTTGAAACGGAAGCCGAAGAAAATTACGTGAAGCGTTATCCGGCTTTCTTTGGTACCAAGGCTCTTTCGGGCCTGACCATTGGCGTGTACCAGCATTCTGCCGTGGGCCGCGACATTGTGGTGAAGGTGCTTGAAAGCTTGGGCGCAACAGTCAAACCTTTCGCCCGCAGCGAAACCTTTATTCCGGTAGATACCGAAGCGATTCGTAAAGAAGACGAAGACTTGGCCCGCGAATTTGCGCACAAGGATTTTGTGGATGCTATCTTCAGTACCGATGGCGATAGCGACCGCCCGCTTTTGGCAGACGATGTAGGCATGTGGCTCCGTGGCGACGTGCTGGGCATCTTGGCTGCCCAGGCGCTTGGTATCAAGCGCATTGCAACTCCGGTGAGTTGCAACACGTCGCTTGAAAAATCCGGCAGCTTCGAGAAAATTTGCCGTACGCGCATCGGAAGCCCGTATGTGATCGCTGGCATGGAAAGCCTGGTAGATGCAAATGACAAGAGCGTCTCTGTCGCTGGCTACGAAGCAAACGGTGGATTCTTGCTGCAGACAAACCTCACGCGTTCTTTTGAAGACGGCGCGACCCGCACGCTCCCGGCTTTGCCGACCCGCGATGCTTTGCTCCCGATGATTGCCGTGATGGTCATGGTCCGCGAACAGAAAATGTGCGTGGTCGACTTGCTCAAGAAACTCCCGAAGCGCTTTACGCTCAGCGACCGCCTCAAGGAATTCCCGACCGAAGTGTCTAAGGCAAAGCTCGCCGAAATCCGCGAAAAGAAACTCGGCACCAAATTGTTCGGCTCGCTTACCGCAAAGCCTTCCAAGTTCAAGCCTAAGGATGGCCCGGCTCCGAAGCCGTTCCACGGCGAAGTCGTTTCGATTGATGAAACCGACGGCTACCGCATGGAATTCGATTCCGGCGATATCGTGCACCTGCGCCCGAGCGGCAACGCTCCGGAATTCCGCTGCTACGTGGAAACCGAATCCAAGGATCGCTCCGCTGAATTGCTCGCCGGCTGCATGAAAATTATGGAAGGCTGGCGCAAGTAAATTAGCGCGCCAGATGCAACTTTCTTAAGATTTTGCCAAGGAGTTCGTTGAGAATATCCTTGGCATCTTTGCTTCCAAGGTATCGCTGGATAATCAGCGTGAGCGTAAACAGTAGGATTCCTGCGGCGCAGGCGTAGACGACGAGTACGACGAAGTTTGCTTCGCGCACGAATTCGCCCGATACGCGGTCAAGTCCGACCGCTGCGGCAATCATGATACCGAAGGCGACGAGCGCGCGCACCATATTCAACAGGGCTTCCTTCATGCCGTCGGTGCCGTTCTTCTTTGCCCACATGACAATCATCGAAATTACCTGCAACAAAGCGCCGGTGGCGCCGATAATCGGCACGCTCTTGATGCCGAGTCCCACTTCAGGCGCACCCAGCAGAATGTAGGCGGGAATGGTCGCGGCAAAAATGCCCGTATTCAAAAGGGTCGGCACCCACATGCGTTCGCAGGCGTAGAAGCTACGCACGAGCACTGCTTGCAGGCAAAGGCCGAGGCTCACGGGCAAGTACCAGCGGAGAATTTCGGAAATCGCTTCGGTGGTTTCTCGCTGGAACGCTCCGCGTTCAAATAAGATTCGCACTGCCGGGAAACTGAGCGCCCACACGGCAACCACCGCCGGAATCAAGATGCAGAACATGCGTGAAAGGCTCTTCCAGATTTTACGGTTGAGCTGTCCGAAATCGCCTTCCTTGACGAGGCGGGCCATGTCGGGGTAACTCGTCACGCTCACCGAGAATCCGAAGACTGCTACCAGCGTGTACATCACACGGTAAGCGTAATTCAAGCTCGAAATACCGCCCGTGCCGAAGTTCGCGCCAAAGCTACGGATGATAAATTCAAGGCCGAACATGGAGCCCACACCAAGCGACATGGGGAGCATCATCTTGAAGTAGCGAACGATATCGGGGTGAGTCGGCTGCACCAAGAATTCGTAATGCACGCCGCCACGCCGGGCGCCTAAAATCTGCAAAGCAAAGAATCCAATAAAGGCGCCTACCGGCACGCCCCAGGCAAAACCTTCAAGGCCGTATTCCGTGCCGGTGAACTTCTCGAGCGCGAGCCCCAAAGCGCCGCCGCCCACAATCGCTACGTTGTAAATCAGGCCCGTCAGCGACGGAATCAGGAACTGCTTACGCGTGTGTTGCACGGCAACCAGAATGCTTCCGACAAAAATAAATACCTGCCCCGGCAAAATGATGCGGCCATAGTAAGTGGCGCGCTCGATCAGTTCCGGCGTGGCTCCCTCGACTGTCAGGAGCTGCAAAAGTTCCTTCATCCAAATGAACGCGGGCACTACTAAGATCAAAAGTGCTATTCCGAAAGTATTCAGGACATTGCTGAAGAATTTCCAACCGCCTTTTTCGTCACCGGCTACCTTGTAGCCCGTAAAAATCGGGATAAAGATGATGGACAAAAATCCGGTACTTACCACATGATTCAATATGTCTGGAATCATGAAGGCAAGGTCGAGGGCATTCTTTTCAAGCGATACGCCGGCGGCATGGGCCAAGAGCATTTCGCGGAAGATTCCTAGCACGCGGCTCAGGAGCATGGAAACGGCAACGATAATAGCGGCTTTGTTCATAGACTGCTTGAATTTAGCATTTTTTTATTATCTTTATGGCATGAAAAAGATTTTCTCTACGATCCTTTCCTTGGCAGCATTCTCGCTTGCCGCAAACGTTCAAATTCTTCCTCCCGAAGGTGCAGAATTTGCACCTGACGCCCCGAAAATGGTTCAGTCCATTGTACGCGCTTCCGTGAGCCAGACTGGCAATACTCCGGTAGATGGCGGTGCCGAAATCCAGCTGCGTACGAATGTGATGACCATGGGTTCTTCTTTCGTTGTGGTCTGCGAACAGTTAAAAGATGGTTCCATTATCGGAAGCGGCAAGCAGAAGGCTTCCTCCATCGATGACCTGGATGTGGCTATCGAAGGTGCCGTTAAGTCCGCCTTTGGTAACTCCGCAAACGCCGATGATGGTGCCTATGCTTCTACTACCTCCCGCTCGGAACCCGATGTGGTTGTGTATGTGCCTGCCGATCGTAATGACGGCGACCCGAACGACAACTTTGCCCACAAGCGTCCCACCCGTAATTATGTAAGCTACGGTTTGGGTGCCGCCCTCTGGCATAACTATGACTATACTTATCGCAAGGATGGCGTGACTTGTAAGGATCTGGGCAATTCTGAAGATGTTAAGGCATGTCACAAAAAGTATGACACCGAACGCGATTGGGAACAGGCTTTCGTATTCCACTATGCCCGTATTTTCGAAGTGATTCCCCAGGCGGCCATTACCATCGTGAACAACATGAATATGTCCTTTGGCGATGAATGGCAGTGGCATGAAACCTTCTTGCTGGGTGGCCGATTCTTCCCGAGTACGGGTGTTGTCACTCCGTTCTTGGGCGCAGGCATTGGCCTTGGCATTCAGTTCGATGACCATTATTACGATGCCGATGAAGGCTTCGCTATTGGTCTTGCCGGTGGTGCAGAATTGGGCGTGATTTTCTTCCGCAATTCGGCAACGCAGCTCGAACTGGGCTTTGCATGGGATGCCCTGTGGGACGGCTTCGAGAGCTTTGACCGTCGCTTCGGTGCCGGTAGCTTCTATATCGCAATCAACTACTAGTTGTTAGTCTAAGTTATTGCATTTATTATGGGTCATTGGCAAAAGCCGATGACCCTTTTTATGCATGGATTTTTTGTGGAAAAGATGGCTAGACGTCTTTTCCGCTACGGGCGCAGAATGCAAGAATGACGAATGCGCCTGCGATAATTCCGATAAGGGGTAAGTCGGGCTGGCCGCGCAAAAACATCTTGAGTAATTTCACCAGTTGCGAAGTCAAGAATGCGTAACCTGCACTGCACAAAAGAATGAACAGTGCAAATCGCCCTATAAAGGGGAAACTGCGGGTGATTTTCTTGAAGTAATTGTTGATGTATGCCCCGTAAATCATCAGTACTGTTGCTACGAGACCTACCGAAATAGAATCCATGTGGACTCGCAAAAAATTTGCAAACTGGTGAATGTAGGGCTGCATGCGGTAAATATATAAAACGGCCAATTAGCCGTAAATAAAACCGAGCATGACCGCTGCTACGATCAGCAGTACAATCTGTTTGACAATATGCATCTCGTTGGAATTCATACCCCTAAACTATAATTATCTAGGGGCAAAAAACAGAATGTAAGTAACGAATAATGTTACGCTCGTAAACAGTGTGACGTATGTTACAAAAGGGCGTTTTTTTGTTTCGTTTGCTTTACTGTCGTTGAGCTTTGCGCAACACTTTTTACCAATCCTTAGCCGGTCTGGCTTGGCCGCGGAGAGGCTTCCAAGGCTTGCGTTCACCGTTCTGCTCGTCGAAATCCTTCAGCAACTGGGCCGCGTCTTCAGGGCTCATTTCGCCCATCTGCACCGGCTGTTCCTGCGGTTCTTCGCCACCATTGCTGTCGCTGGACTGCTCTTCAGGTTGCTGCTCGGGCTGTTGGCTTGCGCCGCCCTCGTTACTGTCGGAACTTTCGGCATTCGAATTGCTGGACTGACCGTTCTCACCATTTTGATCCTGATTCTGCTGGTCTTGATTTTGGTCCTGTTGGTCCTTATCTTGATTTTGCTGATCTTTGTTTTGATCCTGGTTTTGCTGATCCTGCTGATTTTGATCTTGATTCTGGTCCTGGTTATTATCCTGGTTCTTGTCGTTCTTCTTGTTTTCGTTCTTCTGCTCGTCCTTGGCCTCGTGAATACGGTCCAGGAGCATTTGCAGTTTCTGGTCGTTCGGATAATATTGCAGACCTTCGTTACAAGTAATTTCTGCCGAGGGCAAGCGGTTTTCGATATACTGGAACGCCGCATCGCTGTAATAGGCGCTTGCCGACTTCGGTGCCGCAAACGCCGTGGCAGCAAGGAGCAAAACCGCGACGGTAGACATAATCTTTTTCATTAGATTACCTCCAAGTCGTTATCGGTGTTGCTGGCGTCAATCTTTGCCTTGGGCTTGCGTCCGGCCTTGATTTCGATGACATCGTCAATGCGCTGCACATGGCCGCTGAGCTGGCCTGCGGTTTCGTCTTCGGCAATCAGGTTCTCGAGCATTTCCTTTGCTTCGGCGTACTTGCCGTCTTTGCAAAGTTGCAGAGCGCGGGCTAAAACTTCCTTCGCCTTGTCGCTTAAAGGCGGCTGCTTCTGGTCGTTATTCTGGTCCTGGTTTTGATCCTGATTCTGCTTTTGCTTGTCCAGTTCTTCTTTCAGTTTGCGCTGAACGATTTCCACGTTCTTCTTCGCGTTTTCGAAACTGTTGTCGAGGTCTATCGCCTTCTTCAAGTAAGCGACCGATTCGCGCCATGCGGCAATGCGTTCGCTGCCTTCGGCCGCTTTTTCGCCCATGCGGAAATGCGTATTCGCCAAATTGTAGGCAGCCTTCGCCGCCATTTTCTTGTCGGGCATGCGCACGGCGCTTTCAAGTTCCTTCTTGGCTTCTTCATAGTTGCCGAGCTTGTACTGGCAAGTTCCGATATTATAAAACAGAAGCGGATTTCCGGGTTCCGCTTCGCGGGCCTTCATGTACTTTTCGAGCGCACCGGCGTAGTCGCCGTTCTTAAACAATTTATTGCCGTCATTAATGGGGCGCGCCCACAGCCCGACAGCAAGCAAACACATCAAAAAAACAAGTAAACGCATTCTAAAACCTTCGTCTAAGAATATACAAAAATGCCTGGCACGCGACCAGACACTCTCTCAAGTAAAGATATTGCTTGACTTTATTAATCTACGTGTACCACCGGATTCACCCAGTCGATATGGTCGAAATTCTTGGAACCCATTTCGTCAGTTTCAAGAGAAATTTTATGGCCTCCGCGAATATCCAAGTCGGCTGTTGCCGTCTGGCGGCCTTCCATACGTCCACTACGCCAAATTTCCTTGTCGTCGACGCGTATAATAAACTCTACCACACCATTGCCCGATTCGTCATCAACGCCGCAAGTCACGGTAAAGCGAGAAGCGTTTTCCGGAAGCGCATAAACATGTTTCGACGGCGCATGCGATCCGATTCCGTTCAGGTAAAGCGTTCCGTTCAAATGCAATGGATTATTGTCGACCGTTTTGCCAATATTCGTATTGCCGTAGCCTTGAGACTGGTGTAGCAATTTCAAGTCATAAACAAAGCTTTCGCCCTTCTTGAGGTGGTAAGCAGTCTTTGCCTGTTGCATGTAGCTGCAACTGACATCTACGAGGTAAATCAGCAGGAACAGCGCATAGGGTACCAGTGCCGGCAACTTGACTTTATTGCAGGCGTTTATCGCCTTGTCCAATGCGGTCGGCGCAAAGGTGTGAACCATATATGCAATCATCACCACGATGCCGGCCATGGCTATCCAGTACCAGAGTGCGCTCCCGCGAATGGATGTCATCATGGAAATGTTCAGGAAGGCGACCATCGAAAGGAGCACTGCCCAAATGACGACGGGGCGGTTCTTGCAGGCGACGCCTGCAATGGCGATGACAGCGGCCGCAAGCACGTAGCGTTCGTGCATGCAGGGCAAAATCATAAAGAAGGCAAAAGCGTTCAGCGCGGCAAGCGTCATGATGCGGGAAATCGGCAAGCGCTTGAAGAAGGTCAGGGCCATCACCGCAACAGAAACCAGCACGAACAGGATTTTTCCGAGCAGTCCCGGATTCATGAACGAAGGAGCCCATTCAAAAATCGGCCTGGATTGCGGCGTCATGTTTCCCGAAAAAACCATCCATAAGTTGCCCGCATTCATCGATGCGTAAGGGTATTCGTCGATGGTACTCAGATAGGCTTGGGAAAATTCCTTGCTAAAGTTCCCCGCAATAATAAACGGCAAGAACACCAGCAGGAACACGCCAGCCATCGCCAAAAGTCCCTGCCACATCACCTTGCGGTAACGCAGGGAAAGAGCACCGAATACCGGTAGGAACATAATCATCTGGAACTTCGTCAAGAGCCCGAGCATGAATAGTCCCATGCCGATGGCGTATGTCTTGGGCTTGGAAGCGTACCAAAGTCCCCATACGCAGAATGTTACCGGCAATACGTCCACCTGTCCCCAGATAGGGCCGTCCAGGTAAAATGCCGGGTTAGCCACCACCAGGAGCATCACGATGGTTTTGACTTCGGGCAGCCAGCTCTTTTTATGAATGCGCAGCCACACAAAATGCGCCAGCGAAATATGGGCCAAAATCACCGGGAAAAGGCAGAACTGCTTGAGTTCATATTCCAAATCCATGTTGAGGCCGGTAATCTGGTAAATGACACCGACTACGCGCAGCCACAATACATAAAGCGGCGGGTAGTTGCCGGTAAAATGTCCCACACCCTGCTGAAGGTCGCTTACCCAATGTCTCCAAAAAGTCAAGTCAGAGGCAAAGCCGATTCCGTGCAACATCACAAAGTTGAGCAGGATGACCAGTAAGCCCCACAGGGCGAAGGAATCCTTTCGAAAGTAGCTCTTGAATTTTTGGAGTAATGTGGATACTAGATTTTTCAAAGAAAGCTTTGTCGGTAAACGCATAGGGGTAAATATAACTATTTGTAGCTATTTCCAAAACGCAGAAAGTAGACTTGTCATTTTTTCGTGATCTGCGACATCGGTCATTTCGCGAATGCTGTGCATACTGAGCATGGGTTCTCCGATATCTACCGTCGGAATGCCTAGAGATGCCGAAATCGTGGGGCCGACCGTTGAACCGCAGGGCATGTCGTTTCTCATCACGAATGTCTGATAAGGTATGTTATTTTGTTTACAAATAAGCTTGAATTGCGAATTGGAGAAAACGTCGCTGGCGTAGCGTTTTTGTGAGTTTATCTTCAATACGACCCCTCCGCCTAAAACGGGGGCGTGGTTCGGTTCATGTTTCTGAACAAAGTTAGGGTGCTCGGCATGGGCCATGTCGATGGATAGTGCAAGGCTTGCTGCGAGCATAGAATCCAAGTTGTTTGTTCCGCCAGCTTCTCGCAAAGACGATTCCAATACACTCCTCAAAAAGTTACTTCCGGCGCCTTCCCGGGTTTCAGAGCCCACTTCTTCGTTGTTGAAGAATGCCGCTACCTGGAAATCCTTTTCCAGGGGCTGGCCTGCCGCAAAGGCTTCGGCAATGGCATGGCAACTGCTCAGGTTGTCGAGGCGTCCCGAGAAAATCCATTCATCTTCGAGTCCGCCCAGTTGCGCCGGTTGGGCGTCAAAGAGCTGTACGTCGAAATCCAACAGGGTTCCGCCCTGGGGAATTTCCCGTTGTAACATATCCGTAAACTTTGTACCGACGCTAGCTGTCCACAAGGCGTTCAAATCGGTCTGGGGGTTTACCTTGAGGCCATCCTGGTTTACGCCACGGTTTAGATGGACTGCCAGCTGCGGAATACGAACAAGTTTGTTCCCGCGGAACAATTTTGTATGTATTTTGCCGTTTAATTCGTAGGCGAGGAGGCCTCCATAGCCTAAATCCCGGTCCAACCAGCTGGTGTAAATGGGGCTTCCGTAAATTTCAGGATGCAAAGTCTGGATTCCCGCGGCGGCATGATCCGGATTCGGGGTGATTTTCAGGGCCGGGAAATCTGTATGGGCCAGGGCGATCCTAAACTGGGAGTCCGAACAAATTTGTCTGGGGGCTCGCACGGCGATCAATGCCCCTCCCCGTTCAAAAAAACGGGTATTTTTGTCACATTTTTCGTCAAAGAGAGCTTTCAACGTCTCTACAGTATGGTAGGGTGTTACCGAGTTGTTCAAAAATTCGAAGTATTCCATACCCTAAAAATAGATATTACTGCGTTTTACAACGATTTCGCATATTTTTTTTTACCTAGAGACTTTGTTGCCAAGTCTTTAATCTATATTCTTGATATGGCTTTTAAACCATTAAAACAGATCAACTGGATGGAAATTTCCGGCCTTCTGGTCGGTATCTTCTTTACCGTTGCCGTAATGGTTTTTGGCATTGTTCTTTATGCAAAGTTGTTCTCGACCGGTATGATCGGTGTCGAGGAATACCGTCTGCACAGTAACTTCGAAAAGGCTTTCGGCTTGCGTCCGGGAACTCGCGTCCAGATCAGTGGCGTGGATGTTGGCCAGATTGGCGGAATGGATGTCGAAGGCGAAGGTGTCAAGATTGAGTTCATTATTCGCAAGGAATTCCAGAACCTGATCACGGATAGCGCCACGGTGTTTGCCATGCGCGACCAGAACATGATTTCGGCACGTATCATCAATATCGATATTCGCCGTGGAAAGGGCCGCGTGTTGGAAGATGGCGATTACTTGCCTCCTGGACAGGCCCAGGATATCGAAACCGTGCTCGAAACGGCAAACGAGCTTTTGGGCCGTGTGAACCAGCTTATCGATGCGGCCGATACCATCCTCGGTATGGCCATGGATACAGGAACAACCATTGGCGCCCTGTTTGGCTCTCGACTCCTTTACGACAACTTGAACCGTCAGCTTAACCGCCTCGATGACATTACCTATGTGGGCAAGAAGGTTTTGTTCCAGGCTTCCGACCTGTTCGATACCATGCAGTACCATATTCCCATTCTGCTTGACAAGGTGGATACTATTGCTACGGATGTTTCCGGTTTGATGGGGGATATCAAGCCCTTGCCGCAAAAGGTGGACAACCTGATGAACAATGTCGACACCCTGATGGGCAGGGTGGACAATACCTTTGGTCGCGTCAACGGGCTCTTGAACGAAGTTGGCCTTGTGACCTCTGGACTTTCGGACTTTATGGAAGCGACGGAGCAGACGCTCCAGAATGCGGACGACTTGATGGCTGGCGTTTCAAACATGTGGATTGTGAAGCGTTCTATGCCTAACCAGGATTCTGTGCCCTTCATGGTGGAGACGCTATGGTAAAGTTTAAATCCGCTGTCGTAGCTCTCCTTGCCGCAAGTGCAATTGCAAGCGCTTCCGATTCGGGCGTCTATTCTTTTCGTGCACAGAGGTCTTTGGATAACGGAAAATTTGCGAAGGGTTACAATCAGCTTGAACGCGCCCTGTTGGCAAGCCGCAAGGAATCCGATTTGCTTTCTGAAAGCCGCGTTCTGATTGCCATGGCGCAAATCCGTACCATGAGCCTTGATCTGGATTTTGCCGATTCCCTGCTTTCGGTGGTCCACGAAGATGTTCTTGACCAGAGTACACAGGTGCAGTACACGAAGGTGAAGATTGCGCTCTTGAACACCCGGGGTAACTACAAGGATGCCGCAGCGATTTGTAACAGGGTCGGTGAAACCGACCTGAAGAAGGCCGATGAAACTGCCCAGGCCGCCTTTTATGGGGAATGTGCCGTTGCATACGCCGCCGTAGGCAGTGACCGTGCCGAAGAGGCCTTGAAGATGGCTGGCAAGCGCTCCGATAAAAAAGGCGGATTTTATGCCTATACGGCGGCTCGCATGGCGGACCTTTCCGGAAAGGGCAACGCCGATTCCCTTTACCGTGTTGCCGAAGAAAAGTCCATCAAGGCGAACAAGCCGTACAATACGGCGACTATCCTCTATTACCGTTCCCTGTTAAAAAGTACACCTAAAAAAGAAGCTGCGGAATTGAAGGCCCGCTGCAAGAACGCCTTTGAACTGATGGGCCTCCCGAACAACTCCAAGCGTTGCGCGGAATAAAAACAACGTCATTGCGAGGAACGCAGTGACGAAGCAATCTATTTTTGCATGCCACTCCACGCATTTACATGTCATTTCCGCTATGCGAAATTCGGCAACTTGTTGCCTTAGTTGAGTTATCCACTCAGTGGACGTAAGGCGGGAATCTCCTTTTTTTAAATGATGGAGAAAATTCGCGTTTTGCACAATACTTGTAAATGAATGTTTAAATAGTTTTGAACTGATGCTTATGATTTTTTCTAAATTGTACGTAGAATGTAATGTTGTAAGAAATAAATAGGATAAATTGTATTTCACTAAATAAATATTGTTGATAAAATAAAATAAATTTAGCAAAAAAGGAAAGCCAATGAATTTGCCTGAATTTAAAGAAGATGATTATAAAGAATTTTTTGCTTTTTTCAAAAACAACTATTTCAACAATAAGTTCAGCACATTAACGAAAGGTGATGTTGAAACATATCTTTTTCATTTTTTGATAAAAAAATACAGGAAAATAAATAGCGATGGTTATTATGTAGATGACTCTAGCATGACTGATTTTAAAATGGCATGCCTGCTAGGAGTAACTCCGCAAAAAATCAGAAGTTTGAAAATGAAAGAACGATTGCTATTTCCCGATGATCAATATGATTGGAAAAAACAATTGCTTGCCATATCATCACAAGCTAGGTATGATACCGATAAAAAAAGAGTTATTCTAAATGTATCTGACAATTGGCTTTTTGCAAACATTCAGGATTGCTTGGAAGAAAAAGGAGAACCCATAGAAATGCAATTAAATGGGAAAATCTTGCAAATTCCGCTTCCTTATTATATTGATTTAATGATTGAAACTTACAAGGGCGAAAAAAAAGATATAGAAGATATAATCAAAAAAGATCTTGATATTAAAGATAAAAAAATTGATTTCAAAAAGCTTGGTATTCTTTTGAAAGAGCATGCTCTAAATTTAACAACGTTATGTGCAAATCTTGCAACAATCATTCCCAACTTATCAAACATCAAATAAAAATGAAAAAACCTGATTTCTATAAAGAATCTGTAATAAAAGATGAATTGGCCAAAAAGATTCATACCTTTTTTCCCAAGCCCTTTTTAGGGGAAATTCTTTTTTCTTTGCTTTTTTCTAGTTCAGATTCATTTATTATTGCAATAATAGCGAACTTCTTTAAAAATACTCAAGAATTTAACTTTAGTGCAATCTTTTTTTCATCTTTCGTAATTATAACAACTCTTATTATTTTTTATTTAGAGCATAGAAAACACAAAAACAAAAGTATTGAAAAATCAAAACAGATTCACGACAATATTCATTTTTGTCGTGATAAAACGGACCCGTTTTTAAATTCAGATGAAAATGACACTTTGGCAACAACAGGAGAAATGTTATGTCAAAATGCTAAAAGATTTTTTGAAGAAATAAAAAACACAAGTCATATTGGGGTCGCAATAAGAATTAGCGGAATGCTTCAAGGCAGTTTTGTCACGCTTGCTAGATCTGGGTTGAGTCAATCAAGAAGATTGAGTTCTGAACCTTTAAAAAAAGGTATAGGAGTAGCGAAGCAGTTACTTGAAAACGATGCGTCAGGATGTATTATATATAGAAATGTAAAAGATGTTGATTCTTCTTATTACAAGCAAGATAAAAATGACAGTAACTTTAATGAAGTTGTTTCGATGATTGCTGCTCCGATAAACAATTGTTCTGGGATGATTGGCATTTTATATATTTCATCAAAAAAAGAAAATTTATTTTCACAAGATGATGTTGAATATGCTAAAGCTTTCGCTGATTACGCAGCAATTTTATTAACGCATAAACTTTATCAAACAAACAACACTCCTGCAATACAGAAAGTTTTTAACAAATCAACCCCAAAAAAGAGGGCAAAATGATTTCTTTAATAACCAACAAAACAAAAAGATGTAAAAAAGATAAAGATGAAGTTTCGCATAAAAAAAATTCTTTTTCTAAATCGTTTGCGAAAACTATAAATCAGAATATAGAACAGTTTATTGTAGAGGAAATAGATCGACAAAATAAATTATTTATCAACCTCATTCAAAACGACTTTATTTCTTCTATAACAGAACCAGAAAAGGATTTTTTTCTATCAAGTCAATGGAAGGAAAAATTTACTCGTAGCAAGTTGGAAGAAAATTGGAATACATTAAATAATTTAATTTCAGAAAACGAAACACTTCTTTTTCTATATCACGAAATAGAAGATGAAAATGATGAGAAGAAATTTTTAAAGCAAGACGATAATCCCTTTAAAAAAGAAGATTATTTTATCTACAATCATTTCCTTGAAAGAGACGATAAGTAATAAATTAAATGGCAAAACCAAAAAAATGCCCAGCTATAGCTAGCTGGGCATTTTCTCTAATAAACGTAAGTTCGCTGTTTATTCCGTTGCGGTACTGTCCGTGGCATTTTCGTTACCAGTAACAGGTTCACTAATGTCTGTGGCCTTTTTAGCTTCTTCCGCAATTTTTTCGTCTTGAATCTTCTTCATGGCGAGGAGTTCGCGGTAGACGATTGCGGGGTGAATCTTGCCGTCGGCCATGCCGTCGACGAGCATTTTGATTTTTTGATAGTCTTCGTTCTTCTCTAAATCTTCACCAAAAAGTTTGTAACCAAGCAGCTTGGTAATTTTTGTGTAAAAGCTTTTGCGGAACTTCTTGAAGCGCGGTTGCATCACGTCGTTCAAGATGGTTTCAAGAGCGGTTTCCGTCTGCATGGAATCCAGTTCGAAGCTGCGGTAAATGGTGCGAATGTGGTCGGGAATCGTCGTGTCCGGACTGTCGAAATACTTGCGCATCACGTTGGCTGCCTCCGACTTGTTGGGGTAGGGGCCGCGGGCAAGGCGAAGGGCGTAATACAGGGACAGTCTCCATTTTTCAGGATACACTCGGCTTGCACGACGCAGTACCGAGAAATCCGAGGTGTCGGGTGCGTCAATGGGAGTCACGCCGCCCACAAAGTAATAGGGCGTGTAGAACAGGGAATCCAGACTGGTGGAAAGCTCTGCGACGTGGCCAAGGTAAGCGTACTCCTTGCCGGTCAAGTAGCTTTCACCCAGTTCGGTAAGACCCTTAATCCAGAATAGACCCGCCACCGATGCGTCGTGTCCTGCAGCCACGTAATGTACGGTCGATGCCTTCGGCAAGAAGGACTCGTCGAAGTTCGTTCCAGGCAAGGGTTTTGCGAAATGGAACGCTGCTGCAATAACCGCAATCGCGACAATGATGGCTGCAAGAAAACGCATACTTAGATCTGGCAGGCCTCAGCGAGTTTTTCGAGAGCGTCGACGCAATCGCTTGCGAAGTTCTCGGGATGTCCGCTACGCTGGTAGGCGAAGTTCAAACCGCTGGAGCTATTGAGCACATGGAACTTGCGCTTGCCACCGCCGTTTGCAATGGCCGTAAGCACGGTCTTTGCGTCACCGCCCTGACCGCCCGGAACACCCGGAATAGACACGCCCGGAATCAGGAACGGAATTTCGTGCTTGTGGGCCACCGTGTAAGCGGTAATCTTTTCAAGTTCTTCGGGGTGAGTTGCACCGACGACGGCACCGAGGTAACCGAGGTTTGCATCCCATTCCATAATCTTGTCTGCCACGGAATAGAAGGCTTCGGCAACATCGCGCGGATCGTCGCTACGGGACACCGGCAAATCTTGGAAATCATGGGCGCCCTTGTTGCTGGTACGCAGCAGCACATAGGCACCGTTTTCGGAATTTTCGCGAATGAACGGGCCCACGGAATCGGCACCCATCCACGGGGAAACCGTCACGGCGTCTGCCTTGTACACATCGTAAGCGGCGGTTGCGTATGCAGCGCTGGACTTGCCGATGTCGCCGCGCTTTGCATCCAAAACAACGGGGATGCCTGCGCTCTTGTAATCGGCAATCAGTTGTTGCAGCACGAGCATGGCCTGCACGCTCACGCATTCGTAGTAAGCACTGTTCGGCTTCACTACGGCGGGCGTCACGTTACGCTTGAGGCAGCATTCCAAAATTTCAGAATAGAAACGCTTGATCTTGTCTTCGGCACTACCTTCGGGGCAGCACGGGTCGATTAACTTCATGACCGGATCCATGCCGAGGCAAATGGGGTTACCGCACTTGGCGATACGTTCTTCGAGACGAGCCTGGAAGTTCATTACTTCAAATCCTCTTGAATCTGGGCGGCTTCGTAGCTAAGGATACCGTGAGCGACAGCGACGTTCAGGGATTCGAGTTCGCTGCTCATCGGAATCTTCACCGTTTCGTCGGCGAGTTCAATGAAGTACGGGTTGGTACCGGCACCTTCGTTACCCACGAGGAAAGCCATCTTGCGAAGCTTGTTCTGCGGAATCTGGCGCAGGGACTGCTTAGCATGCAAATCGGTAGCGATAATGGTGTAACCCTTGCTACGGAGGAAATTAATCTGGTCAACGAGATCCACGTCGAATTCGAAAGGCACGCGGAGGAACGTTCCCGAGGAACCACGCACCACCTTCGGGTTGAACGGGCTCACGGTGCCACGGCCAAGAATCATGCCGTCAGAGCCAAAGCCGAGGCTCGTGCGGAAAATCGTTCCGAGGTTACCCGGATCCTGCACGGCGTCCACAAGCGTAATCACGCTGCGGCTCGATTCATAAACCGGCTTCTTGCTTGCAATGCGGGCAACGGCAATCACACCCTGCGTGGTCATGGTCGAAGACAGACGCTTCATCTGTTCGTCGGTGAGCACGTTCAGTCTGATTTCTGCTTCGTTAATCTGTTCAATCAAGGCTTCGTCGTTAAAGGATTCCGTCACATAGACGCCCATCACGAGTTCGCGGTGATTGCTCACGAGTTCCTGCACCACATGCACGCCTTCACCAAGGAACTTGCCTTCGCGTTCGCGGCCCTTTTCAGTCGTAAGGGCCAAAAGCTTCTTGTACCAAGGCGGGTTGAAGTTAGAATCTTCGCTGGCTTCGGCCTGGGCCACGCGTGCTTCGAGTGCAGCTTCGTCCAATACTTCTTCGACTTCTTCCTTCTGTTCTTCAGGACGCTGGCGGTAAATCGGAGCACCTGCAGATGCAAATTCGCGGCGCGGGCGACGGTCGCCGCCAAAGGAGCGGCCCCTGTCACCGAACGGGCGACGACCTTCGCGGCCTCCGAAGGAGCCACGGTCATCACCGTCGCGACGCGGACGGCGGTCACGGTTGAAACGGCCTTCACCTTCACCATCACGGTTAAAGCGACGTTCGCCACGATCGCGGTCACCAAACGGCTTGCGGTCGCCAAACTTACGATCGCCACGGTCGAAAGAACGACCTTCACGGCCACCGCGTTCTTCGCGGTCATCGTCACGGCGCGGACGACGTTCAGGCTTTTCGCTCACTCCGAACTTACGGTCCAGAGTCACTTTTACGGTGCGGTTTTTATTTTCTTCGCTCATACTTTTTCCATGATTTGTTTGGCGACGGATTCCCCGTCAATTTTCAAAAGCTTGAACAAGGCAGGAATTTCGCCCTGTTCCACAAAATGATCCGGCAGGCCAAAGCGCAACAGGCGCTTGTCGGTGTAGCCGAGATCTGCAATGAGTTCAGCCACGGCAGAACCGAAACCGCCTACCAGCGTGTTGTCTTCGAGGGTCACAATCACCTTGTGGGCGTCAAAGAGCTTGCGGTAAGCCTCGGTATCCAGCGGCTTGATAATGCGAGCATCCACGACTGTGGGGTTCTTTCCGTTTTCACGGAGAACGACAGCCGCCTTCTTGAGCTCGTTTGTCATGAAGCCTGCACCCAAGAGCAAGATATCCTTGCCTTCTTCCAGAACCTTCGGGAGCTTCACGTCCACGGTTTCGGGAGCGGGTTTCAGGTGTTCTTCGAGGGCGGTGCCGCGCGGATATCGGATCGCGACAGGTCCCTTCATGTCGATAGCCGCGCGCACCATGTCGCGCAGTTCGTTTTCGTTGCTAGGTGCCAAGATGGTAATACCCGGCACCGTGCGCAAGAATGACAAGTCGAACGCGCCATGGTGAGTCGGGCCGTCGGCCCCGACAAGCCCCGCCCTGTCAAGCACCATCACCACATGCAAGTTCTGCAAGGCGATGTCATGCATAATCTGGTCGTAGGCGCGCTGCATAAAGCTCGAATAAATTGCAACTACCGGGATAACGCCATCGCATGCGAGACCGGATGCAAACGTGAGTGCATGCTCTTCGGCGATACCCACGTCAATTACGCGGTCCGGGAGTTCCCGGGCAACGATATCCATGCCGCAGCCCGTGGGCATCGCAGCCGTGATACCGATAATGCGGTCATCTTTCTTAGCGAGTTCAAGCAAGGTGTTTCCGAACACATGCGTGAGCGACGGGTTCGGTTTTCCCGGAGCAAGCGGGAGTCCGCTTTCGGGGTCGAAAGGTCCAATGCCGTGCCACTTGGTCGGGTTCTTCACGGCAGCATCCAAGCCGCGTCCCTTTTCGGTCAGGATATGCACCAGGCACGGACCCGGCTGTTCCTTGACTCGCTGTAACAGCATAATCAATTCGTTAATGTCATGACCATCAATCGGGCCGAAGTAGCGGATGCCCAGGTCTTCAAAGAATCGGCCCGGCTTCACTACCGTCTTCGCTGCATTTTCTGCCTGCAGGAACAGGTCGCGGAAACGGGAGCCCAGAATGCCCGGGAGACGCTTCATCAGGCGGTCCAAGTCCGAACGCATCTTGTTGTAGACCGGGTCCGAAATCACGCGGTTCAGGTACTTGCTGAAGTTACCCACGTTCGGGGCGATGCTCATCTTGTTGTCGTTCAAGATGATGGTCATGTTCTGCTTCGAAAGTCCCGCATTGTTGATGGCCTCGTAGGCCATACCGCCAGTCATGGAGCCGTCACCGATGACTGCGACCACGCTGTTCTTGCGCTTGAAGTGGTCGCGTGCCACGGCAAAGCCGAGGGCTGCAGAAATAGAGGTCGTCGCGTGTCCTGCACCGTAGCAGTCGTATTCGCTTTCGTTCCTCTTCAAGAATCCCGAAATACCGCCCTGTTGGCGAAGCGTCTCGAAACGGTCGAAACGCCCCGTCAAAAGCTTGTGAACGTAAGCCTGGTGCCCCACGTCCCAAACAATCTTGTCGTCGGGAGCGTTGAACACATAATGCAGAGCGAGCGTCAGTTCCACCACACCTAGGCTAGACGCCAAGTGACCGCCATGCTTAGCCACTTGACCAATGATGGTCTCGCGGATCTGCGACGCCAGGTGATAAAGCTCCTCGACAGAGCAATGCTTTATGTCCTGGGGGGACTTGATATTCTTAAGGTCCATTAGTTAACCCTGGTAATGATGAATGCGGCAATAGAGCGCAGGATCTTGGTGTCGCACTTGAGGGCATCCAGTGCCTTGAGGGATTCCTGGTAGAGCTCGTGCGCGCGTTCGCGGGACTTGTCGAGGCCCACGAGTGCCGGATAAGTTGCCTTACCTTTTTCGATGTCGGAACCGGCATCCTTGCCCAGTTCTTCGGTGGTCGAAACGATGTCCAGAATGTCATCCACGATCTGGAATGCAAGGCCGATGGAACGGCCGTAGTTGCGAATAATCTTGATGTCGTCTTCGCTGGCGTTGGCGAGACGTGCGCCCACTTCTAGGGAGGCCTCGATCAGGGCTGCTGTCTTGTGGTAATGGATGTAGTCCACAATTTCCAGGTCTACCTTCTTGCCTTCGCATTCGATGTCGATCATTTCGCCACCGATCATGCCGTAGGTACCCAAGAGGTGTGCCAGGACTTCGATTGCCTTGGCGTTGCCAGTCTTGCCCATCAGTTCGAAAGCCAAAATGCAAAGGGCATCACCTGCCATCACGGCGGTCGCTTCGCCGAACTGCTTGTGGCTTGTGGGCTTTCCGCGCCTAAAGTCGTCGTTGTCGATGCAGGGGAGGTCATCGTGGATCAGCGAGAACGTGTGGAGCATTTCCAGGGCGCTCATGGCGTAGTCCACCGAATTGCCCGTACCGCCGAACATGTCGAACGCGGCGCGTACAAGTGCCGGACGGAGTCTCTTTCCACCGGCGAACATCGAGTAACGCATGGCCTCATGGAGCCTTTCCGGACGGTCGGCTACAGGCGGCAAAAATTCTTCAAACTTCTTTTCCGCTTCCTTGGAAATGCGGGAAAGGTAATCAAGAGCAACAGAGGCTTCTTTTTCAAGATTTTCCATAAGTACAAAGATACTTAATTTCGCGATTGTATACAAGTCTAAACAGTCCGAAACAAGGCCGCAAGATGCGAAAAAACACATAAAAAACCGCCCTTGCAAGGCGGCTTTCTCATGTAATAAAATTGTATCTGATCCTTAGAACAAAGCGCCGTAAAGCGTCACGTCGTCGATGTAGAATTCGGTGCCGTCCTGCACAAAGATATGGAACTGCTTTACCCAGCCCTTGACTCCACTCCAAGAGGTAAAGCAAGTTTCTTCGGTTGCGCTACCCACGCAAAGTTCTGCCGGGTTCACGCTGATGCGTGTCCAGTCCTTCGAGAGCTTTATCCACTCGGTGGCGGCTTTCAAGTTCTTTGTCGGATCAATGTAGTTTTCAAGCGAAAGCCTGATGTTTCCATCGCCCTTTGCGTAGAACTCCACGGAGTCAATGGCCGAGAAATTCATTAAACGGTCAAACGATGTTCCCACCAGCGCCCAGGCATAATCATCAGCAGCAAGCTTGTACTTACCGTGGAACACTTTCGACTTGCGGGT
>Ga0310695_10002156_pt1 | contig 42492 bp, 23 predicted proteins | sample RumenRJG_04DNA_FD_203882 | JGI IMG/M metagenome (GOLD analysis project Ga0310695, IMG submission 203882) | Bovine rumen microbial communities from Lethbridge, Alberta, Canada - RJG_04 (v2) (version 2) | ecosystem: Host-associated > Mammals > Digestive system > Stomach > Rumen | place: Canada... | reverse complement strand
AGCGGCGGGGGTTGTCGTCAAGGTAGTGTTTCCAATTGTCGAGCTGGCCATCGTCAAGGAGAATAAGGTCGTTGTAGCCGCTTTCGAAGAGTGAGGGGGAGGGCGTTCGAGAGCCCGCAGCTGACGCTACGGGAGTGGTGGCTGGCCTCGCAGCTGACGCTACGGGAGTGGTGGCTGGCCTCGCAGCTGACGCTACGGGAGTGGTGGCTGGACCCGCAGCTGACGCTACGGGAGTGGTGGCTGGACCCGCAGCTGACGCAACGGGAGTGGTGGCTGAGGCGGCAGTAGCAGAGGCAGAGAGGGAAATAAGACTTCGCCAGGCTCGCGAGCAGCCACCTTTAAAGCCAGCCACGATGTGTCCCAGATGTTTGCCTTCTGGCAGTTCTTCTGAGACCCTTACTATCATGTGAATGTGATCGGGCATGATGCAGAGCTTCCAGACTTCCACCGTTTTGTAAATGGCGGATATTTTCTGTATTTCCTCGTCGTGGATGGCCTTTCCGGGGGGCGTTAGTTCGATGTGAGAGCCCGCAGCTGACGCAACGGGAGTGGTGGCTGGCCCCGCAGCTAATGCTGCGGGAGTGGTGGCTGGGCCTTTCCCTTCAGCCATTACTCCTGTCGGTTCTGCGGCGGGTATTATCAGGCGCCCTAACAGGGGCAGCCTTTCTGCGACCACCAGGGTCAGCATGTAGGTGCCCTTACGACGGTAGTTGTGCCATGGCTTGCGGCGCTTCATGTTGTGCTGGGTCTCTCTGACCTTTATTCCTGCAGCCATTGCTGCTTCTTTACTCCTTGACATGACATCTCATTTTATTAGTTTGCAAATTTAGGGATTAATTTTCATTTTGCAAAGTAAAGGATAATATATTTGACGGACTGACGACATTAAACTGGTTAGTCAGTCTATTTTATAAGAGCAATACTACTGAACAATGAAAAGATTAATGTGCTTTTTTTTGACAATGACGGCTGTCCTGACGTTGGCAGCCCAACAATATCGGCTTTGGTACGACCAGCCTGCACAGACTTGGACGCAGGCATTGCCCATAGGTAATGGCGTGATGGGTGGAATGGTGTTTGGAACGCCAGCCGTCGAGCATATCCAACTGAATGAGGAGACTATTTGGGCTGGACAACCAAATAACGTGGTGAATCCCCATGCGAAGGAGGCGTTGCCAGAGGTGCGTCAGCTGATATTCGAAGGTAAGTACAAAGAGGCCCAAGCGTTGGCTGATGCGAAGGTCATGCCCCGTGCCGTTGACAAGAATATGGGTATGCCCTACCAGCCCTTTGGCGACCTGTATATCGCCATGCCCGGTCACGCAGACTACCGGCAGTACGAGCGATTCCTTGACTTAGACAACGGGAAAACCGTTGTCCACTATACGGTGGATGGTGTGCAGTATGAGCGTGAGGTCATCACCCCATTGGGAGGCAATCACGTCATGGCTATCCGCCTGACTGCTAGTGAGAAAGGCAAGATTACGTTTACGGCTAACATGACGACACCTCACGAAAATCCGCTCATGGGTATGGATGGCAACGAGGCCACACTATTGGGCGTATCCAGCAAGCATGAGGGCCTAAAAGGTAAAGTGCGCTTTATGGGGCGTATGGCTGTTGACGCGAAGGGTGGTAAGGTAAGTGGTGCGAATGGCGTTATCAGCGTTATGGGAGCAGATGAGGCTACCCTGTATGTCACTATCGGTACGAACGTCAAGAGCTACAAGGACATTACTGGCGACGAAGCGGTACAGTCGAAAGAACGCCTGCACATGGCTATGGTGTTAGGCTATGACGCGCTGAAAGCACTGCACGAAAAGACATATCATCATTATTATGATCGTGTAAAGCTGTACTTAGGACCAGACCGCTATGCTAACGTGCCTATGAACAAGCGCATCGAGCATTTCAGTGTGGTCAGCGATTCAGTCGCTGACAACCACCTCGTCGCCACTTACTTCCAATTCGGACGCTACCTGCTTATTTCGTCGTCACAACCTGATAATATGAACCCTGCCAACCTGCAGGGTATTTGGAACGAAAAGATGTTCCCGTCGTGGGACTCGAAATACACCACGAACATCAACCTGGAGATGAATTACTGGCCGTCGGAAGTCACGAATCTGACGGAGTTGAATGAGCCCCTGTTCAAACTGATTCGCGAGTGTTACGAGCAGGGTAAGCAGACGGCGCGTGACATGTATGGTACCGACGGCTGGGTGCTGCATCACAATACCGACCAGTGGCGCATCACAGGACCGGTCGATCGTGCCCAGACGGGACTATGGCCTATGGGTGCCGCCTGGCTGTGCCGGCATTTGTGGGAGCATTATCTCTATACAGGCGACCAAGATTTCTTGCGCCAATATTATCCCATCATGCTCGATGCTGCCCGCTTCTTCACGCAGACGCTTGTCAAGCATCCCACAAAGGGCTGGCTCGTGGTCTGTCCCGGCGAATCGCCTGAACATGGCGGCAAGGGGCGTCCGACAGCACTCGATGCCGGTGTGACGATGGACAACCAGATAGTGACAGAACTATACACCAATGTTTTGGAAGCTGCCAAGATTCTTGGCGACAACAACTCTACACTCTCAACTCTACACTCTCAACTAAAACAGTTGCCGCCTATGCAGATTGGCCGTTGGGGACAACTGCAGGAGTGGCTCGACGACCTGGATGATCCGAAGGACGACCATCGCCACTTCTCTCACCTCTACGGACTGTTCCCCTCCTATCTGATATCGCCTACACGTACACCAGACCTGTGGCAGGCCGCCCGTAAGTCGTTAGAGGCCCGTGGTGATGTGTCGACAGGCTGGTCGATGGGTTGGAAGGTCTGCTCGTGGGCCCGTCTGTTGGATGGCGAACATGCTTACAAATTGATTAAGGACCAGTTGACGCTGACTGCTGACACCTTCCTTATCTTCGGTACAGTGAAACAGCGTGGCGGCACCTATCCCAACATGTTCGATGCTCATCCGCCGTTCCAGATTGACGGCAACTTTGGATGTACCGCAGGTATTGCTGAGATGCTGATGCAAAGTTATGATGGCTTCATCTACCTGTTGCCAGCCCTGCCCCAAGCATGGCGTGCTGGTAGCGTCAAGGGACTCGTAGCTCGTGGAGGCTTTGAAATCGACATTGATTGGAAAGATGGCAAACTGACCAAGGCTGTTGTCCGTTCACGTCATGGCGGTGTCTGTAAACTGCGTTCCAATACACCAATGAAGGGCAAGGGACTAAAGCGCGACAAGCAGCCCGGCATCTATACGCTGACCACGAAAGCGGGGGGAGAATACGTCCTGCAATAGCAGAAATGTAGCAAAATGTTTATGTTTTGTAGCATTTAACATTACATAGATGGTCGTATAGAATTTTTTTTATATCTTTGCATACAGAATTAATTCTAAACAACCACTATAACATTTATGAAAAGACTAACAACATGCGCTGCCCTCTTGTTGGCAGCCACGCTGGGACTCAACGCCCAGAAGCCCATGAAAGCCCCCAAGGGCGGTAAGGCTATCAGTGATGAATTAATTGGTATCTTCTTCGAGGACATCAACAACTGTGCTGACGGTGGCCTCTATGCCGAACTGATCCAAAACGGCTCGTTCGAGTTTTCGCCTGCCGAGAAGGACGGATGGGGCGCAGGAACGGCCTGGAAGGTAGTACGCCCCGGTCACTCGCTCGGTCTGATTGAGGTGCGCAAGGACAGGGGCATCCATGCTAACAACCCTACCTACATGAAGTTGCATGCCGAGCGTACCAAGGAGTTTTACGACTTTAAGGGGTGGCGTGGCTACGGTATCGAGAATAACGGCTACGACGGCATCACGGTGAAAGCCGGTGCACAGTACGATTTCTCGGTATTCCTCCGTAATTACGGCAATGCCAAGCAGATTCGCGTTGTATTGGTAGAGTCGCAAGGCTGGGGCAAGGACCCGAAACTGTTGGCTGAGACGACGCTGACGGTCAGTGACAAGAATTGGAAGAAATATGCCGCCACGATGACTCCGAATGCCGACAGCAAGAAAGCTTCGCTGCAGATTCTGATGCTGACCGATGGCGATATGGATGTCGATATGGTGTCACTGATGCCACAGGATACGTATAAGGGACACGGATTGCGCAAAGACCTTGCCCAGACACTGGCCGACCTGCATCCGAAGTTCATGCGATTCCCCGGCGGCTGCGTCGTGCATGGCGGTGGTGACGGTTTCTGGGACACCTATCGCTGGAAGACCACCATCGGTCCGAAGGAACAGCGTCGCGGATTGAAGAATACGTGGGGCTACCATCAGAGTATGGGACTGGGCTACTTCGAGTACTTCCAGTTCTGCGAAGACCTCGGCATGGAGCCTGTACCCATTCTGCCCAGCGGTGTCAGCTGTCAGGGTACCAACGGTGGTTGGAATATGTGGCCCAAGCAGGCTCAGAACGTAGTGCCCATGAGCGAGATGGATGAGTGGGTGGCTGAAGCCATCGACCTGATAGAGTGGGCCAACGGCGACCCCGCTACGAACAAATGGGCCAAGATGCGTGCTGATGCCGGTCATCCCAAACCTTTCAATTTGAAGTACTTGGGCATCGGCAACGAGGAGAAGATCTCGCCCGAATTCATCGAGCGCTTCAAGTATATCTATGAACGCGTGATGAAGGCTCATCCTGAGATTATCATTGTGGGCACTGCCGGTCCGGGCTCCCACAAGGGCAATCCAGACTACGAGGCTGGTTGGCAATTGGCCAAGGAACTGAATATGCCTATCCTTGACGAGCATTATTACGAGCCCAACACCTACTTCCTGAACAAGCGCCAGTACGACAGCTATCCACGTGATGGCAAGACGAAAGTGTATCTCGGAGAATATGCCGCTAAGGACAAGAAGCTTATCGATGCGCTGGCCGAGGGTCTGTATCTGCTCCACGTAGAGCGCAACGGCGACATCGTATCCATGACATCCTACGCTCCCCTCCTTGCCCGCAAGAACGGCACGCAGTGGAATCCCGACTTGATCTACTTTGACAATGAGCGCGTCTTCCCAACCTGCAGCTACTATGTACAGCAGCTGTTCGGACAGTCGAGCGGACAGTATTTCTATGGTGACTGTGTACAGTTTGAGGGTGATGAGAAAGGAGTCATCCAGCCTCAGGAGAACGTCCACTACGGACAGAGCGTCATTCTGAACGTGAAGACCAGGAAACTCTATGTGAAGCTGGTCAACGCATCCGACAAGGAGAAGGAGGCCGACATCAACCTGAGCCGCTTCCCCATCAAGAAGAACTGTGTGAAGACCGTGCTCGAGGGTAAGTCTAACGACGAGAACAACTTCGACAAGCAGCCCATCGCACCAAAGAAGGAGACCATCAAGGCTGAGAAGAAGTTTGACATTGAGTTGGAACCATACTCTATGGTGATGTTGGAATACCAACTGTAAGACGATACAGTATAGTAATACATTTTATAAGACTGACGACAAATTGTTTGCTCGTCAGTCTTTTTTATATATATATACGCGTAAACGAACTATGAAGAAACTCATCATGATATTAAGCCTTGCGTTGCTGACGGTGTCGGCACAGGCAGGTAAGCCATGGGATAATGGCAAATTGAAGGTATCGGACAACCAACGTTACCTGCAGTTTGAAAACGGACAGCCTTTCTTCTGGTTAGGGGAAACGGGCTGGCTGTTGCCTGAACGATTGGATAGGGCAGAGGCTGAGTGGTACTTGCAATCGTGTGCCAAAGCTGGCTATAACGTCGTACAGGTGCAGACCATTGACGGGGTGCCTGCCTATAATATCTATGGGCAAATGTCGAATGTGGATGGTTGGAACTTCAAGGATATCAACCGCAAAGGCGTGTATGGCTATTGGGACCACATGGACTATATCGTCGATATGGCTGCCCAGCACGGCATCTATATCGGTATGGTTTGCATCTGGGGCGGACTGGTGAAGGATGGCAAACTGAGCGTAGAAGATGCCAAGAAGTATGGCACCTTCCTTGCCAACCGTTACAAGAACAAACCTAACATCATCTGGTTTATGGGTGGTGATATCCAGGGTGACATCAAACCTGAGGTGTGGGAGGCATTGGCTACGACTATCAAGTCGATAGACAAGAACCACCTGATGACGTATCATCCACGAGGACGCTATACCTCTGCCAAATGGTGGAGCCAGGCTACATGGCTTGATTTCCATACGTTCCAGAGCGGACACCGTCGCTATGGTCAGCGCATGGGCAATGCCGATTATCCTATTCCTGACAATACGGAGGAGGATAACTGGATGTATGTCGATTCGACGTGGAAATACAATCCCATCAAGCCCGTGCTCGATGCAGAACCCAGTTACGAGGATATTCCAATGGGACTTCATGACCCCTATGAACCCCGTTGGCGAGACTATGACGTGCGCCGCTATGCCTATTGGAGTGTGTTTGCTGGTTCGTGTGGACATACCTACGGACATAATGCCATCATGCAGATGCTAAAGCCTGGCTATCCGACAAGCTATGGTGATGCGGGTGATGTGAAGGCATGGTATCAGGGACTGAAAGATCCAGGCTTCAACCAGATGCAATACTTGAAGCGTCTCATCCTCTCATTTCCATATTTTGAGCGTGTGTCCGACCAAAGTGTCATCCTTGAGAACGGCGAGAAATACAATCGTCTGATTGCCACCCGTGGCAACGACTATTTGTTGGTTTACAACTATAACAACAATAACATGAAGCTCGACCTGACGAAGATTAGTGGAGCGAAAAAGAACGTGTGGTGGATGACAGCAGCCACGGGACGACTGAAATATCTGGGAGAATATGACTCGAAGGTGCTTACCTTCCGCTATCATCCACAGTCGGCAAGGGTTGAGGATGGTGTGCTGATTGCCATTGACAGCACGAAAGATTATCTGACGAAAGACCAGACGGAGTTATCACCTGATGGCTACAAGGCTAAGGAACGAGACCTGAATGAATGAACCACGGATTTTACGGATTATACGGATGAAGAGATTCCTTATATTATTATTGGTGCTGTTACCGTTAATGGTCTCGGCTGCCAAGAAGAAAGTGGTAAAACCTGATGTAAGCGTAGGGAACCTGCGCGTGGAGAATTTAGTTAAACCGTTAGGTATAGATACTGATACGCCTCGTTTTTCATGGCAGATAACCAGTAATCAGCAAGACGTGAAGCAAACGGCTTACCAGATTATTGTCTGCGACGACAAGGGCGAGGTATGGAATACTGGTAAGGTGGAGAGTGACCAGCAACTGTGGCTTCGTTATGCTGGCAAAAAGTTGCAGAGTAATACCGTATGTACATGGAGGGTTAAAGTATGGACTACTGCAGGCGAATCGGCATGGAGCAGTGACGATTGTTTTAGTATAGGACTGTTGCATGAAGGTAAGTGGAGTGGTTACTGGATAGGGCTGGAAAGACTGCTACCAGGTGAAGAACGTGGCATGCACACAAGAATGGCTGCCCGCTATCTGCGCAAAGAGTTCAAGTTAAAGGACAAGCAAGTGAAGCGTGCGACAGCATACGTCGCTGGCATTGGACTGCATGAGTTCTATGTCAACGGCCAGCGTATAGGCGATGGAGTATTACAGCCCGTACCCTCAGACTATCGTAAGACTATATATTACAATACGTATGACGTGACGGAGAGCATCGAGAAATATCCCCTTATCTGTGAGGGAGCAGGTAAATGTCTCTGCCTTGGCATCGCTTTGGGTAACGGACGTTACTTCCCCATGCAGCAGCATAAGGCCTATAAGATCCACACGTTTGGTTTCCCCAAGTGCCGTATCAATGTCATCGTCGAATATACTGACGGGACTACCCAGCGTTTACAGACTGATGACAAAGGTTGGAAGGTGACAGCCAACGGTCCTATCCGTGCCAATAATGAATACGACGGTGAGGAATATGATGCGCGTATGGAGATGACGGGCTGGAATGAAGTGGGCTATGACGATTCCAAATGGCAGAATGCAGAGCGTACGGATATCCCACAGGCCTATCTGCGTGCCCAGATGACACCAGGTATGAAGGTCCTGCAGCAAATGAATCCGTTGGTCGTAAAAGGAAACATCGTCGATATCGGTCAGAATATTGCTGGTTGGTTGAAGGTTCGTGTCCGTGGACAAAAGGGCGATACCATCCGTGTCGTATACGCAGAGAAGCTAAATGCTGATGGCACTCTCTATCGAGACAATTTCCGCAATGCCCGTTCGACAGACATCTACATCTGTAACGGTGAAGAGGGTAAAGATGGACGCTGGTGGACACCCACATTTGTCTATCATGGTTTTAAATATGCCGAAGTCGTAGGATTGAAGAATGTCACGAAGAACGATTATGTAGCTGAAGTGGTGGCTGATGAGATGCAAACAACGGGACATTTTGAGTGTTTTGATACGATATTGAACAAGGTTATCCGCAATGCCTGGTGGGGTGTGTTGGACAACTATAAGGGGATGCCTATTGACTGTCCACAACGCGACGAACGCCAGCCTTGGCTGGGTGATAGGACGATGGGCTCGTTAGGCGAGAGTTTCCTGTTCGACAACGAACGCCTCTATACCAAGTGGATGCGCGACATCTGTGAGGCGCAGCGTACGGATGGCTGCATTCCTGACGTAGCCCCAGCATTCTGGAACTACTATAGTGACGATGTAGCGTGGGCGGCAGCATTGCCTTTCAGCTGTGATATGCTGTGGCGACAGTATGGCAATCCTGAGGCCATTGAACGTAGCTATCCATTCATCAAGAAATGGGTGCAGCATATCATTGAAGAATATAGTCGCGACGGCATTATACATTGTGGTAAGTATGCAGACTGGTGTGTGCCACCAGAGAAGCTGGAACTGATTCATTCGCAGGCCCCGGATCGTAAGACCGACGTCACGCTCATATCAACGGCATATATCATTCGTACTATGCAGTTGATGGAACAATGGGACTGTGAGGCAGATTATTGGCGACCAATCCGCATGCGTATGACGGAAGCTTTCAATAAGAAGTTTCTCACCATTAAGCGTGGCACATCGCCTCGTCCTGGCCATGTACTGTATCCGGATTCAGTCTATTATGGCAACAATACCGTTACCGCCAATATCCTGCCATTGGCTATAGGTATTGTGCCTGACGATTGCAAGGACGACGTCATCAAAAATGTAGTACAGAACATCTGTATCCAGAACAAGCATCACGTATCGTGTGGTGTCATTGGTATCTCATGGCTCATGCGAGGACTCTCTGATAACGGTTTTGCAGATGTAGCTTATCGATTAGGCACCAATAAGACTTATCCCTCGTGGGGCTACATGACGGAGAATGGTGCTACTACCATTTGGGAACTATGGAATGGCGACAAGGCTAATCCCAGCATGAACTCTGGCAATCATGTCATGCTTTTAGGCGATTTGCTTACATGGGTATATCAGTATTTAGGTGGTATTCGCAGTAATGATGCCTATAAGCACATCGTACTGAAGCCGGCCTTTGACATTCAGGACTGTGAATGGGCTAACGTCAGATATGATTCTCCTTATGGCACAATTAAAAGCCATTGGCGGAAGACGCTTCAGCATTTGGAGTGGGACGTTACCGTGCCCTGCAATACAACGGCTGATGTCTATCTGCCAGACGGCACGACGAAGACTGTGGGTTCTGGTAGTTACCATTTCAGCGTTGACATTCCCACTTCTCATGCTGCTATCATGAAGGACGAGTTCCTTTATACCAGCGCCCCCTTCCCAGAGGCCCACGCCTCGACGATTGTTGAGACCAAGAAGGGCGACTTGGTAGTGGCCTACTTTGGTGGCACAAAGGAGCGGAATCCAGATGTCTGCATTTGGGTGAGCCGCAAACCGAAGCGTGCCAATGATTGGACGGCACCTGTGATGGTTGCTGACGGTGTATTTGGTGATAAGCGCTATGCCTGTTGGAATCCCGTACTCTTCGAGATGCCTAACGGTGAACTTTGGCTCTTCTTTAAGATAGGTGCCTCAGTAGGTGAGTGGACTGGCTGGCTTACCAAGTCAAAGGATGGCGGACGGACATGGAGCCGTCGTGAGCCGCTACCTGACGGATTCCTCGGTCCAGTCAAGAACAAACCTGAACTCATTAACGGCAGACTGCTTTGTCCGTCGTCGACTGAGAACGACGGATGGCGCTTCCACATGGAAATATACGACTTGAAGACCAAACAATGGAAATATGTGCCTGTAGAGAGTACCGAGGCGATTAAGACAGATGACAACAAAATGCATCCTATTGACTGCATTCAGCCCTCTATTCTGAAACTAAAGGATGGACGTCTGCAGGTACTGATGCGTACTCATAACGCCCGACTGGCCACCTCGTTCAGTAGCGATGGTGGCGACACATGGACACCTGTAACGCTAAGCGATGTAGAGAATAACCAAAGTGGTACGGACGCCGTGACGTTGAGCGATGGGAGACATGTACTTATATATAATAACTTTGCAACGCTTCCGCTGACCAAGAAAGGACCACGTACACCGCTGAGCATTGCTGTGAGTCAAGACGGACAGACGTGGCGCCATGCACTGACGCTGGAGGACAGTCCTATAGACCAGTATAGCTACCCCGCCATCATACAGGGTAAGGACGGCACACTACACTGCGTCTATACCTGGCGTCGTCAGCGTATCGCTTATAAGCAGATAGATATAAAGCAACTGAAATAGCATGAAAAGAATCATCATCATAGCAATGGTAATAGCCGTTGCAACTACCGTAGTGGCGCAACAGGTTCGTATCGATGTGTCGAAGAGTGCCTCAGAGCGGGAGCTGTATGCCAAGGAATATCTCACAAAGAAACTCACGGCTAAAGGCTACGAGATTGTGACGCAGAAGGGAGATATGCGCATTGCACTGACCTGTCGGAATGCAACGCCACACTCTGACCAAAGGTTAGAGAATAAGGGTACTGCCGAAGGTTATATGCTACTGCACGACCGTAGCGGCTATAATGTGGTGGGCAACGATCCAAGCGGCGTCATTTACGGAGCTGTGGAACTGATGGAAAGGCTTAGTGATGGCAGACTTGAAGTCGAGGGGCACAATACTGAAGTCAAACGTGGACGTGTTGAGAGCGGCCTCGCCGCTCCCATCGCCAGCGAGGTGCCGCAAATGGTGATGCGTGGTACGTGTATCGGTCTGCAGAAGACGGTATATCTGCCAGGTCATGCTGTCTATGAATATCCTTATACACCAGAGAATTTCCCTTGGTTTTACGACAAGGAAGAGTGGGTGAAGTATCTGGATATGATGGTGGAAAACAAGATGAACTCGCTGTATCTGTGGAATGGTCATCCGTTTGCGTCATTGGTAAAGCTGAAGGACTATCCGTTTGCGTTGGAAGTGGACGAGGAGACATTTAAGAAGAACGAGGAAATCTTTTCGTTCCTGACACATGAGGCAGACAAGCGAGGCATTTGGGTGATTCAGATGTTCTATAACATTATCTTGAGCAAACCTTTTGCTGACCATTATGGACTGAAGACGCAGGATCGAAATAGGCCTATCACGCCATTGATTGCTGACTACACCCGCAAGTCGATAGCAGCATTCATTGAGAAATATCCTCATGTGGGATTATTAGTATGTCTTGGTGAAGCCATGGCAACGATTGAAGATGACGTAACTTGGATGAAAGAAACCATCATTCCAGGTGTCAAGGACGGACTTTCTGCCAGTGGTCGTACGGATATTCCACCAGTCGTGCTACGTTCGCATGATACGGACGGACCATTGGTCCTTCGCGAGAGTCTGCCCCTCTATCCGAATATCTACACGATGTCAAAATATACGGGTGAGTCGTTGACTACCTATGAGCCTGGTGGACCTTGGGGTGAGACGCATCGACAATTGGCTGAGGCTGCTCCTGTGCATATTGACAACGTACATATTCTGGCAAATTTGGAACCATGGCGCTGGTCTAGTCCGACCTTCATTGAAAAGACTGTGCAGGCTATGCATCGTGTGCACCATTCGAAAGGACTGCACCTCTATCCACAAGCATCGTATTGGGACTGGCCATATACTGCCGACAAACTTCCTAACGGGGAACGTCTGAAACAGTTGGATCGCGACTGGATGTGGTACAAGGCATGGGGCCGCTATGCATGGAATGACCAGCGTGATAATGATGAGACGTATTGGAAACAGCAGTTGGCTGATTACTACGGTATGAACGAGGAGGCTGCCGGTCATCTGTTGAATGCATACGATGAGGCTGGCGAGATAGCTCCAAAACTTTTGCGCCGCTTTGGTATTACGGAAGGTAATCGTCAGACCTTACTTTTGGGTATGACAATGGCACAACTTGTCAATCCCTATAAGTTCACTATATATCCAGGTTTCTATGAGAGTTGTGGGCCACAAGGCGAAAAGCTCATCGAATATGTTGAGAAGGAATATAACGGCCAATCTCATGCTGGCGAGTTGCCGCTGGATATTGTCGACCAGTGTGTCCGTCATGGAATGAATGCCGTGAAGGAGATGACGTTGGCCATGAAGGTAACACCCGCACAGCATGCCGATGAGTTCCGTCGTGTATGGAACGATATTTGGTGCTACAACAAGTTCGCTATGGCGTTTCGTTGGAAGGTAAAGGCTGCTGAGCAGGTGTTGCGCTACAAGTGGACAAAGGACTTGAAATACCTTGATGCCGCTGTGCCTTTGCTGGAGAAGAGTATGGAACAGTGGCGTGCCCTATGCCATTTGACTGACTCGACCTACCTTTATGCCAACTCGATGCAAACGGCTCAGCGCCGCATCCCTGTAGGTGGTGATGGTGGAAAGATGAAGACGTGGAGTGAACTGGCTGTGGTCTATCAGGCAGAACTTGATGCTTTTAAGACCCACATTGAGAAACTGAAACATCCTGTGGCACAGACAAATGTAAAAATACAACCCGCCAAATCCGCCAAGGTTACCATTCTCTCACCTCTCCCCTCTCCCTTCTCACCTCTTAAGAAAGGCGCCATCCTCTTTGAAAACCGTCCAGACACTCCTGTCGATAGCGTCGCTCCTGAATTGGTTGGCCTGCAAGCTCTTGTACTGAATCGCGATACCACCCGCATTGTTGGCACCACTATCGAATATGAGAGCGACAAGCCCGTCAAACTCCTTGTTGGCCTCTTCAAAGACGATGACAAGAAATTTGCCAAGCCACCTAAACTGGAGATTGACGCAACGGGTAATGAGTATGGACAGGCAGAACCGATATTAACCAATGCCATCAGCATCGTACAGTTGCCGAAGGTCAACATCCATCAGTATTCTCTGCCTGCAGGTCGTAACACCATTCGTCTGCCAAAGGGCATCCTGATGGTAGCAGGCTTCACTCAAAGCAATATTAAACCTCGTGATTGTGCTCTCAATGGTCCTTCCACTGAGGTTGATTGGCTGTTCCAGAAATAATGTAAGAATGAAAGAATTATAAAATGTAAAAATTATCGAGCAGCTATGAAACGACAAGGCATCATAAGGGCAACAGTTTTTATCATTTTTACATTATTACATTTTTACATGGTCTTTGCCGATGACATCAGCAAAGACGTTATGCAGCGCATCTATGACGAGGTGCGCACACCCTATAAATATGGTCTCGTTGTAGCCCCTACCGATAACTACCACAAGATAGACTGCCCAACCGTATTCCAGAAAGATGGCAAATGGTATATGACCTATGTCGTCTATAATGGTAAGGAGGGTACTGACGGACGTGGCTACGAGACGTGGCTGGCTTCGTCTGACGACTTGTTACATTGGACTACTCTTGGGCGCATCCTATCGTATAAGGAAGACGGCTGGGATATGAATCAACGGGGTGGATTCCCTGCGCTCATTGATTGGACGTGGAATGGAGGCTATGGTATTTCGAAATACAAGAAGAATTACTGGATGACGTATATCGGTGGTCACGGTACTGGTTATGAGGCTGTTCGTGAACCGCTAAATATTGGCATGGCCTGGACACCGGATGACATTATCCAAGCGCATGAGTGGCAGTCTGGCGACAAGCCTTTGCTCTCCATCAATGACAAGGATTCTCAGTGGTGGGAGAAGTTGGTGCAGTATAAGAGTACCATCTACAGCCTCACCCCCAGCCCCTCTCCAAAGGGCGAGGGGAGTGGTTTGCCCAAGGAACTGAAGAAGTACCGCTTCATCATGTTCTACAATGCTGGGGGTATAAACCCTGCTAACGACCTCAAGGCAGAACGCATTGGCATTGCCCTCTCCAATGATCTGAAGAAATGGAAGCGTTATGAAGGGAACCCCATCTTTGCCAATGAGGTAGGCGGCATTATTACAGGCGATGCACAAATAGTCCGCATAGACTCACCTCTCACCTCTCACCTCTCACCTCTATATATCATGTTCTACTTCAAAGCCTACGACCCCTCGCGTAAGTATAATGCCTTTAACACTTTTGCCGTCAGTCGCGACCTTCTGCACTGGCAGTGTTGGGAGGGCGAAGATCTTATTTGGCCTACGAAGTCGTACGATGAGATGTTTGCCCATAAAAGCTATGTTGTGAAGCATGATGGTGTAGTATATCATTTCTATTGCGCTGTAAACAACGACCAACAGCGAGGCATTGCGGTAGCTACCAGTGTTCCGATGGGCCGTAGTACTGTGCATTTCCCAGAACCTGAACGTAAAGGACGTCGTACCATCACAAGCCTTAATGACGGCTGGACTGCCCATTGCAGTGTTGCTCACGATTCAGTTGTGAGCATTAACCTTCCCCATAACTTCGATGACTACTATGGCTATCGCCAACTGCGTCATGGTAATCTGCATGGCAGTGCTATATACCAAAAAACATTCATCGCTCAGCCACAAGAAGGCAAACGGTACTTTCTGCAGTTTGAAGGTGTGGGTACATACGCCACTATCACCCTTAACGACACACAATATCCCAAGGAACTGATAGGACGCACTGTTTTCACTATTGACGTCACTGAGGCCCTGAATACAGGCAAGAATACGCTGCATGTGTTAGTTGATCACCCTGCCATGCAGACGGAATCGCCTTGGGTGTGTGGCGGTTGTTCATCAGAATACGGCTTCAGCGAAGGCAGTCAGCCTTTTGGTATCTTCCGCCCAGTCAGCTTGATAGAAACGGATGCCGTCCGTATCGAACCTTTTGGCGTTCATATTTGGAGTAACGCTGCTTGCGACTCCGTTTTTATCGACACAGAGGTCAAAAACTACACCCAACAACCCCAACAGATAGAACTGGTGAATAAGTTTACGCTTGCCTCTGGTAAACAGGTGTTCCGCCATGCAGAACAAACGACGATTAAGGCCGGTGAGACCATTGTCCTGCGTCATGCTGAGAAGATAGAGGATGCCCATCGTTGGAGCCTTGACAATCCTTATCTTTATAATCTCACGACGATGATTAAACGTGACGGCAAGACCACTGATGAGGTGCGTACACCGTTTGGTATTCGTAACATCAAATGGGGACGACAGTTCTTCCTTAACGGGCAACCTGTCTTTATTAATGGCACTTGCGAATACGAGCATATCTTGGGTAATAGCCATGCCTTTACGCCTGAACAAATACGGAGTAGGGTCAAGCAAATACGTCATGCAGGCTTCAATGCTTTCCGTGAAGCACACCAGCCCCATAACCTGCTCTACCAGCAGTTGTTCGACGAACAAGGCATGCTTTTCTGGAGCCAGTTCTCAGCTCATATTTGGTATGATACCCCACAGTTCCGCGAGAACTTCAAACGACTGCTCATCCGTTGGATTAAGGAACGTCGCAATTCACCCTCCGTCATCCTTTGGGGATTGCAGAATGAGAGCGTCCTGCCTAAGGACTTTGCTGAAGAGTGCTCTAATATCATTCGTTCCCTTGACCCCACTTGCAGCGACCAACGCCTTATTACTACCTGCAATGGTGGCGAGGGCACGGACTGGAACGTTATCCAAAACTGGAGCGGCACTTACGGTGGCAGTGCAGAGAACTATGATAACGAACTGAAGCGTCCAGACCAGCTGCTTAATGGCGAATACGGAGCTTGGCGTACCATCGACCTGCATGGTGATGCAAAATACAGCGAGGAATCGTTTACGAAGCTATTGGAGACAAAGGCCCGCTTAGCTGAGAGCGTCAAAGATAGTGTCTGCGGACATTTCCAGTGGCTCTTTGCTTCTCATGACAATCCTGGTCGTATTCAGCCTGATGGTGCCTTGCGCCGCATCGACAAGATAGGCCCCATCAACTACAAAGGACTCACCACCATTTGGGAAGAACCTACACCAGCTTACTACATGTATCGCCAGCGCTATGCTGCCCCCGTTCCCGACGGTTTTCCGTCGGGTATCACCCCCACCGCTGCTGGTAGAAACATCGATCTTTTAAAGGGCGCTGAGGGCTTTCAGTATCTCTACCGCATCAATTGTGGTGGTGATGCCTTCGTGGATGAGTTTGGACAGCAATGGCAGGCAGACGACACGCTTTACAGCCATTCTTGGGGTCAGGACTTTGAGGGTGTTCATCCTTACCAAGCCTCACAACGCTATATCCGAGAAGACATTCGTGGTACCAAGAGCGACGAACTGTTCCAGTTCTTCCGCTTTGGGCGTCATCGTCTGTGGTACGACTTGCCCGTTCCCAATGGTGACTATCGTGTGGAGCTTTACTTCGTAGAGCCTTGGCAAGGTAAAGGCGGTGGTGAAAAAGATGACTATGAAGGTATTCGTATCTTTGATGTGGCTATCAATGGTGAAACGGTTGTTGACGACCTTGACCCATGGGCTGAGGCTGGCTACTGTGGTGCCCTAAAACGCGTGGTTACTGCGAAGGCAAAGAATGGTAGGTTGCGCATATTCTTCCCAGTGGTCAAGGCTGGTCAGGCCATCATTTGTGGCATTGCCGTAGCAGCTGTTCAGTCTGTCGCTGTGCCACAGCGACAAACAGCAACTTTCTGGCGCACCTTCGACACTGACACCATTGCCAAACTTCCTAAAGAGGAACTGCCACAGGAGACTGAGGCCCGTCCTGCTACGGTTTATCAGCCCAATGCCAAGCAGAACAACACGTTTGTCATTAAGCCAGGTCTAGGACAGGAATATGCCCTTCGCTTCCGTTACAAGAACACGAGTGGTAGCCCCGTCAAGGCCCGTATGACCATTACCGACTCTAAACGCACCGTGTTGGTGGATCGTGACATCACTTTCCCCACGACACCCAACAAGTTCAAGATGCTGTCGACAACTACAGGCACCCAGATTAATGCGGGTACCTATACTGTCAAAATAGAGACCCAAGACGTTCTCCCACCTGAAGGTAGGAGTGTGGCACGCATTGAATTTAAAGAACTCGAGATACAATGAGAAAAGTAATAGCTTTTTTACCTTTTTACTTTTTTACTATTTTACCTTTGTCAGCACAGGTTCATCACGACTGGGAAGACAATCACGTATTGCAAATTAATCGTGAGCCTGCACGCGCCTATTTCATTCCCTATGGTGTAAAGGCTGGCGACAGGAAGCTGTCGTTGAATGGTGACTGGCACTTCCGTTGGACGAAAACGCCTGATGAGTTTATCAGGGACTTTTATCGTACTGATTATGACGTCAGCAGTTGGAAGACACTGGCTGTACCTGCCAACTGGGAGGTGAACGGCTATGGCACTCCTATTTATGTGTCTGCTGGCTATCCGTTCAAGATAGAGCCGCCTTACGTGACGAAGGAACCCAAGAAAGACTGGACAACCTACGAGGAGCGCAATCCTACAGGACAATATAAGCGGACGTTTACCCTGCCTGCCGCGTGGCAAAGTGGACAGACGTTTCTGCGTTTCGAAGGTGTGATGTCGGCCTTCTATGTATGGATTAACGGCAAGAGGGTGGGGTATAGTCAGGGCTCGATGGAACCCTCTGAGTTTAACGTTACCTCGTACCTCAAAGATGGGGAGAACCAAATTGCCGTTGAGGTTTACAAATACAGCGATGGCTCATATCTTGAAGACCAGGATTTTTGGCGTTTTGGTGGTATTCATCGCGATGTGTTGCTCTATCATACTCCTGATATTCGTCTACGCGATGTTGCCGTCCGTACCACGCAGGAAAAGGAAGGTTGGATACTGGCTGTCAACCCGCAGTTCTCTGTCTATAATGACGAGAATGGCGAGGGCTATCGTCTTGTGGCAACACTGCTGGATGGCGGGCGTCCTATCTGTTACGACTCAGTCGCAACAAACGAAGTCCTCGACTTGCAGCACAAAGCTGCCCGCATGAACGAATGGTTTCCCCAGCGTGGCTATCGTAAATTCAATCGCATGGCGATGAAGGTTGCCAACCCTCGCCTTTGGAGTGCCGAACAGCCCAACCTATATACCCTGAAGTTGGAATTGCAGGATATTGCTGGACGTAACATCGAACAGACTTCATTGCAGGTGGGTTTCCGTCAGATAAATATTCGCGGTGGTCAGCTGCTCATCAACGGCACGCCCATCAAAATACGTGGCGTGAACCGTCATGAGCACGACCCACACAAGGGCCGTGTGATGACGGAAGAGTTGATGCTGAAAGACCTGAAGCTGATGAAGGAGGCTCATATCAATGCTGTGCGTTTGGCCCACTATCCCAACTGTCCACGTTGGTATGAATTGTGTGACTCGATGGGTATGTATGTGATGGATGAGGCTGACTGCGAGACGCATGGTTTACGTGGCACGCTGGCTTCTACCCCCGACTGGGCAGACGCCTTCTTGGACAGGGCTATCCGTATGGCTGAGCGCGACAAGAACCATCCCTCTGTCATCTTCTGGAGTTTGGGCAATGAGAGCGGCTATGGTCCCAATCATGCTGCGATGTCTGCCTGGCTTCATGAATTCGACCCCACACGTCCCATTCACTACGAGGGTGCTCAGGGACAACCTGATCCTTCATATGTTGACGTTATCTCGCGTTTTTATCCGCGTGTCATGCAGGATTACCTGAATCCAGGCATCCCAGAAGGCAGCGATGCTGAACGTGCTGAGAATGCCCGTTGGGAACGACTGTTGGAAATTGCCAACCAAACTGGTGATCATTGTACTTGGGTGGGCTCTGATGGTGGTCCGCGTCCAGTGCTGACCAGCGAATACGCACATTGTATGGGTAATGCGCTTGGTAACTTTAAAGAGTATTGGGACGAAATCAACTCACATCCTCGTATGCTGGGCGGCTTCATTTGGGATTGGGTGGACCAAGGCATTATCTTAAGTGAAGAGTTAAGAGTGAAGAGTGAAGAATGCAACGCCACACTTCGATCTTTAGTCGAAGAATCGGCTACCGCACCGAAGGGAGCAGTGCTTTATGGTGGCGACTTTGGCGACAAGCCCAACTTGAATGCTTTCTGTATGAACGGCATCGTGATGAGTGATCGCACGCTGACACCTAAATACTATGAGGTGCAGGCAGTATATGGTAATGGGCCTCAGGTTAAGGTCAATACTGAAAAGCCATTAGCCAACAAAAAGCAAAAGCCTAATCCAGATATCAAACAAGTGATTGCCAGCATTCGTTCGCAGGTGTTCCGTGCTCCTACGGACAACGACAAGAGCTTTGGCAACTGGTTGGCTAAAGATTGGACGCGTTGTGGTCTCGACACACTGACCATACCCATGAAGACTGAACAAAGCGGTAATGAATACGTCTTCACGTTTACCATTCCTGATGGTCTGCCTGACTTGCCACGTTTAGGCATCGTGATGGAGTTGCCTCGCGACTACGAACAGCTGACGTGGTACGGTCGTGGCCCATGGGACAACTATCCTGATCGCAAGGTGTCGTGTCCTATAGGTCTGTGGCAGTCGACTGTTAGCGAACAGTATGTTCACTATCCGCGTCCACAAGATTCAGGCAATCATGAGGACTGCACGTATATCGAGCTGAAGACCAAGAAAGGCAAGGTCATCCACATCGAGGCCCTCGACGCGCCTTTCTCGTTTTCTGCATTGCCTTACTCAGCTCAGTACATAGCCAGCAAGACCCACGACTACCAGTTGCAGGACGAAGGAAAAACCTTCCTTAGCATTGACTGCGCAGTCATGGGTCTTGGCAATAGCTCGTGTGGTCCTGGCGTGCTGAAGAAATACAGCATCGACAAGTCAAAGCACTACCAGCTCAAAATTAGAATTCAATGATGAGCGACTGACGAGGTTTCAGCGTAAGGTCTGTTGACAAGTCGTAGTAACGACCCGTCAGGATGTCCTTGGCTCGTTTTGTGCTACCAATGACCTCAGCATAACGCTTCACTTCCATCTTTGCGGGTTTCGTGGTACCGTTTAGGATGGTCATAGCCGTCTTACCCTTGTACTGGCGAGCAATGACGTAGATGCCGTTGAAAGGGATAAACTGCGTCATCGTGCCCTTCGTGATGACCTGATTACCCTGACGCCAATGCAACAAGCGACTAAGCCACGAGAACATCTGCTGTTCCTGCTTGGTACGTCCCTCACGCGAAAAAGCGTTATGGTCGTCGCCAGGGAATCCGCCAGGGAAGTCCTTGCGTACATTTCCATCTGTCACTTCTTTCGTGCCGTTCATCATAATCTCAGTACCGTAATACAGCTGTGGTATACGACGCACAGTCATCAGCAGGGCCAGTGCCTGCTTCAGCATCAGCGAGTCGCGCCCATTACCCAAGAATCGGTCAGTGTCGTGGTTGTCGACAAAGGCCATCACATGTGTGGGGTCTACATACAGATAGTCGTAGACGAACGAGTTGTACAGACGGTTCAGACCATTCCACCAAGCATCCGTCTCTTCGTGCTTGGCCTGCGACAGACGGTCGAAGAAAGCAAAGTCCATGACTGTCTTCAGGTACGAGTTGTCCTTCGACAGCTTTGAACCCTTCTGCCACGCTGCGGTATAGGCAGGCTCTGTCACCCATGTCTCGCCAACGGTGTTGAAGTTAGGATATTCCTCGTCCAACTCTTTCATCCAACGCGCCATGCCCTTGGCATCGGCATAGGGATAAGTGTCCATGCGAATGCCGTCGATGCCTACGGTTTCTATCCACCACTTCGAATTCTGGATGAGGTAGGTCATCAGGTGTGGGTTACGCTGGTTCAGGTCAGGCATCGTAGGTACGAACCATCCGTCTACCGTTTCTTTCAGGTCAACCTTCGAGGCATACGGGTCTTTGACGGGTGTTAGCTTGTATGAGGTTTGCAGGAATGAGGTGCCCGTCGGATTGCTGCTGCCCTTCGATTCCTTCAGCCAGTCGTGCAGGTTCAGCCAGTCCTTGGTGGGCATGTCTTGCGTCCAAGGATGTTCGAAGCCTGAGTGGTTGAAAATCATGTCCATTACGACCTTCAGCCCTTTCTTGTGAGCCTCGTCGCACAGCTGGCGATAGTCGTCATTCGTGCCAAAACGGGGATCTACGCGGTAGTAGTTCGTCGTGGCATAGCCATGATAGGTCGAGTAGCCGCGTTCGTCATCAGGCGAATCGTTCTCTAAAACGGGTGTCAGCCACAGTGCCGTCACACCTAACTCCTTGAAATAATCCAAATGTTCACGAATACCGTTCAGGTCGCCACCATGACGCAACGAAGGTTGTGAGCGGTCTTCCTTATAGGTGCGCATGCCTTTTACCTGTGGATTATGATTGGCGCCTTGTGCAAAACGGTCTGGCATCAGCATGTAGAGTACGTCGCTGATGTCGAAACCTTTACGCTTCCTGCCATCCATTTCACGCTGTTTCAACACGTAGGGGACTTTTTCGCTCTTCACTTTACCCTTTTCATTTTTCACTTTGAAGTCCAGCGTCATCGTGCCAGCCTCGGCACCTTTCACGTTAAGGTACACCAACAGATAATTGGGCGAGTCAAGGCGCACCAAACTGTCAATCGTAACGCCTGGATAGTCCGTTGTTACGGCCTCTGCATCACGTATGCCCTTGCCGTACACCATCAGTTGCACCGATGGATTCTTCATTCCTACAAACCAGTCGGTGGGTTCGATGCGGTTAATCACTGTCGTCTTTTTCGCTGCACTCATAGTCATCACGTTTGCCATCAGAATGGCTGTTAATAAAATAATTCTTCGCATAGCGTATCCTTAATTATCAGTTGTTCTGAGTGCAAATATACGCATTTTTCCCATTACTTGCTACGTTAAGCCCCACATTTATTGTTAATCGCTGCAAAATCGTTTGCACTCTCAACTATTTTCCGTATCTTTGCAAACGATGATTTTGAACTTTTCGCATATTAGGTTGTTGAGGAATATCTGGCTGTTGATGGCACTGGTGCCGCTTTCGCTTTTGGCGCAAGAGGTGACAGTACTTCCGCAACGGGCATTTCCCAAAACTGTATCAGCAGGAAACTACAGTGGTATTACGTGGTTAGGGGGCCAGCGCTATGCTGTGGTAAACGACAAGTCGCCAACGGCTGGTTTCTATCTGATGACCATAGAAACTGATCGTATGACGGGTGAGTTGCTGAAGGTAAGCGAAGATTCGTTTCTGACCAGTGGCCTGCCTAATCGCGACGAGGAAGGCATCTGCTACCTGCCTCATACACAGACGCTTTTTGTAAGCGGTGAGGCTGACGGGCAGATTGTGGAATATAATCTGCAAGGCCAACTGACGGGCAGGAAGTTGAATATTCCTGAAATCTTCAAGACAGCCTATCCTAATGGCAGTTTCGAAGCCTTGACCTATCATGTGCCAACTCATAGATTCTGGACAACTTCAGAATTTACGTTGAAGGCTGATGGCGAGAAGCCTTCGATAGACAGGAAAATTAAGAACCGCCTGCGCTTACAGTCGTTTGGTGATGATTTGCAGCCCAAAGAGCAATATTGGTACGAAACAGACTCGACAGCTGTCAAGAAACGCAAGGGCCGCAGCATTCTGGGTGTCAGTGGCTTAGCCGTCCTGGACGATGGCCGAATTGTGGTGCTCGAACGTGAACTGTTCTTTCCCAGAAAGAAGATTGGTTCGTTCTCGCATGTTAAATTATACCTCGTCGACCCTGCCAGCCAACAACTAGGCGAAGTACTGCGTAAAACCCTGTTGACAGAATTCCGCACGAAGGTGAATCTCACACGTCGCAGTTTTGCCAACTATGAAGGTATTTGTGTAGGCCCCAAACTTGCAGACGGGCGCCAGCTTCTAATCCTCATTAGCGACTCACAAAACCAGTATCGTGGCGTGTTGCGCGATTGGTTCAAGACCATTGTAATAGGGTAGGATCAACTATTTGGCTCTGTACATCAATATTGTGAAGACAATCACCACGCCAAACATCACGCTGAGGATAATTACAACGGGCAGAATGCTATCGTGATTTTTCATGGCTAATGAGTAAACAGCGATGAACAGCATGATGATGAGTATCAGCAATGCGATAATCCTGCCGAGTAGTACACCTAATTTCCTTTGACGCTCATTGCCGGGACCCTCGACGAAGGGCAGATTGACGCTGCTGAAGGGAAGATAACTGCTGAAGGCGGCAATGAGGGCTACAACAGTCATAATCACACTGGGTATGATAATGTGGGTGGGCGACCCGTAGGCATCAGGCTTTCCAGATGGGCCGAAGTGTGTGGGAACAATGTCAGGTGCACGACTGATGAGCCATGCGATAATACCCCAAATGGCTATCGTCAAGGCCAAAAATACACAGTCGAAAATGATGTCCTTTGACGTGCGGACAACGTTTAGCTTAATCTTACTCATAATGTTATAAATCGGTTTCTTCTTGTGATTGTTGTTTCTTCTTGGGCAGACGCTTGGCCTTACGTAGGGCCTCGGTGATGATCCACTGTAGCTGGCCGTTGGTGCTGCGGAACTCGTCCGCAGCCCAGGCCTCTATCGCGTTCATCGTCTCGCTGTCTACGCGCAGGATGAAACTCTTGGTATTCTTTTCAGCCATCTTCCTCTTTGCTTTTTACCTTATCGTTTTAGTGATTCAGGGTTCCCGTGTTGACCACAGGCTGAGCCGAATCGTCACCACAGAGCACCACGAGCAGGTTAGAAACCATAGCGGCCTTCTTGTCGTCGTCCAACTCTACGATTTCCTCGTTTGACAACTTGTCGAGGGCCATCTTCACCATTGATACAGCACCCTCTACAATCTTCTCGCGAGCAGTAATGATGGCTGATGCCTGCTGGCGACGCAGCATCACAGCGGCAATCTCTGGGGCATAGGCCAGATAGTTGATGCGGGCTTCGACCACCTCGATACCAGCCAGTGCCAGACGCTCGTTCAGTTTCTGCTCCAACTGGTCGTTAATCTCCTCGCCTCCACCACGTAAGGTCAACTCATTACTCTTATTATCCTCGTCGTCGTAGGCATACTGACCTGCTACCTGACGCAGGGCGGCGTCGCTCTGCACACGTACGAAACGCTCCAAGGCGTTCATGATTGAGCGCACATCGGTACCAATCTGTCCCTGAGCCGTACCTGCCATGGTCTGTGAGTCAACCTCGAACAAAGCCTTGTAGGTATCCTTCAGTTTCCATACCAGCACCAAGCCAATCATCACGGGATTGCCTGTCTTGTCGTTCACCTTGATAGGTTCGGCATCCAGGTTACGGGCACGCAGCGACACCTTCTTGGCACCATAGAAAGGATTAATCCAGTAGTAACCAGCCTGTGAAAACGTGCCTGAGTATTTGCCGAACCACGTCAAGGCACGAGCCTCGTTAGGCTCCAGCATCATAAAACCGCACCACATCATAATATTCACGACAAGCAAGAGCAGGCTACCACCTAACATCCAGCCACCACAAGTGCCATCACTGCTGTCTAAATCGATGATGCTGAACACGATTCCCACGATTGACAGAATCAGCACTGCGAAGTTTACGAACAGCATCAGGAAGCCGTTCATCACCATTCCATTGAATTTGCATTCCATATTTTCCATAATGATAAGTATTAAAGATTGATTTATATCTGATATCAATTTGATATCGCAAAGATATAAACTTTTTTCTGTTCCGCAATGGAAATCGTTAATTATTTAACAAGAATTAACCGAAACCAAAAGTTTCATCTGAAATTTAGTTGATACAGTTGGTATTTGTTTCTTGTACGAAAAGAATTTTATATTCCAAACTTTGAAATGTATATCCCAAACTTTGAAACCTGCATCCCAAACTTTGGGATACACATTCCAAACTATGCAATGCAAAAAGCAATACAAAGAAATAAAAAGTTCAGCTATATAGTAGATAAACCACAAAAAAGCCGAAAGCACAATGTCTTCCGGCTTCTATATGTTGCGAAAATCGCTTGACAAAACTAATTCACCGTCACTTTACCATCTTTGACAATAATGAAGTGGCTGGCAATCTTCGAACCGTTGCTGTCCTTCAGAAAATATTCGAGGGTGTAGTCCTTATCAGTACCCAACTGTGAGGTGTCAATACCCTTGAACGATGTTTCGAAGGCTTCCTTGGCTCTAAACTGTGAAACATTAGTGAAGGTTTGCTCCATGTTCTTAAGAGTAATGATCAGGGCGTTGTATTCCAAGTCCGACAAGGTTCCCTTGTCGGAAACGGTCATACCGATGGTGTAGGTACCTAAGGGACCGGTGTTGTTGTCGTCGTCAGAGCCACATGAGGTCATGAAGCCAGTCATCAGTACGACGACCATCATCATATAAAATTTCTGCATTGTTTTCATTGTTTCTTGTTTTTTATAAGTTATTAAAGATGCCGAAAGCAATTGTGCTTTCGGCTTTATGATGTTTGCTTACTTGAGTTCGAACTTGTAGCCGATGGTCAGAGAACCGCCATCGCAATAGTTCTTGTAATCGCTGCCACCATGCTTGTCAACTCTGGTGAAAGAGTAACCTCCACGGAGATCGAGGGTGATACCGTTATTGAACTCATAGGAGAGACCAACGGGAATTGCAAAGTTGAAGCTCTCGCAGTCGTCCTTATAGTCAACACTGCCCTGCTTTGCACTTACCAGGAAACCAGGCTGTAAACCAACCTTCAGGGCAAAACCCTTAGCGACATAGAAATTAGCCATGACAGGGATGTTGATATAGTCAAGCTTAGCTGCATCTACATCCTTGAACTTCCAACCCAACTGCTCGTATTTCACACCAGCAGATATAGAAAGCCAATCTGCGCTGGTGTAATACTCACCCTCAGCACCAATAGCAAGACCTACACGAGCGTCGTTACTTGTGCTAGTAGTTCCAGAAGTCTCACCTCTCCATGTACCTACAGAGAAACCAATCATTGGCTGAATGGTGATTGAACCGGCGTCGTGACGCATCTTCTGTGCATTTGCAGTCAGGCAGCATACTGCCATCACTGCGATCATCATTAATTTCTTCATACTTGTTTTGTTTTAAAAAAATTATTATTTCGGCTGCAAATTTAAACAATTTTTTTAAATCGCCAAACTAATTTATCGAAAATTTACGGTTTAGTGCTATTTTTTTACGCCTCGTACCAAATATGTAGCTAAAAAGCCTACAAGGAAGATGACAGTAGTGCCCAGCACGATAGCCAGATAGGGATGTAGATGGATGCCTGGCAACGACCACATCTCTGCCAGCGAAATCCAGCCAATTACCAATACACCAGCAATACAGCCAAGGAAGGCTGCCACGCGACTAATCTTGGCAGGAATGCACCCTAAGAGGAATAAGCCTAACATGCCACCGCTGAAAATCGAACTGAGCGTCCACCAGGCGTCGATGATGCTCTCGACACTCAGCATGGCGATGGCCACACAGGCACCCAGGATGCCTACACCAAAACTGGAGAGACGCACAATGGCCAATTCCAACTTCTGGTGCTTATGATGATCTTGTGGGTCGTGGTGGCGCAGATGGTCGGCCACACTACGTGCTTTCAGGAAGAATGGTCGCACATAGTCCGTCAGGATAATTGTGGCGGCAGAGGTCACAGAGGTGGAAACGGTACTCATGCCAGCAGCAAAGATAGAGGCAATCAGCAGACCTCGCAAACCGACAGGCAGGCCGTTGACGATGAAATACGGGAATACATAGTCGGGCTTGGCCTGAATCTCAGCAGGCAGTGGTGCCACCCCTGCCTGATAGTAGCTATACAAAGCACTTCCGATGAGGAAAAAGAGCGCTGAGACGGGAATGAACAGATAGCCTCCGAAGAGGGCAGAGAACTTCGCGTCCTTGTCCGTCTTGGCAGCATGGTAGCGTTGTACGTAGTTCTGGTCGATACCGTAGTTCTGCAGGTTGATGAAGATGCCATAAATCAGGCATACCCAGAACGTCGAAGTTGTGAGGTCGCTGGTAAACGCACCCAACGAAAACTTGTTGCCCATAGGTGAATTGGCTGCAAGTTCAAAGGTCTGCATAGGCCCTTCAGGCATGGAGAACATCAGAATTCCTAAGCACAGCACGGCTCCACCTATTAATATAATACCCTGGATGGCATCCGCCCAGATGACAGCCTTCAAGCCTCCCATCATCGAGTAGATAATGATGGCGATGCTGGTCAGGATGATGACGGTATGCATGTCCCAGCCCATGAGGATATACATAGGAACGGCCAGCAGGTAGAGGATGCTGCCCATGCGGGCAATCTGTGTCAACAGGTAGCACGCAGAGGCATAGAGTCGTGCCCATGCTCCAAATTTCTCCTCGAGGAACGTGTAGGCGGAAACGCTTCCGCTATGACGATAGAAGGGTACGAAATACTTGGCTGCGAAATAGCTCGCAATAGGTATGGACAGTGAGAACACGAAGGCATTCCAATCGGCTGCAAACGCCTTGCCTGGATAGCCGATATAAGAGATGCTGCTGACGTAGGTGGCGAAGATGGACATGCCCACTACCCAGCCAGGAATGGAGTGACCTGCGGACGTGAACTCATCAGCGCTGGAGCCCTTCTTGAAGAACGAGCAACCAAACACCACGACACCCAGCGTGAAAACGATGAATACGATGAAATCAATCAGATGCATAGGTTACCATTCTTAATGGGTAATGCGTCGAGTGCCTGACGAATTTTTTCGCGTTCTGGAGCCTCGAACTTATAGAACGGAGAGGCTACGAAGTCATCATTGATGATGCCCAGCAGGGAGAGGGCGCACTTGAGGCCTTTCAGATAGCTGGAACCATGCTTGCCAACAGTATAGATAGTCGTAGAAATCTGCATAATCAGTTGTTGCAGGTCGAGCACACGATTGATGTCACGCTTGGAAGCGGCCTCATACATCGCTACGTAGAGCTCAGGGAACATGTTGGCACCACCGTTGATACCACCCTGTGCACCTAAGAGCACGCACTCGCCAGTAATCTCCTCAGGACCTACGAGCATGGCGAAGTCAGGACGATGCTGCATCTTGTACATCACGCTCTGGAAATAGACCGCATTGGCACTGGAGTCCTTGAAACCTACCACCTGTTCTAATTGGGCAATGCGCTTTACGGTATCAGGTGCAAAGCTTACCTTTACGTGCGAGGGCATATTATATAAGAACACGGGAAGAGGCAACTGAGGTACCAGCTCCTCGTAGAACTGAGCCAACTCAGGCTGACCAGTAGCAAAGTAGTAGGGTGGGGCCGAGACCACACCATCGGCACCATAGTCAGCAGCTTTACGAGCCAGTCGGATGCTTTCTTCTATCGACGTGTCCGTGATACATGCCAACAAGGGCAGACGACCACGATTGATGCGACACGACTCTTTAATCATCTGTTTGCGTACGTCGTATGAGAGGCTTTGTTCCTCGCCTGTCGTTCCCAGCACGAAGAGACCGTGTACGCCACCTTCGATGAGGTGTTCGATGAGTCGTTCAAGGCTCTCAACGTCGAGCGTCTCATTATTCTTCAGAGGTGTTACCAGTGGTGGAATGATACCACTCAGGGGTTTTTTGAATGATGTTTCCATATTACTTTTTCTTGATTTGTTTCTTATTATTAGTTTTAGTGGGTTTTACAGGCTTGGACGGCACAGGCAACGGGTCTTCGAAGTGGTGATGTCCGTCTCCAACGCTCTCTGTCTCACCGCTATAGGGCAAGTAGACATCGGCAAAACCACCAAGAGGAATGTCAATATCAAGTGCAAAGGTGCCGTTAGTGATCTGCCACGATACTTTAACTTCGCCATAGGCACTCATCGTCGCCCCCTTACACCATGTCAGGTCACCCACGGGATGGGGATGTATCTCTATCAGCTCGCCTGTGCGACGGATGCCCAAGAGGTCAGGAATCAAGAAGTTTTCAATATGTGCCATCATGAAGTGGTTCATCGAGGCACCCAAGTCAGGATTCCACTGCTCGGTTAATGTGGTGTGTCCCTTCTTGATCTGATAGCCGTAGCCAGGCACATCGTCGTGGTTCAGCATGGAGTAGAGCAACTCGCGCTGGTCGTTCTGTATCAGTACACTGAACAGGTAACGATTGCCAATGTCTCCCGTCGTCAAACGGTTGCCGTGGACCTTGATGTCCTTTATCAGATTCTGAAGCACAGCCTGGTAGTCGCTTTCTGGTACCATCTTCAGATAAAGCGGCAGGGCCAGCGAACACTGGCTGCCTGTAGCGTAAGTCTTGTTTTTGGCATCATAGAACGTGCGGTTGAAAGAGTGACGAATGCTGTCGGCACGCAGGTTAAACCATTCGGCATCTTGCTTGTGGCCCAGACGCTTAGCCATGACATACATATAGCACATCCACTGATAGTAATGGGCTGTCGAGACAAGGGCTGTAGGCGTATTCTTCGAAAAGCCAGCTTTGCCTGGACCGTAGTCGTACCAGTCGCCCAAGCCCATATTCAGTATGAAGCAGGAATCCTGCGATACCAGATAGGCCAGATAACGCTTCATGGCCTCGTAGTAGTGGTCGGCCAAATCGAGGTCGCCATAGTGTTGCCAATAGAGCATGGGTAGGGCAATGATGGCTCCCCCCCATTCAGGCGATTCTTGGAACGGACGTGCCCACGTGCCAGTGAACTGCGTGTATTCAGGGGCTATCTCAGGCATCGAACCATCGTCATGCTGGGCATCGACGATGTTCTGCATGGTTTGCTCAATCATTCGACGCGCGTCATAGTTGTATACCAATGCCTCACCGTTCAGCCAGTCTTGTTCCAGCCAACCCAACTTTTCGCGTGAGGGACAATCCGTCCATACAGCTTGCCAGTTAGAGCGTATGGCTCGATCGATAATCTGGTGTGTGGCATTGATGCGTGGGTTAGAGCACTCAAATGAACCGATACGTTCAGCGGAGTTATACACGAAGCACGACTCTACCTTTTTCAGCACATCGATGTCGCCCTCAATCTGCAGATAGCGGTAGCCGTAATATGAGAATCGCGGATGCCATATTTCAGCCTGTAGGCTACCCTTTAATATATAGGTGTAGTAGTGTGGACGCCCCGTCTGTCGCTGATCCACCAATCCGTTCTTGTCCAGCGTCTCACCAGGTGTGAGCTTCAGTCGCTCACCAGCATTGCCACGAACGGTAATCTCAGGATAGCCAGCCAGATTCTGCCCCATGTCAATCACGAGGATGGAGTCCTTGCGTAATGTCTGTTTCGCGGGATAGCGCTCCATCACTTTGGTGGAGTGGGCTATCTGAGGACGCAGACGACCCTCAGGACCCTCCATCATGACCACAGGCTTCCAGTTTTCTCGCGCTTCTAATCTCGCATCATAATCCTCACCTCCATAGATACTATTAAACGTGATGGGACTCTCCGTCCACTGCCAATTTTTGTCACTGTAGACTCGCTCGCGCATACCGTCGTCGTAGGTGAGATAGAGGAAATAGAGCAGGGTAGGAGGTCCAAACGAGACCTTCAGCTTTACATAGCGTCCACCTTGCTCGTTATAGAAACCATTGCCCAACAACACACGCAACTCGTTGTTGCCTTGCTGAATCTGTTGGGTAACGTCGTAGACATTAAAAAAGACCGTCTTGTCGTAGTCACTCCACGAGGGGGCAAACTCAGACTCGCCAACTTTCTGTCCATTGATGGTAGCTTCATAGAATCCCAGTCCACAGATGCGCAATTCGGCATGCTTTACAGTTTTGTAGGGCTTAAAGCTACGACGAAGAATGATGCTGCGACGCGATAGCGGATCGGCTTTGTCCCAAGCAGCTTTAGTCTCTTTAATAACATTTCCAGAACACAAACGACCTTCCGGAATCTTTGCATCTTTGCGCGTGATGGCACCAATCCATTGGGCATCACCGAAGTAATCCTGTGCAAAGAGTAAGGGTAAAAAGGTAAAAAGGTAAAGAAGCAAAAATCCGAGTCGTTTCATAGTGCGTTGCTGATAATGAGTTTACCTAAGTCGTGACGCTGTCCTTTCAGATATCCGTCTACAAAGACGCGTAAGCCCTTGCCCGCATGATAGCGTGAGCCGTCCTTGTCGTAGACGATGGTGATGGTATGGCCATGATACGGCACGTTGTCAAGGCAGAAGTACGACCATTTATTTTCTGGAAGTAGCGGATTGACCTCCAGGGTATTGTCAGCACGAGGACGCAGACCGCAGAGACCCGTAATGATCAGGTCGTTCCACGTAGAGTGGTTGTAGTAACGGCTACGCTCTTGGTCACCCTTCAGCCAATATCCTGTGGTCTCGTCGAGATACTCACCGATATAGGGTTTGCCGCGCATGTGCTGACTCTGCATATACTTTTCAAGTTCAGCGAAATAGAGGGAGTCAAGGGTCCTAGCGGCCAAACCGCTGGGCACAGTGGTGTAATCATTGATGAAATTGGCCATAGCGGTCAACGTCTGACTGGTGGCAAAGGGCCATACGGCACCATCCCACTCACACTTACCTGTGCCATGTGTGCGGAACTGCGGGTGGCGACGTTCAGCAGTGGTCTGTCCGTACGGAGCAGAGAATCCTTGTGAGTCGCCAGCCTGGAGCCATGCGACACTGTATTTTGCTTCATCCTTGGCCATATTTGTATACCACGGCATGTAGCCAATGGCCTCGCGAACGTTGGCGCTGGAGTCAATGCGGTGGGTCTCGAAGAAAGCGTGTTGCTCGTTCCAGAGTTTGGCGTGTACCTTTTCACGTAGGTCGGCAGCCTTCTGGAAATAAATGCGGGACTTGCCGACGGAATCGGCAAGCACACTGATGTTGCCAATAGCCATTGCATTGCCGTACATGTAGGCATTGATGCTGGGACGCAGGTACTTCTTCTTACGGCCGCCACTAATGGTTTCCTCCATTGCATCTTGTACGTCGGCTTGCCAATAGAGGCCTCCTTCACGGGTATGGGTGGTTTCCCAATAGTTGTATTCCCATTCCAACGATGGCAGCATAGAGATAATCCAGTCTTTACGACCATCTACCAGATAACGACCCCACAACGAGTGGGCTATCCATGAGGAATAGTTTGCAATCTTCTTCATGGGTTTATCTTCGTTTCCCTTATACCAGGTATTCATAATCTGGTCGAGGTAGGTTGTGTCTCTGAGCCAACGACTCTCGTGGATATGGTGCCCCACACCAGATGCAATGAGGTTGTATTGGTCGGCATAACTCCTATTGACCAAGAACTCAGTCATGGCATAGCCCACAGGTGTCTGTTTGATGTGCTTTCTGAGTGTCCACCAACGGAAATACCACATTTCTTCAAAGCCGCGGTCAGGACAATCGAAGAGGGGTATGTTTTGCGTCATCCACTCCCACGCTTTTGTGTTAGGGATGGCCTGCACGATATTCTCGTCCTCCATCGTATTGAAGTAGTCGACGTAGTGTTTGTAGTCATCATATTTCAGGAAGGCGGGGGTGTTGACGGCTAAACCGTCAACCACACTGACAGGAGTAGTGGAGAAGGCGGCAATGGCAAAGGTTGCCTTAGGTTCTTGCTCGCCAGCATTCTCAAGGATACCATCCCAATCTGCAGGTGTGTCGACATCAGGGAAACGACGCTCAGAACCAGTGCGGAACATGATGCGCTCGATGCTCTCGACAGGCGCAAAGAACATACGCTGACCAGCCTTCTTCCCGTTAATATAGACTTCTGCCAAGCGACGACTGACGCTTAACACGACCTCGAAGTGATAGGTGGTGTTAGGCTCGTATTTACCCAATCCACCATAGCGGGCACCGCCCTTGCAGCGCATCTGCTCCTCGTTGGTTAACTCAATGCGTGAACAAGCGGTACCTTGGGCATCAAGGAATTCAATCTGCAACAGCCCTGTATTGCTCTGATCAGCCTTGAGGTCAAAACTCACCTTCAACTCCTTCGTAGCAGGGATTTTGCGTTCTACGCGAGCATAGTCGAAGGGGTCGCTATCGCTCAGCGTCAACCAACCATTGCGGAGTGATACTGGGGCATAGACAGGGGAATGGATGTTCCAGGTGGCGAGATCGGATATCTTGCCCACTCTGAACTCCGTGCCGTCTGCATGGCTATGCGCCTCTGTCTGGACAGGCACGGGGATATGTGCTACCCACATATCCTCCTTATTCATTGAGTAGGTCACCCAGAGGTCTGAGTCCTTAGGTACGCCATTGCCTTCTTGAATACCTCGCACGTACTGTGGTCCGTAGCTCTTATAATTGCCGCCATAACGCATTGGAGGAACCTCACCTTGAACTAAATTCAAGGTCACGTACTCATAGCCGTCCTTACTCAATGAAATGGCCAATGGCCAGCGGTATTCCGAAGGATTATAAACTGTGGCGTATGTTCCATCGCTAAGGCGCTGTCCCCAAATCTTTGCATTGCTATTAACAAAGCCTTTGGCGCGCTCTACAGGTTGTGCCCACGTCAGCCCACCGTCAGCCGATGTTGATGTCAGTGCATGTTTCCACAGAGCGGCAATCTGTCCGTCGGGCAGGGTATAGTCGCAATAGGCCTTATACTCTTTATGTAGCGGAATCAACGGGTCATTACGGTCAGCTTCCTCCACCCATTGCATCCGATAGCGGGGATAGGCTAAAATTTCTTCACAGGCCAGTTTTACGTCTTTGGGGGCCTTCGTGTAGAAGGGAAAAGGTTTAGCCTTGCTAATCCCACTAGTCTGACTAGTATAACTAGCATTCATATAAATAAAATATACGGGGCCCAGTGTACCATCCTTCTTTACCTCACGGATGACACGTCCAAGACCATTGCCGTCGTTAGGGTCGTCCTTCTTGTCGAAGGCAACACCATAGTTGCCCAATGCCCATAGCTGTCCGCTCTTACTGACATACCAACCTACTCGCTGGTGCATGATGGCAATGAGGTCGTGAGCCTTATCCGCACGATTTGGCTTTTGGAATCCCTCTGGCACCTGCACTTCAGGGAACAGTACCTGAGGGGCGCTCCACGTATAGCCATCTTCTGATGTCTGCAACATCGTGTGTGAGGGTGGTACATGCTCGTCCTTAGGGTCACAGAGGTAGTGTACGTAAAACTTATCATGCCAATAGGCCATCATCGGCTGGTGGTTGTATGTCCAACCATTGCCATTGCTGACAGACGGATGCTCGCGGTTGGCACGAAGTATCTGGATATTGTGTACTCCAACGACAGGCGACAGACCCCCGTCGTGACGATTAGGATTGCTCAGTGTCTTACCTGTATAGTGAATCTTTTTGGCATTCAACAAACCGTTGAGAATGGTTTCATCAGCCTCGAAGATAGTGCCGTGCTTGTGCAAATTGGGGACGATGACCTTATCAGAAACATCCTCGAAAGTCACAAAGTCTTTGGTAAAATGGGCGCCAAAATCCTTCAGACGATAACGGTCATAGTAGATGAGCCAACCATCCTTTACCTTCACCATCGTTGGACCTTCCATCATCTTGCCTGTAAAGGGCTCTGAGGCCTTCGACCATGGACCGTATGGCGACTTGGCGTATGCTACCTTGATGTCACGCTCAGGACGAGTATTGTCTTTCAGCACCATCACGTAGTCATTCTTGGCTCGCTTCACCAACGTAGCATCAATACACGAAAAGCCTGGTTCAATCATCAGTTTCGCAGGGGCAAAGGTCTTAAAGTCCTTCGTCGTTGTATAGTAGAGTCGGTGATTGTTCTTGTGGTCTTCCTGTCCATCAGGAAACTTTCCCGGAATGCACGACGCCCAGATGATGACAGCCTGCCGCTTGACATCATCCCAGAATAGTTCGGGTGCCCAGACATTAACGGTCGATGTGTCCTTCATGACCTCGATGAAACGCTGTTCGCTCCAGTGTATCAAATCCTTCGAACAGGCATAGCCGAAGCCTCGGTCGCCTCGCCAACTGGATGTCCACACCAAATGGAACGTGCCGTCCGGCGTACGGATGATGCTCGGATCGCGCATCACACGCTGATTCCCCACCTCAGGTTTCAGCCACACACCCTCTACCTGTTGCCACGTCCATCCGTCACAGCTATAGATAAACCGCAATCCGTCTGTAGCAGGTTCGTGGAATGATGTCGATATGTATACTTTATGCTGTGCTGAAGCCGTTAGAAGGAGTGCCAGCAGGAGGAGTAAAACACCAAAACGTTTCATTATGTCACCTATTTATTTCTTTAATAAAGACGAATATAGGGGTGGTTTGTAACAAAAAAGATTAAAAATGGTGATATTTCGATTTAACTTTGCTACCTTTGCAACGTCTAATAAGAAAAAATTTGATTAAGTAGATTATGAAGAAGACATTTATAACACTGCTGTTGATGACAGCATTCATTGCCGCTGAGGCTCAGCAGGTGATGCGCAAAGAGAAAGATGGTACCTATATCGTTAATACCACTACTATAGCAAACGATGTGGAGGGCTATGCAGGTCCTACACCTGTTGAGGTGTATATCAAGAAGAACAAGATTGTGAAGGTGGTTCCTTTGAAGACAATGGACGGTCCCAAGTATGTGGCAAAGGTCAAGAACGGTATGCTGACCAAGTATGAGGGCATGAAGATTGAGAAGAAAGCGCCCCTGCCTAAGGTCGACGGCGTTACCGGTGCTACTTTTACATCAGACGCTATGCGTGAGCACATCAATCGTGCTATAGCGTACTATCAGAAGCACAAATAAACAAGCATTTCCTGTTAGTAAAGCAATATCAACCCCGCCACAGCACTGTATAGTATCATGTGGATGGGGTTGATTTTTATGATTTTGACACCATAGAAAGAGGCGGCAAAGAGGAAACAGCTGATGCAGAACTGCCACAGGTCCTCTTTCGGAGTGCTAAAATTTTCGCGTGTACAAAGTAATAGGGTTGCTGCTGCCAAAAGACCAACTACGGCAGGACGCAAACCACGGAATACGCTCTCGACGGAATGGTGGTGCATGAAGCGCATAAACATTTTGGCGATAAGAATCATCAGAATGAGTGAAGGCAGCACAAGGGCAAAGGTAGCCGTTGCAGAGCCGAGAACCGACATGGGCATTGAGTAACCGGCATTGGCACAGGCCGTGTAACCGCAATAGGTGGCGGAATTGATGCCGATAGGTCCTGGCGTCATCTGCGAAATAGCGACGATATCCGTAAAATCGCTGCTGGACAGCCATTGCCAGCGTTCTACGGTCTCGTGCTGGATGAGCGATAGCATGCCATAGCCCCCACCAAAGCCAAAGAGGCCTATCTTAAAGAATGTGATGAACAGTTTAACGAATATCATTTGTCTTTAACTCCTTTATCTCCTAACTTCCCATAGACATATCCGCCAATTCCTGCAGCAATAATAATCCAGATGGGCGATACCCCCAAGAGCCATATCAGTAGAGCTGAGACAACGGGAATCCATATCGTCCACATGTTAAGCTGTGCCCGCTTACCTAAATTGAATGTAGGAACAGCAATCAATGCCACCACGGCTGGACGGATACCTTTGAACATGGCTGCCACGTATGGATTGTCTTTAAACTGGCTGAAGAACATGGCGATGGCCAGAATAATAAGAAACGAGGGTAGGGCAGTACCAATAGTTGTTGCAATGGCACCGCGTGTCTTATTCAGTTTGTAGCCGATAAAAGTAGCGATATTGATGGCAAACACACCAGGACAACTCTGAGCGATGGCGATGAGGTCGAGCATCTCGTCTTTTGATACCCATTGTTTCCTATTTACTACCTCTTCCTCTATCATAGGTATCATGGCATATCCACCACCAAGGGTGAATATGCCAATCTTAAAGAAGGTTTTGAATGATTCCCAGTAAATATTATCCACTTTTCACTTTTCACTTTTCACTATCGAAGTGCTCTTCTCCACCCACTTACGTGCGTTGACGAATGCCTCAATCCAAGGCGTTACCTCGTCCTGACGGCGATCAGCAGGATACCAAGCATTCTGCCAGGGGAATACGGCACGCTCCAGGTGAGGCATCATGCAGAGATGACGGCCATCCTGTGAGCAGATACCTGCCACGTTATAGTCGGAACCGTTTGGATTAGCAGGATAGCCAGCATAGTTGTACTTAGCAATTACGTTGTAAGCGCTCTCAGCCTCGGGCAGTGAGAACTTACCCTCTCCGTGAGCTACCCACAGACCGAGCATGTTGCCACTCAGTGATCCGAACATCACGCTATTGTTCTGAGGAATACTCAACGAGATGAACTCACTCTCGAACTTATGCGAGTCGTTGTGCAGCATCTTAGCACCCTTAGCACCAGTCAGGCCAAGTTCAACCATCAGCTGACAACCGTTACAGATTCCCAGTGACAATGTGTCTTCACGGGCATAGAACTTATCAAGAGCCTCCTTAGCCTTCGGATTGAAGAGGAAGGCACCTGCCCAACCCTTGGCCGAACCAAGTACGTCGGAGTTAGAGAAACCACCACAGAATACAATCATGTTGATATCCTCGAGTGTCTCGCGACCAGAAATCAGGTCGGTCATCATCACATCCTTCACGTCGAAACCAGCGAGGTACAGGCAGTAAGCCATTTCGCGCTCACCGTTGGTTCCCTTCTCACGGATGATAGCAGCCTTTACGCCAGATGCCTCGCGACGATCGGCTGAGATGCCATACTGGGCAAGCGTACCCTTGAAGTCCTTATTAAACTTCATCTCGATAGGCTGCTTCTTATAGTTGGCGAAGCGCTCAGCGGCCTTACCGTTGAAGCTCTGCTTGCGATCGAGCAGGTAAGAAGTCTTATACCAAACGTCGCGGAGGGCGTCAATGTCGAAGGTTTTCTCCTCATCGCCAGCCTTCACCACGATCTCGCGACTGTCCTCAACGGGATAACCAATCTTAGCGAAGCCAACACCGGCATCCTCCATAAACTCTTTGAACTCCTGCTTGTGCTCATCGCTGACCTCGATAACAACACCTGGGTTCTCAGCGAAGAGCGCCTTCACCACATCGCCCTCCTTGCAGATGTCGTGCAGGTTGATGTGCATACCGCCCTTCGTGTTGGCGAAGCACATTTCGAGTAGCGTGGTAATCAAACCACCAGCAGAAATATCGTGACCAGCCATAATCCAGCCTTTCTCAATCATCTGCTGGACAGCCATGAAGACATCGGCAAAGTACTCAGCGTTCTTAACTGTAGGCACATCGTCGCCAACCTTACCCAGACTCTGGGCGAAGGCAGAACCACCCAGGCGCTGCTCGTCGAACGAGAAGTCGATATGATAAAGTGATGCGTTCTTATCGTTCACCAATACGGGCGATACCACCTTCTTGATGTCAGAAACCTCACCACCTGCAGATACGATGACTGTTCCCGGAGAGATGATCTTCTCACCGTTAGGATACTGCTGAGAGAGTGACAGCGAGTCCTTACCTGTAGGAACGTTGATGTGCAGGTCGCAGCAGAAGTCGCTCAGAGCCTTAACACCTGCATACAGGCGGGCATCCTCACCCTCCTGTGAGCGGCAAGGCCACATCCAGTTAGCGCTCAAGCTTAGCGAATCCATTCCTTCAGCCAATGGAGCCCAAACGATGTTAGTCAGTGCCTCAGCTACAGAGAGTACAGAACCTGCAGCAGGATCAGCTAGACCTGCCTGGGGGGCATGTCCAAGGGCAGTAGCAATACCCTTCTCGCCACGATAGTCGAGGGCAACAACACCACAGTCGCTCAGAGGCAACTGAATCTCTCCCTGACACTGCTGACGTGCAATCTTACCTGTCACAGAGCGGTCAACCTTGTTGGTCAACCAGTCCTTACAAGCCACAGCCTCCAGCTGAAGCACGCGGTCGAGATATTCGTCAATCTTATCCTGACTGTAGGTCACGTCAGCATAGTGACGCTCTACAGTATTATCTTTCATAATAGTCTTGGGTGAGTGACCAAACATCTGGGCTACATCCAAATCAAATGGCTTTACACCATCGCCCTGCTTGAATGAGAAGTGGGCATCGCCAGTGGTCTCACCAACCACATATAGTGGAGCACGCTCACGCTCAGCAATCTTACGAACATGTTCAATATGCTTCTCATCGATGAGCAAGCCCATACGCTCCTGACTCTCGTTAGCAATGATTTCCTTACTAGAAAGGGTTTTATCGCCAATCGGCAACTTGGTCATATCAATTTCACCACCACACTCTTCAACGAGTTCTGACAGACAGTTCAGATGACCAGCAGAACCGTGGTCGTGGATAGACACAACGGGGTTCACATCCTCCTCACAGAGCGCACGCACCAGGTTGTAGGCACGCTTCTGCATCTCAGGGTTGGCACGCTGAACGGCATTCAGCTCGATACCATTGCTATAGCGGCCTGTATCCACTGAAGATACACTGCCACCACCAAGACCGATGCGGTAGTTGTCACCACCAACCACTACAACCTTGTTGCCTGGCTGAGGCTCTTTCTTCAGACAGTCGCGCTTGGTGCCGTAGCCAACACCACCAGCCAGCATGATGACCTTGTCGTAGGCGTATTTCTCATTACCTTCCTGATGTTCGAAAGTCAGCACAGAACCACAAATCAGCGGCTGACCGAACTTGTTGCCGAAGTCTGAGGCACCATTAGAGGCCTTTGTCAGAATCTGCTGAGGTGTCTGGTACAGCCACTGGCGCACGGGCAGAATATCCTCCCAGTCGCGTGCAGCACCCTCATCGTCGTGCAGACGAGGGTAGGCCGTCATATAAACAGCAGTGCCAGCAATCGGCCAAGAGCCTACACCACCACCCATACGGTCGCGGATTTCACCACCAGTACCAGTAGCTGCACCGTTGAATGGCTCAACAGTCGTTGGGAAGTTGTGCGTCTCGGCCTTCAGCGAGATGACACTCTCGATATCCTTCACCTGGAAATAGTCGCTGGTGCTCTGATCCTTTGGAGCAAATTGCTCAACCACAGGACCCTGTGCAAAAGCCACATTATCCTTATAGGCCGAGAGAATCTTGTTGGGGTTCTCCTGCGTGGTCTTCTTAATCATCGCGAAAAGCGAACTCTCCATCTCCTTGCCATCAATGATAAAGGTTCCGCCAAAAATCTTATGACGGCAGTGCTCGGAGTTGATCTGTGCGAAACCGAAGATCTCAGAATCTGTTAATGGACGACCGTTCTGCTTCTCCAGTCCGTGCAGATACTCAATTTCCTCAGGACTAAGAGCCAAGCCTTCTTGCTCGTTGTATTCCTCCAGATTATCCACATACTTGATGGGCTCAGGCTTGATGTTGATGGTAAAAATGTCCTGGTTGAGGCCAGTGTACATACGCTGCAACATCTCGTCGTGCTCGGCATCCTTGCTGTCAACAGGGAAATACTCCTCAATACGCAAAATGCCGCTGAGTCCCATATTCTGAGTAATCTCAACAGCATTCGTCGACCACGGGGTCACCATTTCGCGACGCGGACCAACGAAGAATCCGTCTAACGTCTGGGCATCCAGCAGTGTGGCACCGCTATAGAGCCAACATAGTTCTTGTACTTCTGTCTCTGTTAATTGATGGTCCACCTGAGTGGCAATCACGCTTTTTTGTGGGGTCTTGAAAAAGAAAATCATGTCTTTTATACCTTGTTAATTATAATTTTGGGTGCAAAGGTACGAATAAGTGAAGAAAATACAAAAGGAAAACTTGTTTTTCTTTTTATTTTTGAATGGTAGTACCTTCGACCTAAGTCAAAGTTACTTAAAAATATCTAAATCGAAGCAATTTTTATCTGAAATCTGCTTCTTATTATTAACTTTGCACGGTCAAAGCAATTTTTTATTTTGAAATTATTAATTAGTAGTGTATATGAAGAAAAGTGTTTTCATGTTTTCGCTCGCAGTGGTATCATTGATGATGACTAGCTGTGTATCGAAAAAAGAACTGGTGGCATGCCAGGAGGAGAATAAAGCCTTACAGGCTAACTATGTAGAGACTAAGGAACAGTTGGCTGCAGCTAATGCACGCGCTACAAGTCTGGAACAGCAGATGAAGCAGCAGGCTCGTTCTACAGCCGCTTTGCAGCGTTCGCTGGACAAAAGTCTGACCAATGCTAATCAGAATAATGTTAGCATTGATAAGTTGGTTGACCAGATTAACGAGTCCAATAAGTACATCCGTCATTTGGTTGATGTTAAGTCGAAGAGCGATTCACTGAATATGGTGCTTACCAACAACTTGACCCGTTCTTTGTCCAAGGAAGAGTTGAAGGAAGTTGATGTACAGGTGTTGAAGGGTGTCGTATATGTGTCACTCAATGATAACATGTTGTATAAGAGTGGTTCGTATGAGATTAGTGAACGTGCAGGTGAGACACTTGCAAAGATTGCTAAGATTATCACCGACTATAAGGACTATTCTGTGCTGATTGAGGGTAATACTGATAATGTGCCCATCACCCGTGAGAATATTCGTAACAACTGGGACCTGTCTTGTCTTCGTGCTTCCAGTGTTGTACAGGCTTTACAAACAAAATATGGTGTAGATCCTAAGCGCTTGACAGCAGGTGGCCGCGGTGAGTATAATCCGCTGACCTCGAATGCTACGGATGCGGGCAAGTCACGCAACCGCCGCACTCAGATCATCATCACGCCAAAACTCGATGAGTTCATGGAACTGTTAGGACAGGCTCCTGAGGAGAGTAAATAATATATAATAATAAGGTATATAGCGTTCCGGGTCTTGACTCAAATCAAGTCCCGGAGTTTATTTCTTAAAAAGTCTAAAATATCTCTCGAATTATTTGGTTGGTTGGAAAAAAGTTCCTACCTTTGCATCCGCTAAACGAGAGACACCTCTTGTGAGGCGCAAAAGAAAAGTGTTCTTTGAATAGATTTACATAAAACAGAGAAGTAGTAGTACAAGAAGCGAGTATGTATTATTAATATAATATGTACTTGGGTAATTGAACGAACCGTCAACAGGAAGAACGGTCGCGCAAGCAACCGTCCTTTCCGAAATTGATTCTTTTTTAAACTACCGGATGAGCGTTCTGAGACAGAGACAATGTCGAAGGAAAAATATACAAGGTTCCTAGGAGCGAGAGAAATGACGAGCTTGCTTGATCATTTCCGAGCGACGACGGAAGCTGTAAAAATTTTCTTTCGGAGAAATAAAAATTTTACAATGAAGAGTTTGATCCTGGCTCAGGATGAACGCTAGCTACAGGCTTAACACATGCAAGT
>Ga0310695_10002155_pt1 | contig 42500 bp, 20 predicted proteins | sample RumenRJG_04DNA_FD_203882 | JGI IMG/M metagenome (GOLD analysis project Ga0310695, IMG submission 203882) | Bovine rumen microbial communities from Lethbridge, Alberta, Canada - RJG_04 (v2) (version 2) | ecosystem: Host-associated > Mammals > Digestive system > Stomach > Rumen | place: Canada... | reverse complement strand
TTGGTGGGACTGCCGGGAATCGAACCCGGAACCTACGGTTTAGGAAACCGTCGCTCTGTCCAGTTGAGCTACAGTCCCACGTAGCCTCCGGAAAGGATGGTGGAGAAGAAGAGATTCGAACTCTCGACCCCCACGTTGCGAACGTGATGCTCTACCAACTGAGCTACTTCCCCAATCCGTGGAAACGGCGCATAGTATACCAAAAACCCCCTCGCGCGCGCAAGGGGGTTTTTTAGGCGTTTATTTCGCCGGACGCAAGATCATGTTCTTGAAGTCCGCGTCGGAGTGGTCACCCTGGAGGTAGATAGGCCCAGGAACAAACTCGTTCGCGTCGATCGCGCCGCCGGTGATGCCGACGACAGGCGCATCTTCAATGATTGTGACGCCGTTGAGGACGACAGTGAGATGGCGCTTGTAGAGCGTGACGGAGACGTGCTGCCACTCGCCCGCGGGCTTCTCGGCGGCGACCTTCGGCACGACGCGGCCGTAGTAGGCGGCCATGTTGTGCTCGTTCACGGGCTGGCCGTAGCTGTCAAGCACCTGGCACTCGTAGCGACCGCGAAGGTACACGCCCGAGTTGGAGTTTTTCGGCACGCGCACATCGTACTCGAGGTTGAAGTCGTAGAAGTCGGCGCGCTTCGTCATAAGGTTTGCGCCACCGCCCGCCCAGGAGCCATCGGGCTTGAGGCCGAGTTCGTTGGAAAGAACTCCGTCCTTGAACTTCCAGCCGTTCTTGGCCGTGTCGTCCATAAGCTTCCAGCCGTCGAGACCATCCGCGAGGAGGTCGATTGGCTCGCCAAGTTTCGCGTCCTTCGTCGACGCGGGCTTGATGACGGGATTGCGCCAGCCCTTGACCGTCGTCTCCGTCGTGCCATCTTTCTTGACAGCCGTCGCGACGAGCGCGTTGCCGTCGACAGTGCCTTCGAACTTGAAGCCCCACGGATGGTCAAACGTGATCTTGTCGCCGGCGAGGACGACGTTGTTCATCGGGATCGGAGACGCCCAACGCCAAAGGACAACGGCCTGAGCCGCGCCGTTCGCATCGCGCGAGACGATCATATGGCCGGCGTTCATGCTGTCGTAGCCGAGCTTGAGACCCCAGTTGCCGACGACAGGATCCTTGGGATCGACGCCGAAATCGCATGTGCAGCACCCAGCGAGGGCAAGCCCCGCCGCCAACGTAGATAGAATTTTCGTATTCATATTGAGTAGTATATCACAAATCCGACCAATGGTCATCTGGTCATTGCAAGCGAGGCGATCAGTCGAAGCCGAGGACGTTGCGCATGTTATAGGCACCAGGGCGCTTGCCAGCTGCCCAGACGACGGCTTTCAAGGCGCCCGCGGCAAATGCCTCGCGGCTCTGCGCACGGTGCGTGAGCTCAACGCGCTCGACATCGCCCGCGAACATGACCGTGTGGTCGCCGACGACAGATCCGCCACGGAGCGCGTGGATCGCAATCTCGCCGCGAGGCCGCTCGCCGACCTCGCCCTGCCGCCCGTAGATTGTCGCCTTGTCGAAGTCTGTACCACGGCCTGCCGCGGCGGACTTCGCAAGCATAAGCGCCGTTCCGGACGGCGCGTCCTTCTTGTGGCGGTGGTGCATCTCAGTCACCTCGACGTCGTATTCAGGACCGAGGACTTCCGCGGCCTTGCGGACGAGCTCGAGAAGCAGGTTCACGCCAAGCGAGTAGTTGCCACTCTGCACAACGGGAATCTTCTTCGCCGCCGCGTCGACGACCTTCTGTTCGTCGGCGGTGAGACCAGTCGTTCCGATAACGTATGGAATCCCCTCCTCGGCGGCCTTGGAGATCGCCGCCGGCACTGCAGCGTGGAAAGAGAAGTCGATTACGCCCTCGGTGCCCTTCGGCCATTCACGGTCATAGCCGTTCGCGATATCGACCTTGGCGACAACCTCGCAGCCCGCCCCCTCGGCAAGGGAGCAGAGCATCTTGCCCATCCGTCCCGCCGCACCTAATATTGCGATTTTCATGAGATGTAAAAGTTAAAAGTTGAAAAGTTGAAAGGTTGAAAGGTTGAAAAGTTGAAAGGTTGAAAAGCTAGATAGTTGACGTCAGACAATCAAACAATTCAAACAATCAAACCATAATTGACAAACTACTTCGTGAAGCGAACAACAAAGCCGCCGCCGGGGGCCATGTGGAAGGAAAGCTCCTCACCCGTCTTGACAGTCTTCGTCTCGTGGATGTACTTCGTCGGGTTCTCGTCGGCATCGTCCGCGTCGCGGAAGACCTCGGCCTTCCACTCGCCGCCGCCGAGGAAGTCGGTCTTGAACGCGAAGTCGCGCGATTCCCTGTTGCTGATTGCAGCCGCGTACCACGAGCCGTCCTTGGCCTTCCTTGCAGCCGCAGCGAAAGACTCTGGGCAGCCGCCCAAGCCAATGGTATCGTCCCAGACAACGGGCGTCTTCGCCATGAACGCGAAGCACTCCATGTTCTTCTCATACTTCGTGGGCGAGTCGCTCAACATCTGGAGCGGTGCCTCGTAGAGTGCCATAAGCGCCATCTGGTGGCAGCGCGTGCCGACAGAACCAGGGTTCGTTGTATTGCCCCTGTAGTCGCCAATCTTGTAGTTGTCCATTGCGGCAGGCGTGTAGTCCATGGGACCCGCCGTCATGCGAAGGAAGAAGCAGGCGACGTCGTTGTAGCACATGTCCTTGTCCTTCTTGCCCCACTTCAGCTGCTCAAGCCCGTGGATGCCCTCGAAGTTGAGGACGTTCGGATAAGTGCGCTGGAGACCGACGGGGCGATACGCGCCATGGTAGTCGACGAGCATCTTGTGCTTCGCGCAAGCAACCGCGAACTTCTCGAGGAAATTGGCAACCTCTGCGTCGCCACGGTCCATGAAGTCGACCTTGAAGCCCTTTGCGCCGAGCTTCGAGAAGTGCTCGGCGACTTTCTCCTCCTCGCCGTAGACCTGAGCCCACGCCATCCAGAGAATGATGCCGACACCCTTCTTGTTCGCGTAGTCAATGAGATACGGAACGTCGACTTTCGGGCTGTACTCCCAGATGTTGAGCTTCGCGCTCCAGCCCTCGTCGAAGATGACGTATTCGACGCCAGTCTTCGCGGCGAAGTCGATGAAGCGGACATAAGTCTCGGTCGTGCAACCCTGGGGATCGCCCTTGTTGTCGAAGGCGTTCCACCAGTCCCACGCGACCTTGCCGGGCTTCACCCAGGAGAAGTCGGCGTCCTTCGCAGCGGGCGTCGCGAGCGCGTAGAAGATATCGGCCTCGCAAAGCTTGGAAGGCGAGTCGGCGAGCGCAAAGGCACGCCAAGGGAACGCGCGCGGAGCTTCCGCCTTGGCAATGAATCCCTCCGTCTCTTTGACCCTCACCCAACGGCCGCCCTTCTTAAGCCCTGTTTCCTTGCCCCAGCCGCCGACATGCTCTGTCGTCTTGGGATACTTGGCGAAGAGCGACTTGAGCTTCGTGCCGCCCTCGGTCTGCTCGACGTCGCCAAAGTTCCAGATCGGATAGTCATGGAGTCCGGCATCGACGACTGCAACGGTCTTGCCATTTACCCCGGTCGAGTAGACAAACGGGAGGTAGATCGCCTTTTTGTCGTCGGTCACGAGAGCAGACGCATCCGCAAACTCGGGAACCGTCTCCTCGCAGCCGAGCGAGCCGCGCCACGTGCGGTTGAACCAGCAGCGAACGCCCTTGGGAAGAGTTATGTCGGCCTTCTCGCAATCGACAATGCCTGGCTTCTTCGTTTCGAAGCGATAGGCGACGCCGTCGTTGCGCGCGGCGAGACGAACAGCCCAATCTCCAAAGTCGACAAAAGTTTCATTCCCCGCGAGATCGAGCTTGCCCTTCTTGTAGACCGACGTCGGAGCGAAACCGCTGAGCTTCGCAGATCGCACGGCGCACGGCTTCGTGACACCTTCCTTGACGCACTTGCCATTCATCTTAAGCCCGATCTCGGTCTTGGCGACTACAACAACGCCGTCGCGCATTACCTCGTAGGCGAGAGGGCTGGAATAGAGGCGTATCTCGTTCTTGCCGTCAGGCGAGACCGCTGAATTCATATCGGGATTGAACGCAGAACTGCCCAGGCATCCAGCCAGGGCCAAAGCCGCCGCAGACGCGGCAAGGGTAGACATCTTCATCAGGATTTTCCTTTCGTGGGTGCTATTATACCAAAAAAAAAGACGCCGTGGCTAAGCAACACGAATCCGTGCTGGAGTCTTCGGCCACCGCCGAGCGAACGGTGTCGCGCCTTTCGCGGCCTGCGGCCAGTCCAGCCTCAGACGTCAGTCGTCGCCATAGTGCCGGCGGTAGTACTGGTTGAACGCGTAGAACATGACGTTCACGCCGAGCTTGTACGCCTGGTCCGCCACCTCCGGCGACGCGCCCGAGTGGCCGTCCTTCCATGCGTCGTTGACGTCGCCTGGATGGTAGTACACCATCAGCCGCCCGTCGTCGTCGCGGATGCCCATCGCCCGGTAGCCGGCATGGTGCCAGAACGGAGGCGCGCCGTCGGGGAACATGTACGGCCGCTGGTGGATGGGGTCGTCGTTCGGCACGTCTCTGAGCGACTTCCCCGGGAAGACCTTGCGGAGCATGTTCCTAACCGCGCCGTCGAAGCTGCCGCCGCCGTTGTCGATGAAGAGCATGCCGCCCTCGCGCTGGCAGTATTCACGCAGCGCCTTCGCCTCGGCGTCGGAGATGGAGATGCCCTTCATGCCGGTCATGAAGACGAACGGAGGCGCCTTCTTCTTCGGAAACAGCTTAAGACGCATGATCTCGCGCGACTCGGTGTCCTTGGCGATCTTCATGCCGGTCCACTCGTGGAACCTTATCAGGAGATTGTAGTCCGCGCCCTTCCCCATGTCCTGATCCCAGTCGCCGCCGCGGTACTGGAGGCGGATGAACCTGATCGCGGAGTTCTCGACGCCTTCCGGCCAGCCGCCGGTGCCCTTGCCCTTCCCGCCCTTGTTGACGGCCTTCTGCTGGGCTACGTACGTGTCCCTCGTCTCCTGTTCAAGCTCCTGGAGCGTCACCACCTCGTCGATGTTCATGCGCTCGAGGATGTAGGGGCTCCACGGATTGACCGTGAGCTTCTTCGGCTTTTTCTTTTTCTGGACCTTCTTGACCACGACTTCCTGGAAGACCTGCTCTCCGCCGCCCTTCGGGAGCGAATACGGCTCCTCCCATCCCCACAGGAACACAAGATACGGCCCGAAGAGGAGAACAAAGAAGATCGTGAGCGCGTAGTAGATCGAAGAGCGCCAGCGGCGGTCTGCGCCGCCGGTCCTGAGGGAATTGAGGATGCCCTCTCCCCATGCGGACGGGGACTTGAAGCCGTAACGGACGCGGATCGAGCGCTGGACAAGCGCGAGAAGGAGAAGCCCGGCCCACGGAAGCGTCATCAGCGACCAGAAGATGACGCCGACCCAGAGCCCGTTGCGCTCGTCCGTCGAAAACGCCTTGCTGTCCGCCGCGTTCAGCAGGGGGCCGCACTTCATGATCCAGACGAAGGCAAGGAACGACAGCGCCGCGTACGCGGCCATCGCCGCCTCCATCACGCGGAAGGCGAACCTGCGGCGGATGAACGCGAAGACCGACGCGACGACGCAGAGCGCGGCACCGGCGAGACAGGCCCAGTGCAGGCGGTCGCCGCCGGCGATATGCCCGGCGTTCTCGAGATAGCGGACGAACGCCTCGTCCCATTCGCGCTGCGCGACGTATCCGCCAGAGACGAGGTGCGCCGCCCAGAGAAGCACAAGAGCGAGACCCGTGAAGCCGACGGCGAACCTGAGCGCCGTCGGAATGCGCGACTGGAGACGCCAGAGCGCGGAAAAGAGCCGCACCAGCCGGCCCGCAAGCCAGCCATGGGCGCGTTCAACCGCACAGAGGAATGTCTCGAGAAGCTTCATCGGTTCCGTGGACGCGAAATCAGTCGAGCGTCAGATCGTCGCCGTACTGGAACTCCTTCTTCGGCGGAAGCGGCTCCACCTCCGGAGGCGTCTTCTTCTCCTTCTCCTCGGCTGCGGCCGCCTCCTCGACGGCAACCGTCTGCTTCGCCGGCTCAGCGGCGGGGGCGGCTTGGTCCGTCTGGCCTGGGGCGGCCTTCTTCGCCTCCGCCTCCGCGGCCTCGCTCTTCGCCTTCTCCGCGGTGGCCTCGCGCCGGCGGGTCTCCTCGGCCTCCCGGCGCTCGCGCGTCTTCTCCGCGTTGATGTAGGAAGGCGAATGGAAGCCGTACCGCATCCAGTCCTGGAAGAGCGAAACGGACGTCGCTCCCATCAGGGCGGCATGGGCTATGACCGACATCACCAGCGCCTTCGCGAAGATGGAGCGGTCGATGTTTGCGATGAGCTCGTCAGGTTTCTTCATGGTGTCAGTTCTCCTTCTCGCCTGTCAGTATCAGCTTTGCGCCGCTCTCGCTGATCGCCTCGATGAGCGGCATGAAATCCCTGCGCTTGAGCGCCTTGTCTATCGCGACGTGCACCGCAAGGTCGCGGTTCTTCTCGGCAAGGGCCTTCAGCGCCTCGGTCACCTCGCGCGGCTGGACCTGCGCGCCCTCGTACCATATCCTGCCGTCCTTGTCCATCACGACCGACGACTTCGGCGGCTCCTGCTGCTCGAGGTCGGGCGAGAGGGGCTTTTCCAGCTCTACCTTGTTCGTCTTCATGAAGTTCGAGGCCAGCATGAAGAAGATGATGAGCAGAAACGCGATGTCGCCCATCGACGATAGCGGCAGCACGAGGCTCGGTTTCTTTCTTCTCCTGATCGCCATTTTCTTCACTCCGTCATTACGGCCACGACGCCGCCCGCGGCGGCGATCGCCGTCGCCACCTGGTAGTAGCGCTCGTACGTCACGTCGTCGGCCGTCTCCACGACGACCGAGCGCTTCTCGGCCGGCTGCTGCGGGAAGTTGCGCCCCCACAGCTCCTTGCGAAGCTCGTTCATCGTGACCTCCCGCTCCTTCTTCTCGCCCTCCGAGAACACGATGCGGTCGACGGTGAGCCGCACCGTCGGCGTGTCGCTCTTCTGCTGCTGTTCCGGCGGCTTCGCGCTGGACGGCATGTCCATCGGGCGGCCGAACGGCCGCACGAGGGAAGTCGTGAGGATGAAGAAGATTATCAGCAGGTTCGCGATGTCCGAAAAGGACGTCAGATCCGGGCTGATGTCACCCTCTCTCTTCTTGCCGCTGCGCTTCATCTTTCCTAACGACTAACGACCAACGACTAACGACCAACGCCTATCACGCGAACGACTCTATGAAGTCGGTGATCGCGCCTTCGAGCTGGAGATTCCACTCCTCGACGCGCTTCTGGAACATGTTGTACGCGACGACGCCGGGTATCGCGATGATGAGGCCCGCGGCCGTCGTTATGAGGGCCTCCGAAATGCCGCCTGCAACCGCGCCCGGATCGAGACCCGCGGCCTCGGCCATGACGCTGAAGGAGTTGATCATGCCCGTCACCGTGCCGCACATGCCGATCAGCGGCGAGACGGACGCTATCAGCACCATGAGCCCGAGCCGCTTCTCGAGGCCGTTCAGCGACTTCGGCGCGTAGTCCTCCATCGCCTTGGTGACGCCGGCCTCGATCTCCTGCGCGCCCTTGCCGAGCTCCACAAGGCGCCTAAGGCGGTTGATGCCCGTGAGCATCACGGCCGCGACCGGCCCCTCGTTGTCCTCGCACGCCTTGGCTGCACGGTCGAGGTCGTTCGCCTCCAGCGCCTCGCGCACCTCGCGCCGCGTCTTCACGGGGTCGCACTTCGCAGCCGCGCGGAACGCGCGCACGCGGTCTATGATCACGGCGACGAGCGTGATCGAGCAGACAAGCAGCGGAAGCATCATCCATCCGCCATCCATAAGGTATCCGGTCATTTAGTTCCTCCGTATTCTTTTGAAGCTTTTGCAGATTATACCATATTCCGGCGGCGTCATTCGTCGTCGTCCGCGCCAAGGCGGTCGAGGAAGCCCTTCGCCGTCTTCGCAGACTTGCCGCCGGGATACTCCTCGATCACGCGCTGGAACTTCTGCCGCGCCCCCTGCCTGTTGCCGAGGCGGTACATGACGACGCCCCACTTGAGGAGCATCTCGTCCAGCCACGGCGCGTCAGGGTAGTCCTCGAACACCCGCTCGAGGATCTCCGTCGCGGCGGTGTAGTTCTTGATCGAAAGGTCGTAGTCGACGATGCGCTTGTAGGATTCGCCGGCGTAGGAGCTCGACGGATACATCTCGGCGCAGCGCTTGTAGGCCATGATCGCGGCCGAGAAGTCGGCCTTGCCAGGAGGAAGGCCGTCGTTGAGCCTCTCGCGCGCCTCGCCGATGCGGAACTGCGCCTCGGCCTTCAGCTGCGAGTTCGGCAGCGAGATTATCGCGTTGAGGACGTCGATCGCCGCATGTAGAGACTCCTTCGTCTTCGTCTGCATGTGCGCGTTCGCGATCTGCATGAACGCGCGGTCGGCGATGAGCGTGTCTGGATAGAGCTTTACGAGCGCGCGGCAAGTCGCGATCGCGCCCCTCAGGTCGCCGTTGACGAGAAGGAGGTTCCAGCGGGCCTCGTACGTCTCCTCGATGATGCCGCGCTCGAGGGTGTGGCGGCGCGAAAGCTCGAGGATGTCGGCGATGCGGCGAAGCCCCTCGTCGGCCTTCGACTTCGCGTTTTCCTGAAGGCCGACGTCCTTGAAGATCGTGCCCCACTTGCACAGGAGCTGCGCTTCGAGGAGGAGCTTCTTCGCCTGGACGTTCGCCTCGTTCGAGTGCGAGACGATCGACTGGGGTTCGGTCGAGCCGCCGACGAGCGCAACGGCGGAAACGCTGCGCATGACGGGCTTCGCGCCTTCAAGGTGCTTCATGTCCTCGTATTCCGCGACGACGCGGTCTTCCGGAAGGATGTATATCTCGCCGGCGGGCAGCTTCGCGGGCGGCTCGTTCGTGCCTTCCGGCATGAGACGCGCCACGAGGCGCCCCTTGAAGAGCCCCGAACGGCCATCGGTCTCGACGAGCGTCATCGTGGCTTCGGAGCGCGTGAGCCACGGCGCGTCGGGTGCGGGCGGAGGCGCCTCGGTCTCGCCCGGCGCGGGCTCGGGGCGTTCGCGGTACTGTGCCTTGACGACGATCGTCGCCTTGTCCGGCCCCGGCGTCACGTCGAGGTCGCAGTCGCGCAGATGGACGAACGTCGGCTGGTCGACGAACAGGCCGCGGATGCGCTGGCGTTCCGCGCCGTCGAGGAAGGACAGCACGGCGGACGACACCACCTCTGCGTCGGCATTGACCTGGGAGTCGGCATCGCCCTTCTCGTTGTTGGCGTCGACATAGACGACTTCGACGGCATCCGAACCCTGGACGGTCAGCACGCCGTCGTCCGGCTTCGAGGCCTCCTCGCTCGTGCGCACCGAGGCGATGAAGTCGCCGTCGCCGCGTCCGAATGCGACGAGCTCGGCCTTCTCCGAGTCGCCGGAGCGGCTCTTGAACCGGACAAAGCTCTTTTCGCCGAGCGAGGCGAGCACGGCGAGGTCCTTGTCCCGGACGTGCGCGAAGACGCGCTGCCCGGCCTCGACGAGAACCGTCTGGTTGCTGCTCGCCGACTCGGGCACGGCGGTTCCCACCATCTGGAAGGCCTCGGCCGCGCGGGCCCAGCGCCCGGCTTCGAAGTGTATCTGCCCGATCATGAAATAGGCGTCGTTCGCGAACGCGCTCGTAGGGTAGTCGTGCGTGAGGCGTCGGAGAACCATGACGGACTCCCCGCTCTCGCCCTTCGCGAGGTGCAGCTGGCCCTGCAGCAGCATCGACTCGGCGCGGAGCTCGGAGCTCTCGGCCTTCTCTGCCTTCCTGAGCTCGGCAAGCGCCTTGTCGAAGACGCGCTTTTCGATGTAGCGGCGACCGAGCTCCAGGGACGCGCTGAAACGGGCCTGTGACGTCGGATACATGCGCTGCACGGCCTCGAGCATGCCGATCGCGCGCTCGTCCTCCTTCTGCTCGAAGAGATTCACCGCGCCCTTGACCATTCGCTGCGCCCTGGTCTCGGCCAGCTTCGCGGCCTCGGCGCCGGCCTCGGCGCCGGCCTTGGATTCCTTGGCGGCGTCTGCGGCGGCGTCTGCGGCCGCCAGGGGGCGGCAGAGCGCGGCGCACAGCGCCGCAACTGTCAGCATCAATGTTCTTTTCATCGTCTTGTCCTCCAGATACTTACCTTACTTCGTTCGTCATTGCGCCGCCAGTCGCCACTCCGAGACGCTCAAGCGCCTGATGGGCCTGGGACGATTCGCCCGACTTCTTCCATTCGGGATGCGACAGGAGACGGCGGTAGAGGGCTATCGCCTTGTCCTTCTCGCCGTCCTGTTCGCGGTACTGGGCCTGCCTTATGACGGCGCGCGGCGCCTCCTTCTCGAAGATGGAGGCGATCTCGTCAAGTACCGTATAGGCCTCCTTCTTCTTCCCGAGGCGGCGGTAGCAGTCGACGAGCGCCCACAGCGTCCCGGGAGGATCGTCGATCTCCCGATACAGCTTGACGGCCTTCTCGACTTCGCCCGTGCGTTCGCGGCAGATGTCGGCGAGCGCCCATTTCGCGCGCTTGAGCGCGGCCGGGTCGGGCTTGCGGGCGATGTATTCCTCAAGATGCTGCGCGGCGCCCTTCCAGTTGCCGACGCGGCTTTCGATCGTGTAGCGGGCCCAGCCCTGCGTGAGAGCGCCCTTCATCAGGTCTGGAACGGTCCGCGCCATGTCGGCCTTCCCCCGCTCGAGGAGAATGCCTATCGCCTCGTTCGCGCGCGCGTTGACCGCGCCATCGCTCTTCTCGGAGCGGAGATATCCCTTGACGCCGTCGAGAGTCCTCGCCGTCTGCTCGTCCGTCCCGAGGTAGAGATTGGTGCGCAGCGCGGCGAAAAGGTAGTCCGTTCCGTGGCCCGCCTTCTCGTAAGTCTCGCGGCAGCCGTCGAACCAGCGCAGAAACCACTTCCTCGCCTCCGCCGTCTTCTGGCCGCGCTCCTTCTCGTTCGGATACCTTTCGGCGCAGCGCTCCCTGTAGCCCCACTGCCCGTGGACGATGCTGCGGAAGGCGCAGTCGAGCGCCCAGCGGCAGCGCTCGTAGCGCCCCTTGACGTCGTTCTCCTTCACGCCGGCGAACACCATCTCGTCGAAGCGGTCGAAGTCGCACGTGACGAGGCTGATGACGACGAGAAGGTCGTGCGTGGCGTTCCACAGGTCGCGGTTGTTCGCGGCGTATCGGTCGTCGAGGATGCGCAGCCAGTCTTCCATCGCCTCGTCGTACCGGCGCGCGCCCCAGAAGTTCCACGCCTGCGTATTGAGCGCGTTCGCCATGAGGACATGCCCCTCGTTCGACTTGTCGGCCACGAATTCGTCTATCGCGCGGCTGCCCTTCTTCTTCTCCCCGAGCGCGAGGTGGCAGGCGGCGATGCGGTACTTGGCCGGGATCACGATCCACCCGACGTCGGGGTGCAGTTCGACGAGCTCGCCGTAGAGCTTGAGCGCCTCGTTGGTGTCGTGCGCGCGCTCGCGGGCATAGGCCTGCATGAAGAGCGAGTACGAGATCAGCGTCTCGTCGAAGTTCTCCGCCTCCGCCTGTATCTGCACCTTGCGCCATTCCGCGACGGCGGCGCGGTAGCGCGGAACGAGGTCCGTGACGCGCATTCCCTGCCGCTCCGCGTTGTACGCCTGCGCGAATATCTTGGCGGCGCGGTCGACGCCCGCGCGGCTTGAGAAGTCGAGCTCCCTGTAGACTTCCGCCGGCATCTCCCAGCTCCATCCGTTCGCCGCCGCCGCGCCCGCGGGCGCGAGCGCCAGCAGGAGGAGGGCTGCAAAAATCCTCGTTGTCGCGTTCATCGTCGTCTGCCCTCCAATGAAAGTCAGTTGTCCATGTCCCTGAAGGCGTCGGACTCCTGCAGCAGCAGTCCGCGCGCGCGGCGCGCCCACTCGGTTTCCGGGTAATCGAGCACGCAACGCTTGAGAGTGCGGTAGGCACCCTTGGCGTTGCCGGCGCGGAGCTGTACGTCGCCAGACCAGTACATGGCCTGTGCGCGGAGCTCGGGCGTCGTGGTCTCGCGGTAGGCCTCGCCCAGGCGGTCGAACGCCTCGGCGGCCTTCTCGTACATCTCGCACGCGCCCTTGACCGTCCCCCTCAGGGCGACGTTCTTCTCCTCGGCTTCGGCCTCGGCCTTCTTCTGGATCTCCTCCGCCTGCTTCACATAGCAGCTGCCGCACATGAAGAGGGCCCGCGCGGCCTTCTCGTGCTGCGGGAAGCGGCGCTGGAAATTCTCGTATATCCGGGCAGAAACGTCATAGCGCCTCTCGCGGGTGTAGTAGTGCGTTGCGAGGCGTATCGTCGCGTCGCCGACAAGCTCGCTCTCGGGATAGAGGTACGTCATCTTCACGTACTCCTCGGCCGCACGGCGGTAGTCCTCGAGCATCTCGAGGCACAGCGCCTTGTGGTACTGCGCCCGCGCGGCGTATTCGCCCTCGGGCCAGACCGCGACGATCGTCGAGAAGCGCGAGAGAGCGTCGGTGAAGAGCTGCCGCGCCCGCTCCTGGTCCTTCGCGTCGCGAGCCTCGATCGCGAGCTCCTGGAAGAGGTTCGCCAGAAGGAACTCGCCCTGGACCACGTGCGACGAGTCGGGATAGTTCTTCAGGGCCTCCTCGAGTATGAAGCGACCCTTCGCGATCGCGTCGGCGCTCTTCTCGGGCTGCTTGAGCTTGCGGTGCTCCTTGGCCTGCTCGAACAGGCACTCCGCGAGGCGGAACTGCACGAGCACCGCCTGGTCGCTGTCGCGGAAGCGCTTCGAGAAGAGGCGCACCGTGCCGTCGCTTCCCCGGTGCACAAGGCCCGTCGTGCAGAGCGTGCGCGGCTCCGATCCCGGCAGCACGCGCTCGTCGCGGTAGGAGAAGACGAGCCGGTCGCCGAAATCCGCCGCAAAGCGGTCTTCCGCGACGAGTTCGTCGACGCTCGCGACCGCGCCCGTGACGGAACCGGGTATCTCCTCCGACTTCGGGAAGAGTATCGGGCGCAGCGTGCCGTTGAAGACGCCGGAATGCGGGATCGTCTCGGTCAGCACCACCTTGCGCCCGCGGCCGGTGAGAAGGCTCTTGACGTCGACCGTGATCCTGTCCGCCTCGTCGGTCGCGTCGCGGTCTGCGTCGTTGACCTGCACGAAGAACCGCTCGCCCGCATGCACGGCGTCGCGCTCCGCTGACCACGTGGAGTCGAGCAGCGCAAGCGAACCGTTCGAGACGAACGAGACGGTGCGCTCGGCGAGGACTTCGTCGCCGTCCTTCACCCTGAGGCGCACGGTGTCGCTGCCGTTCACGGCGAGGACGGCCGGCTCGCGGTCGCGCTGTCCACCGGCGGAATTCAGCGCCTTGAGGACGCTCTCGTCGGCGTTGTCGATAGAGCCGATGGCGAGGTAGACGACGCCGTTGAAGCTCCCCGCGCGGCGTGCCTCCCGCGCCGTCTCGTCGCCGGCCTTCAGCTTCACGCCGCCGAAGTCGCCGCCAAGCCTGAGCGCGGCATGCGCGGCCACGGGCTTTCCCCCCTCGGCTTCAGCGCGTTCGAGCTCTCGCTCCGTCACGGCCTCGAGAGTGAGGCGCGAGGCCGCATGGCGCGCGCGCGACACGTCGTTCACGCGCACAAGCAGCGGGGCGGAGATGTTGACGGGGATCGCGTTTGTGTCGTCCGACGCCTTGCGCGTCATCGGCACGGCGTAGACAGCGTCGCGGAAGACCTTCTCTACGTTCTCGTTTCCGGCGCGCTTCCTGATCGACATCAGCTTGAGCTTCGCGTCGTCGGACGTGTCTACGACGCGCACCTTGCGCGTATGGAAGAGCGTAAGGCGCGGAACCGCCTGCTTCGTGGCGTGGACGCTCGCCCTGCGCTCGCACGGGACGCCGGGAAGCGTGTTCTCGCGGTCGTCGTAGCTCACGGTGACGACATCGTCCTCCGCCGCGCGGATCGTGAGCTTCGACGAAACCCTCCCCGCGGCGTTCGTCGGAAGCGCCGCGTCTTCGCGCACCGTGGAAAGAAGCCCGAAGAAGCGCCCGGTGTGGATGCCGTCCTCAGGCTTCCATCCACTGACATCGGGCTTCTGCTCGACGAGGCGGAGCTTCTGCTCGCCGCCGAGCTTCGACTTGACCGTCACGTCAACGGAATCGGCCCCGTCGGTCACGTCGAGATCCGAATCGTCCACGATCACCACCATCGAGTCGCCGGGGATGAAGCGGTACGCCTCGTGGTAGGCGAGCTGCGGCACGCCGTTGACGGGCGGAGCCGCCTGCTCGAAGTTGAGGCTGATCCTGCCGTCAGTGAAACGCGAGCCGAGGCTGCGCTCGAGAACCCGCTTCGAGCCGGAGGCCGTAACCTCGTCGGAGTACTGGACGATGATCTGGTCGCCTGGCGCGACCTCGAGCGTCTCGTTCGACTGCGCGTCCGAGAAGTCGCTCTCCACGGGGAGTATCTGCCTGCCCTCCGCATCCGTCGCCGCCATCTCCGAGATCGCAACGTCGGGGCTCCTGCGTCCGGTGAACGTCCAGCGGATCGTCCTCAGGCGCACAGGTTTCGAGAACACCGCCTCGAAGCCGTCGGCCGTGCGTTTGATGACGGCCTTGTCCGCGACCATGTCCCAGACCTCCTTGTGCTTTTCGGCGTCGAACCAGTCCATCGGCAGATCGCGCGGCTCCTCGTCGATAGGCTCCCAGAGGAGATTGAAGGCATCGGTCTTCTTCGAAATCGCGGTGGCGAAGACTTCGAGGAAGTGGGCGCCAGGCGTCACGTCCGCGACTACCGCGGCGTTCTGCAGGTCGGGCCCCCTCCCGGTGAAGACCGTCTTGCCGTCGAGCGCAACGGCCACGAAAAGATTGCGAAGAGCATCGCTCGCCTCGGATATCGGGACAATGCGGAAGCGAAGGTAGTCGTAGCCGCTCGGCTGGAGGAACGCGCCGCTGTAGCGCGCCACGTTCGAACGGCCGTCCCAGGACGGGATGTAGACGACGTTGGTGACGACCTCGGCCTTCGGCGCATCGGCGCGGGTCATGTATTCGCGCATCGCCGCCTCGCCGCGGAAACCGCCCGCATTGGCCGTCTGGAACCTGAGCCCGACCTTCGTCTTGGGATCGACCGCCGGCAGCGTAGCGATTGGAATCATGTCGCCGCCGAGCTCGCCGTCGAGCGAGAGAGCGGTGATCTCCTCGGGAGCCACGACGCGGACCGTCACGCTCGAGACGACGTGCGAACCCATCGTGTCGACCGCGAACCACTTGATCGCCTGGCCGTCGGAAAGCGAACGCCAGAGACCGTCGCGCGTCGAGTTTATGACATCGCCCGGGTTGAAGCCCGCAGCCGTGTCGCTGGCGTAGGCGCGCGGCTGCGGCAACGTCGTCGGGACGACGCCGCGGAAGACGCCGGAGTAGGGTTTCGTCTCCGTCAGGACGACGTTGTCGAGGCGGTCGCCGGAAGTCGTGCGAACCGACACGGACACCGTGTCGGAATCGCCCCCGAGCGAGCGGTCCTTGTCGGAGACGGCTATGTACAGGGGATTGCCGGGCCTGAGGATCGCCGCTATCGCGTTCGCCCCGGAGGTCTGCCCCTCGCCTACCATCGCCTCGATCTGCGCCTCGGCATCGCTCTCCTCGGTGCGGGGCGCACCCGCGCCGATCGCGAGCCGGGCGTCGTCGACGACGCGGAGCTTCTTCGGCTCGCCGAGCGGCAGTCCCCGCGCCTTCAGGAACTCGGGGTCTATCGCATACGAGGCGACGTCGCCGCCGCAGACCTCGAGCACCGTGTTCGACGGCGCGGCCTTGCCGAGCCGGACGTCGACGAGCCCCTTGAAGATGTTGGGGTCGCGGGCGGAGGGATAGAGGTAGATTCGCTCGAGATCCTTCCCGCGGTCGGTCGTCACGACCACTGGAATCGAGCTTCCACCGCCTGCGACCGAGAGGTTGCGGTCCTGGACGGTTATCGACAGCTGCTGCCCCGGGCATATCGCCGTGCGGTCGGCGAGCTTGCCGATCCAGACGTCCGTCTCGTCGACCTCGCTGTTCGTGGCGAGCTTCCACCTGCCCTGGAGGAACCGTGCGTCGGTGTGCGTCAGGTTGATCGCAAACACCTCCTTGAGCTGTTTGATGCACTCGTCGTAGTCCTTGCGGTCGAAGGCTATGCGCGCGAGGAAGTAGTGCGCCTCGGCCTGGATCTCAGGGTCGGGCTGGCTGAGCCAGTATTCGAGCGTCTGCTCGGCCTGCGAACCCGCGCCGGACTCGATCTGGAGGTCGATCGCCCGGAACATGGCCTTGCGCCCGGACGGCGTCTTGTGGTACACGGGGTTGTCGCGTATCGACTGGTATTCGAGCTTCGCCGCCTCGAAGTTGCGCTGGTCGCGGAACGACTCGGCCCTGACGAGAAGCATCGCGGCGACGAGTTCGGGCGTCACCTTGGACTCAGCCGATATGACCGCCGTCGCGAGCTTGCGGGCCTTCAGGAGAAGCTCGTCGTTCTTTCCGCGCTGCAGGCGCAGCTGATCGACGCCCCATGCGACGAAATCCGGCGGAAGATTGAGTATCTCGCGCTCGAACACGGACACGTTCGCCTTGAAAAGCTTGAGCGCGCCCTCGGCGTTCTTGCGAGAAAGCTCGTCTGCCGCCACGTAGAGCGGATAGGCGGGGTCCTTCTCGCCGACCGGGTATACGCCGGGGAGCTTCGTCGCCGCCTCGGCGCGGCAGCGGGTCGCAAGCGTCACGACGTCGGCATGGACGTTGCCGGGGATCGCGTTCACGAGAAGGTAGAGCGGCTGCCAGGCCTCCGCCTTCCTCGTATCGTTGATCAGGTTGATGAGGCCCTGCGGCCAGCTGTACTGCGCGTCGCGCCCGATCATGTCGGCGACCTTCACCATCTCGACCACGTTCGTGGAGCGCAGTGCGCGCCTGTAGGCGTTCTGGTTGAACGTCGGCCGCACCCCGTTGTCGACATCGGTGCAGCGCATGCCGTGGCGCATCAGCCGCGAGAATTCGCAGCTCAGATCGCCGCTGAGCTTCTGGACCGCCTCGTCGCCCTTGCGGAAGTCGGCGTTGAAGTAGTTGCAGTAGCGATTCCACTCCGGAGTGACGCAGGTAAACCTGGCAAGCGGAGCCTTCGAGTCGGGAACGGCCTTCAGCGTCGGCAGAAGATGCTGCTCGAGCACGTCGCCGAACCAGTTGATTGACGCGTCGTCCTTCTTCCCGGGATACGGCGCGGCGGACGGGTTCCAGGCAAGACGCGCAAGCAGAAAGACGCGTTCGCTCGGCTCGACCCTGCCGAGGGAGGCGAGATACTTCCTCAGATACGCGTCGCGACGGCCGGACTGCGCGGCAAAGGCGATGAAACGCGGCGCGAAGTCGGGGTTCCAGCCCTTCTCGCTGTCAAGAACGTCGCCCGCGACCTTGTCGAACGGAAACTGCGCCATCAGAGCGCCGTTCGTAGCGGCCCCTCCAAGCCAGCTGAGCATCTCGGCCGACTTGTCGACGGACCACTTGGGCATGTCGAAGCGCCTAAAGGCCGTCGAGACCACCTTGGCCTTCAGTGCGTCGGTGAAACGCACCTTGTCGCGCGGAGTCGACTGGGGAATGCCGACGTTCTCGCGCATAAGCGAGTAGAGCACGTCCTCGCGCATCTTCTCGAGATCGGCGGACGCCGGGAGCTTGACGGTGTTCTCGGGAAACCGGAAACCATCCCAGACGTTAGCCGAGTCAAGCACATCGGCGCGGCGGTCGCGGACGGCGAGATGAAGCTCCGGCTTCTCGCGAAGGTTGCCCTGGATGTCCCGCAGATAGTCCCAGTTGGCCTTCTTCTGCTTCCCGAAGCCCTTGAGAAGGACTTCCGCGAACTTCTCGCAGGAACGCAGGTTGTCGCGGCAAAGGCCAAAGTACTTTTCCACCATGCGGTTGACGATGCCGTTCTCCTTGCGGCCGTCCTGCGGAAACGCGGTTCCGTAGTCGGCGAACGTCTCGGCCATGATCGCGTGCGCTCGGTCTGGGCAGAGGTTGCCCGCCTGTCGCTGCATCGGGAAAAGCTCCTTCATGTGGCGCACGAACCTGTCGCCCGCGGGCTTCTTCTCGTCGATCTCCTTGACGAACGCCTCGGCCTCTGGCGTCTTGAACATCGCGAACCTGTCGCGGACGCTCTTGTTCGTCTTGATCGTGTTGAAGAACGCGTGCGCGCCGATACGGGTGTAGACGCGTTTGAGGAACGCGATCTTCTCGGCGTCCTTGATCTTGCATGCGCTGACCGTCGAGAGGGTGTTCATGATGGCGTTCCCATCCATGCCGGAGGCCGCGTTCCAAACAAGCTCGGACTCGACGTCCTCAAGCACCTGCTTCGTCTCGCCGCATTCGATCCACAGATCGCGCGTGCGGCGGCGGGTCTCCCACGCACGATCGGGGTTCTTCGCGATGAACGCCTTTATGCCGGCGACGCTCTTCGACTTCACCGCCTCCGCGCGCATGATCCCGCTGGGGCCGAAGAGCACGTCGTCGTCGAGTATCTCCGGGCGCTCGACGCAGAGCTTCTGCCAATAGTTGACCTTGCCGTTGGAGAGAAGCCCCTTCTGCCACATCTCGCGGGTGCGCGCCATCATCTCGCGCTTGTTGACCTTGTCGGCTTCGTAGCAGCCGACGGTCTTCATGAGGAGGTTGTAGTAGGCCGCGGCCTGCTCGTTCGTCTGGGACGGCTTGAAATACAGGCCTGAGAGCCTTATCTTGTTGCAGAGGAGCGAATTGGCCTGGTCGCCGCAGCCGGGTCTGAGGACGATCGGCTCGACCTCCTTGAAGAGCTTGGCGAGGCGGCGGCAGTATTCAGCGTCGCGCTCGTTCCTCAAGTCGGCGTTGAACTGGCCGATCTGGCCGAATACGGCAGGCGGCAGCGCAACGCCGCACTTGATGCACCATTCAAGGATGAAATCCGCGGGAAAGTCGCCGCGGCGGTTCAGGATCATCCACTGGATAGACCAGTTTTCGCCGCCGCCGATGTCCTTGAGGGGGTATTTGAGAAGCATCTCCCGCACCTGCGCCGGCCCGACGCCCTGGATGTTGTTGAACAGCTGCCCCATGACGAACGAGAGCAGCGCGCGGCGCCTGTTGTTTTCCGGGAACTTCTCGAGCATCACCTCGGCGACCTTGAGCATCTCGGCGCCGCGCTTCGCTTCGCGCGCGCGGTCCATCAGCGTCCGCCCAGCCGAGTAGAGCTGGTCCGACGCGGGGACAGACTTCGCAAGACGCCCGAAATGCTCGGCCGCGCCGCCGTTGAGGCAGAGATACCAGGCCGCCTCCTCCACCGATGCGTTCCACGTCTTCTCCGTGCGCAGGTAGTGCGCGAGCCGGTCCCGGCGCAGCGTCTCGCGGCCCATCTGCCGCGCTATCTCCGCCGCCTGGAAGTAGCGTATCGGAGCAATGTCTCGACGTTCCTCGGAAAGCCGCTTGAACGCGGCCTCGGCGGCAAGGGGCCGACCAGACTTGATGGCCTCGACGAACTCCTTCTCCAGATCTGTGTCTGCAAAGGCAAAGGCCGCGGTTCCCGCAAATGCGACAAGAAGAATCTGTCTTTTCATATTGTGCATAGTTTACAAAATTCTATTTCGACTGACAAGTGTCCTAATAAGTCCATTTCGCAAGATTATACATCTTTCGCGGACGGATGCCAACCCCTACCATGGTAGGGGTCGGCGGAAAGGAGCGCCGCGACCTCCATCTCCTAAAAGAATGAATGCATGCAAGAGGACTTGTGTTCAAAGAAATCTAAACTGACCAAACCCTTCTCGGAGGGGAAAGTGATGCGGCGGCCGAAGGCTCATGGACCCTCGGCGAATACGCCATATCCATTCGCTCGGACCTTCGCTCCACCGCATCACGAACTGCGGTGCGACAATTTAGGGAATGGTCGTCCGGTACTCGTCCTTGTAAAGCCCGATTTCGGCGAACGGTATCGGCTTGAAATTCGGCATCTCCTTCAAGAGCCTCGCGCCCGCGGCGAGCGAGTAGTCGCCGACGTTGAACGGCGTCTGCTCGTAGCCCTTCTCGCGCTTTGCGCGGAGCTTGTCCTCGTCGACCCAGCCCTGCTGCTCCCAGTAGTAGTCCGACACGTCGAACGAGGGTTTCGCAACGCGGACGAAGCCGAGGTCCACCGGTTCCTGCGCCGTTCCGTCGAGGACTTTCACGTTCCTGTCGAGCGAACGGACGTAGTACGACTTCCCGGTATGCTTGTTGTCGGGGATCTTGGACGAATCGCCCGTCGCGAAATCGTTCGCGCCTGGCGCGAGCCCTTTCGTGCGCACATACATGTTGCCTTCCGCAGTGATGCGGCTGTCAGGGATGTCGCGGCCGAGGCAGACGAGGAACGATGTCGAATACCCCGGAATGTCGAGGTAGAGATTGTTCCTGTATTCGTTGTCGACCGGCCCTGTGATCATGTTCGTGCCGTCCTTGTTCATCCAGTCCGCAAGGCGCGGATGCGCCTTGGCGAAGGCCGTGCCTTCCGCGAGGCCGAAGTGTCTGCTCACATCATTCCAGAACTTCTCGCGATCCTTCCACGCGTCCCAGAAAAGTCCGCGGTTGTCGAGGCGGATACCGCCCCAGCAGCCGGTGAAGATGTTGTTTTCAACTGTGATGTCGCGGCCACCGCTGATGAACACGCCGAAGTGTCCGACATTGCGCAGTATGTTGCCATAGACCGTGGTGCCGCAGCAGAAGTCGTCGAGATAGATTCCGCTTGAAAGTCCGACAGACGTGCCGATGTCGTTGTAGCGGATCACCGTCCCGTACGACCAGACGCCGTTCGCGTACAGCGCACCCGAGTCGTCGTGGTCGCGGCACACATCGTATATGCGGCAGTACTCGACGAGGTTCTCGGGACCGCGTATGTCCATCGCGTGGCCGATCGCCCCGTGCATTTCGCAGTGGCGCACGGCATTGCCGCAGCCGTTCACGATGACGGCGTCGGCATATCCTCCACTCAGAATGCCGAACTCGCTGAAGAGGCAGTTCTCTACGACATTCCCGCCGCGTGTCATCGACTTCACCTCGCCGCCGGCAAGCGTCACGCCGTTGTCGAGAAGATTCTCGAAGTCGCACGACACGACCTTGTTGCGCAGACCGGAGACGCTCACGCCCTGGCGGACGCCGGAGAAGCGGCATCCCGCGACGACATTGCCGCTGCCGTTTTCAATGACGATGCAGTGCTCGCCGCACTTCGCCGTAAAGACGATTCCTTCAATCCGCACATCTGACGCGTCCTTCAGCGAAATGAACGGACTATCGAAGGTGCCGACGGCGCATGTGGAACCGTCCGTGAAGCCCGCGTCCGGATAAAGGACGAGCTTTTTTGTCTTCGCATCAAACGCCCATTCGCCCGGCTCGTCGATCTCTTCGAGAAGATTGAAAAAGACGAACCGCGTATAGGTGTTGACGCTCTGCGGCGAAAGGCGGTTTACCTCGACGACATCCGCGCCGTTCGTAGACGCGAAGACGCCGGCCGAGCCGGCCTCGTATCCCCATCCCGAGAGACACCCGAACAGAAACGCCTCGGAATCGGCGAGATCCCACCCCTTCGCGCGCTCGACCTTGAAATACGGGTTCTGCACCTTGCGTGGTTTTTCGTATATCACCACCTCGCGTTCGACTGTGCCGCAGAGAGCCTCCTTTGTCAGCCACCAGCGCTCGCGTCCGTTCGGCCAGTGCGAAATCGGCTGGTACTCGCCGTCGACGGTAAGTATCGGAATCCGCTTCTGAATCCCGCCGTGGAAAAGCCGAGAAAGGCCGGCAAAGCGGTTCGTGTAGATGTCTTCCGGAATGTCGATCGCGAGACACTTGCCGCGCACCTCCTTCTGGATGCGGCGCTCGAGATCGGTCTCGGAGAAAAGCGAGCCGACCCACGACGAGGCGGCGGACTTCATATCCGAACCTTTGAAAATCCATCCTCCGGCGACAGTCGCCTTGCCGGGGTTCTTCGAGCGGATGACGATGCCGCCGTCATCCTTGCCAAGCTTAATCGTCTTCATCACGCGATGCACGCCGTCGGCAAGCACAAGCTCGCAGCGCTCGCCCGGCTTGCGCCCCTCACGCAGTTTCGCAAGCGCCGCGCCGATGTCGTCGCCCGGCTTGACCACCACCTCGGCCGCGCATAGAGCGGTCGCGAAAAGCGCCGTTGCGGCGCAGACGCCAATGTTCTTAGTCATATCAACCTCCAATGCTTTTTCATTAAACAGGATTTACAGGATTAGCAGAACTTTACGGTGTCGTGGCCGGTTCGAGCAGGATTGCACGGACGGTCTCGATTTCCTTCTCGGTTATGCCAAGGGACTTCAAGTACAAGACTATGCGCTCGTTCCAGGGCGTGTCGGCATCGCCGTACTTTCCAAAGCCCTCGTCGAAATGATGCTCGCCGCGCCAGTCGCCGGGATTGGCGTCTGGCATGTCGGGGTAGAAAGTCACCTCCCAGTCAGTCTCCGTCTCGTGGCGGCTCACGCCGAGGACGGCGTTGAGAACCCATGCGAGAGAGCCGGTGCGATCGGCGCCACCGCTGCAATGGAAGTATATCGGGTAGTTGGCCTTGTCGCAGAACACGCGGAAGTTGTCAGCCATCGCCTTGCCGCCGTCCTTGTCGGTAAAGAGCCACTTGTAGCTCTGCGACGAACGGTGGATGTAATTGACGCCCTTTCCGAGCGGCGAGACGACGAGCCCACCTGTTTCGCCTGTCGTCCGCAAGTCGAGATCGGTCTTGATGCCAAGGACGTCCGTCATGTAGACGATGTCATCGGGCATTAGGCGTATCTTGCCGGGGATGTCGCCGGTCTGGCTGTCGCCGTTGAGCGTGCAGCCGCGATAGACCATGCCCTGCCGAACCCTCCTGCCGCCGAGCCCCACGCGGCCGCCGAAGTCGCGAACGTTGAAGATCTTCGGCCCGTCAAGCTTGATCCACCGCGGCGCCATATCCTCGGTCCTGAACTCCGACACCGGCGTTTCGGCGATGTCCTTCGAGCGCTCGCAGCCATGGCTTGGGCAGCACTGCATGGAGCACCTGCGGCGACAGGAAATCTTCCAGTAGTATCTCGCGCCGACTTCGAGGTTTGCGCCCTCGACCTCTATGCGATACTCGTGAACGGCCTTGGGGTCGAAAGCGTCGCCGTCGTTCGGCCCCGGGCTTGGGTCCTGCCACACGACAAACACGCGGGCATCGGAAAGGTCGCTCTTCTTGCCGATAAAGACCTTCCACGGGCCGTTCCACGACGGGCCCTTCTTGTTGCCGGGATCGCGGAAGCGAAACACGAGCGGGCGTGACGAGCGGTGCAAGGTTCCGCAGTGCAGGTCTTTGTCGTCCTTGTTCGCCTTGAAGTAGGCGATGCGTTCGTCAAGCGACGGGATCGCAAGCACGGTCTTCTGGACGTCGGGGAGAAGCGGAACGACTTCGCCGCCGACAGGCGAGACTGGCTCGAGCGGGCGTGCAGCGCCCTGCATAGGCGCGGCAAGAGCCGATGCCGCGACGAGCGCCGCGAACGTAAAAAACGCAGTCTTCAGAAAACCCATGTCATTCCACCTTCCCCACGTCCGCCGCCGGAGGCAAGACAGCCGCCGCGATCGCCTCGCCGAGCGCCGCGGGCTCGACACCCTCGGCAGATACAAAGAACGGCACAGGCGACAGTGCGCGTTTCCCGCCCGGCTCCTTCCTCAGATCGTTGCCCATGGCGTCGACGGCAATCCATCCCGCCGGGAGCTTTGCAGCATCGAAGACGGGCCGGCCCATCTCAAGGCAGTCGTCGAAGATGACGGCGCTCGCGCGCGAGCCGTCCGAAAACACCCGGAGCTTCGCGCCTTTCGGCGCTTTGACCTCGCGGTGCGGCGTCATCGCGTCGATAAAGTATGCGGTAGTCGCCGTCGCGGCGCCCCAGCCTGTCAGCGAACGGTCGTAGTCGATCGTGTTGAGAAGCCCTCCGTTGCGGCTGCCGTCCGTGTTGAACATGCCGAAGATGAACACGCGGTCGATGCCGTCGAAGAAGGAGTCGCACCAGCCGCGCACGCCGAAGGCCGTGTGCGACTCGCATCCGTCGCGGTCGTAGCGCCACGAATAGAAGCTCGATCCGCCGAAGATGTTGCCTTCCGTGTTCCAGAGCTCCGAACCCGCGTGCTCCTTGAACTCCTTCTTGTACGACGCGACGATCTTCTCGACGCCGAACTCGCCCGTCCCCGGAACGCCCATGTAGTAGTAGTGCATCGAATTATAGTCGACCTTCTCCTCTATCGGACGCTTCCTCGCGGCCGCGGCGTACTGCCCTGCGTTGTTGAACTCGTTGCAGTAGCCGAGCACCTTGGCGTCGGGATTTCCCTCGCGGATCCCCTTCGCGCCGGCGTGGAACACGTCCATGAACTGCCACTTTTCGCCCTTGAAAAACGTATCCCAGTAGGGCTCGTTCCACATCTCGAAGTGGTCAATCCTGCCCTTGAAGTGGGCGGCGAGCTCCCGGCAGTATGTCCTGAACGCCTCGATGTCGCAGAGAACGACTTTGTAGCTGCGGGCCTTCTTGTCGACATCCCTGCGCCGCTTGTCGATGTCCGCAAGTATCTCGTCCTCGTCGGAATCGAGATTCATCTCGCCGGAATCGGGCAGCTTTATGGCGTTCTCCTTCGCCTCGGCGCGTTTCTTCGCGTTTTCGTCCTCGATCCATTTCTCGGTGTAGAACCACTTCGGCGGGTAGTCCGGCATGCCGAGGATGCTGAACCCGTACGAACGCAGCGCGTCGACCTCGGCGTCCGCCCAGCGGTATTCGCCTCTCTTCGGATTGGCATAGCCCATCTTCGTGATCTGCGAACAGTCGTGTATGCGTTCCCACGTGAGGCCGATCGCCCTCGCGTGCGCAAGTATCTGCGGAGATATGCGCGCATGGATGCCGAAACGTCCCTTCGCGCCGGTCGCGCGCGGCTTCGGGAGCCTCCCCATGATCGTTTCGAGTTTTTGCGCGTCGTTTGCGTCGTCCGGCACGAGCTCTACGCGCAGGATGCCGTTCAGCCCCGGATCGAAGTCTATCGCCTTTTCTTCCCCGGCTACGAGGTCGAGATGCAGCTCGGCCCCTTTTTTGTCCGGGAATCCCGTCACCTTCAGCGTCGCTCCGACCGTGCGCCCCTTCCCCGTTCCGTCGACAGGCCACGCGCCGACAGTCAGCGGAAGGTTCTCGCCCCATTCGACGATGTGCGGGTCGATGCCCGGCGTCCCCCTGCGGAAGGTGATGTCGAGCTCGAACGGCTTTGCAGGCTCGAAATCGCGGCGTCTCGATTCCGACGTCCCGAAAAACGCGGAATCGACGAGAACTCCCTTTGCGCCGCAGTGCGGCGTTATCGACAGGCGGACGGTCCGCACGCCCTTCGGCATCGGCTTTGTCGTCAGAGAGACGAGCTGCCAGCCGCCTCCGGGGACAAGGGGAACCGTTGTGCTCCTTATCTCGAACGACTTCTGGCTGGACTTCCCCCCTATCGTGACGCTCGCCCCCGGATCTTCGGACTTCGCCCACAGCGCAAAGGTGTACTTCCGTCCCTGGGCTACGGGAATCTCCAGCGACTCGATGTTGCCGTGACAGGAGAATTTTCCGTCTGGCTTCTTTCGTCCGGCGAAGCGCATGCTGTGAGTCCCGGTATGCCCCTCGTCCGCGCGGGAGAGCGACGGCTCGCAGAGAACCTCGTCCGGGTCGAAGTTCGACGGATCATAGCACCAGAAGGGATCTGTCCCGCTCTCGAACGAGCCGCGCGGGATGAGGTTCCCTTCGACAACTGGTTGCGGCGGAGGAGGTTTCGGCGACGGGAAGGGATTTTCGAGATACTCCTCTACCTTCACGTCGTCTATCGCGAATATGCCGGCGGAGCCCTGCCCGATCATGATGCCGAACTGTCCCCTGTCCATGCTGCACGAACTCCTGCCGCCGAAAGAATACTCCTTCCACTCGTCTGTCAGCCGCACCCACGTACCCCCACACGGCGTCCGCCAGGAGCCAGCGATTTCGCGGACCGTCACGGTCACGCCGGAAGGGTGGTCGAAACCCCTCGCCTTGAATGTGATCTTGTACCAGTAGCCCTTCTTGAGGTTCCATCCCGGCGAAAACACCTGCAGTTCGCCGCCGGCGATGCTCCGCACGTCCATGAGAAACGCGCGGCCCTTGCCGTCCGCGCCGACCGTGCTGCCGTAGTTCACCTTGCGGTCGCCCCAGATGCCAGACCACCAGCCGCGCGGATGGCCCTTCTTTCCCGGCACCATGTCGTCGAAGTTCCACGACCCCATCACCTTGGGCGGCGTCGCCTTGCGCTTTTCGTATTCCGCCTTGGCCTTCTCGCCGACGTCAAGCTCGATGTCGAGCTCGTCCAACGACCCGATGTCGGCGGTCGGCGACGACGCTGCGAGAACCGCCGCAAAAGCAAGACACGCCGTCATGACCACTCCTCCTTATGTATTTGTGCCGAGAAATCACTGCTTTGCCGGCGTCCACACCTTGAAGCCGGCTATTCCGCTCTTCGCGCCCTTCGGCAGTTTTATAGTCAGTTCGTGCCGTCCTTTCGAGCAACCCTGGACGAGCAACTTCTCCTCGCCCGCTTCCATCGGCTTCAGGCGGTCGGTGAACATAGGATGGACGGACCAGAACGTCTTTGCCCCCGGCGCTGGACGGTTGCCCTTCCAATGCGGCCAGAGAGCCCATGCGCGGACGGGTATCGAAAGTCGGCCGGACTTCGAGACAAACGGATCGGACGTAATGCCCTCGCCGTCCTCGCCAGTGACGGAACCTGTCACCTTGAAACGCGCCGGCACGAGCTGGCACGAGCGCGGTATCTCGCCAATCGCGTGGAAGACGTTTGTCGTCGGATCGCCGCCTCTCGGGGGCAGTATCTCAAGCGTCCAATCCTCCTCCACCGGCGCAGCAGGGCCGAGGGAGAAGTCCTGAAGGCCGGGGAACCACATGATGAGCGGCGTCGGGCGCGTAGCGGCCCAGAGCTCGGGCATACCCGCAAGGGGCTTGCCGTCGAGGAGAACCTCGGCGTCGAGCCCGGCGTCCGCCGTGCCGTCGGAAACTGCCACAACCCTGTTGCCGTCGAACGAGAACGTAAGAGTGCCGTCAGAGCCCGTCTTTACGCACTTCCCGTCGCCGACAGGGAAGAACCTCTCGCAGCCAGTCGCCGCCTCGTCGCCGCAGGAGCCGGGGATGCGAATCAACTCCTCCTCGATGTAGTCCTTGTACTGCATCTGCCCTGCGCCGTTGAGATGGATGCCGTCGGCGAGATAGAAGCCCTTCTTGAGCCCCTTCCCGACGAGATTGCGGCACCACTTGTCGTTGAGGTCGATGATGTGGCAGTGGTACTTCTCCGCCGCCTCAAGTATGCCAAGCGAGCGGGCGTCGCGCTTCTCAAGAAGCTCGGCGGGCTCCTTGTCGTAGCTTGCGAGATGGCTCGTCCAAAGGACGATCTCGGCGGCGGTGTTCTCGCGCGCCCACTTCACCATCTCCGTGTAAAGCCGGACATCGCCGTAGTCGTGGAAAAAGAGAAGATCGGGATAGAAGCCGCCGACGTCGCGCTTGAACTGGTCGCGAAGCTTGTCGGCCTCGAAGCCGCCGATGGCGAGGTTCTTCCACGTGAATTCCGCAGTCGGATAGCGGGCCATCAGGTCGCGCATCAAAAGACGGCTCCAGAACTGCCAGACGATGGACTGCCCGTAGAAAAGGACGCGCACCTTCGCGGGCTTTTCGGCAGTCGACTCCTCGAGCTTTTTCAGCGTGCGCTGGATGTACTTCAGCGAAGGCGCGCTCGCATTGCCCTTCATTGGCTCGCGTTCGGGGAGCTTCGACTCGTCGAACTGCCAGATGACGTCGCGCTTCCTCGACAGGAAGCCCGGCTGCTCGGCGGCGAGCAATCTCTTTGCGTCCTCGGGAGACTTCCGCGAAAACGCCGTCTTGAGCTGTATGTCGTCGCCATCAACGCCATAGAAGCACTCGTGCGAATAGCCAACGGGAGCGCTGCCGACGAGTTCGCTGCAGTTGCCGGTCCACGTGCGGATCACGCCGTCAGCGAAGAAGCTTGGGCGCGAATAAGGCGTGGACATCTCGGTCAGGAAATACCACTTGCCGTCAGGCGCGTCGACCTCGGCTCCGATCATGCCGTCCGTCGGGCTGTACATCCTCACCTTTGTTCCCTTGGGGAATCCATAGCCGAAGTCGATCTGCACGCGCAGCTCTATCGCCTTCGGGAAGACCCATTTGACGAGAGACGAGTTCGCGCCCTCGCGCGTCTCGTACTTTATCCCGTCTTCGACAGGGCAGTTCTCGAGAACGTATTTCGCGCTGCCGGAAATATTTCCGTTGACGAGCACCTTGCCGTCAAAGAGCGACAGGCCCACGAGCTGGCCGCCGCTGCGCACTTCATTCAACTCGCCCGCGAACGACGCCGCGAGAACGGCGAACGACGCCAGTGCAACTGTCATTTTTTCCATCGAAAGCTCCTTCCGTTTTCGGCAAAAGGCATGGACTGCCAAATGTCATCGGGAATATTATCATTCCGTCTTGCCACATGTCAACAGCAAGCAGTCTGTTATCCGGCAAAACTTATATCATCTATCTGCCAACGGCGAAAAGTCCCTGGTCTTGCCGTCCTCGCCGCTTGCGCCGCAGACGGAGGTATGATAACATATCCGCCATGAGAAGACAGCATGCGGCGATTCCACGAAACATTCTGGTGTCCTTCGACATTTCGTCAATAGCCGGGCGCGACCAGCTTTCCGGCGTTTTGCGCTATCTGCGCAGCAGACCGCAATGGACGCCGCGCCTCGTCGCGAACCCGGTGGATTTCACACCCGCGCTTGTGAGAGGGGCACGATCGGCGCGTGTCGACGGAATCATAGTCAACCACGCGGGATCTCCGGAGGCGGAACACGCGCTTGCAGAATCTGACGTGCCTCTCGCAGTTGTCGGCATCCGAAGCCCGGTCCTCCTGTCGCGGAAGTCCGCCATCGCGTTTATCCGCAACGACAACATCGAGACTGGCCGCATCGCGGCGCGGTACTTCCGCTCGCTCGGCAACTTCAGATCGTTCGGCTACATACCGGCGGCGCATTCCGGCGAAGAATGGTCTACCGGCAGGGAATACGGCTTCCGGACGGAACTCAACCGCTATGGGCGCAGGCTTTCGGTCTTCCAGGGTGCGGCCGATGCGGGGGCGTCGCCGCTCGCGCTCGCAGAATGGCTCGTCACCCTCCAGAAGCCGGCCGCCGTGTTTGCGGCATGGGACTATCCGGCGATGCAGGCGCTTGAGGCGTGCCGCTCTGAAATGCTCAAAGTGCCCCACGACGTGGCGGTTCTCGGAGTGGACAACGACAGTCTCGTCTGCGACGCGACGGTTCCGCCCCTTTCGAGCATACCGTTTGACTACGAACGGCAGGGGTACGAATCGGCGGCGGCGCTCGCCGTGCTTTTCGAAAAGCCCGCGGCACACCTGCAAAAGCCCCTGACAGTCATGTGCCGCCCGCTTCCAGTGTTCGTGCGCGAGTCCGCTACGGCTACATCCCCCGCGTCTGACCTGCTGAAGCGCGCGATGCGGTACATCGCGAAGAACGCCGCGAAGGGAATATCGATGCGCGACGTAGCGCGCGAACTCGGCGTGTCGCAGAGTCTGCTGTCGCTCCGCTTCCGCGAATTCTCCGGCGGGACGGTCATGGACGCCGTCATCGCCGCAAGGATCCAAAAGGCGAAGCATCTGCTCGCGACGACGAACAGATCGATCAAGGACATAACCGCGGCATCAGGCTTCCGAAACGCCAACTACATGAAGTCGGCCTTCAAGCGGATCATCGGCATGACAATGCGCGACTACCGCACCAAGATGCAGAAAACGACAAAACAGGTTTGACTCACAGCTACCGTGCGATTACGGTGCGGACGAAATCTGCCGCCGAAAGAACTGCTGCACAACCAATTCCACTTGCCTCCATTGCTGTTTCAACACAAATGTGCAAAGGGTCAGCGAACAATTTCATAATAGCAAGTCGCCTCGGCGGGGTCGCGGGCGGTGTTCGCCGCAAATGAAACCTTCCCGCCCTTCTGAACGGCCGGCACTTCGCCACGACGCGTACCGTCCGCATCGAGAGCATATACCTTGCATGGCTTCCCGTCAGCAAACGCGAGCGTCACTTCCGCCACGCTCCGACGCATGAGGTGCGGCAGCCGTCCCCACTTGAGCAGCACCTTCTTCGAATCGTCCGCATAGACTGTGCCCTCGTCCTGCACGTCGGCGACATGCGTAAGCAGAAGACGCCCGGAACTTGCGATCGGCGAATCGTCGAGCGCACTCACCCATACTGCGGCAGGCGATTTTCCGTCGAGCTTCACCGTCAGCGGGCCGACCATACGCTCGCCACATTCCGCGAAGAAACCGGCTGTGCGCGGCGTGTCCACGCCGAAGAGTCGCCTCTCGCGGTCGATGATCACCTGCCCGTCGCCTGGAAGCGTGCCCTCGGCCAGGCGTTGGTAGTCGTCTGCCGTGCGCGAAAATATTTCAGGGAAAAGCCCTCCGGAGTCCGCATCCGCCGGAAGCGCGTCGGCGACGAGAGTGCCGATGCGGGCGTGCCAGCCGAACCACATGTCCGCGATATTCAAATGGGGACCGCGGCCGAAGTCGTGGCGGAGCGCCTTCTCCGGCAAGACGACCGAATGTCTCTTGGCGAGTGGCTTCATGTCCCCGCGCAGGTAGAGCATCGTGACGGCGCGCTCGGTCGCCCTCTGTAGCGGATCCCTGGCAACGTCGAAGTAGTGGATCGGCTGCGGCTTGAGAAGCCCCTCGGCATTGTGGCTCCAGGCGAAGCGCCAGATGCCGTCGTATTCCTGAAGCGCGGCCTGTGCGCCCAGCATCATGCCGCCGACGCCGCGGAACTGCCCGGGGCCCGAGTAGTTGAACTCTGTAAGCGTGAACGGACGGTCAAGGAGACGGTGCGCGGCAACCGCCTCGAAACCGGCGTTCGGGCCGCAGACGGGATTGGTGTTCGGGCACTTGCTGGGCAGCTGCCAGCTCTTTTCAAGGAATTGGGGGTGATCGACGTAGAAATGGTCATCCACATAATCGTAATGCGTGCGGACAAGCTGGTAGTGGATTGGGTTCTTCCAGCAGGAGAGATCGGTCAGCAGCACCTGCGACTTGATTTCATCGCGGACGAAAGCGGTCATTCGCCGGGCAAAGTCTGTTTCGACGTCGGCGAAGAAGAGCGAACAGGCGCAATTCTGCGGCGAGTTCTCCCAGCCGTTTTCCGGCACCTTGTCAGTGATTTTGGCATACGTCTCGGGCTCTTTCGCCTTGTGGTCGGCGAGCCACTTCTCCCACGCCGCCTTCGCCTCCGGCAGGTTCTTCATGAAGCCGTAGCCGTAGTTGCCCAGATTGCCCTCGTTGACAAGCGCGAGGAACGCGAAGGCCGGCTCGTCGGCCCAGCGGCGCCCTGTCGCCGGATTGACGTGCGTGAGGAGCTGACGCGAAAAATCGAGGTAGTTCCCGAAGGCGCCGTCGTGGAAAAGCACAAGCTCCTTGAAGTCTTTCATCGGAACGCAGCCATCCCGGTCGATGCCGCAGGAACGCCAGGGGATGTTCCGCGAAACAAAAAGGTCCGTAGTCAGGTAGATGCCATGTCGGATGCACGCGCTCAGGAGATTGTCGAGCTCGGCCATCTTCTCGGGGCGGATCGTCGTGCCGTCCTTCGGATCGCATAGATCGCGTTCATAATGGTGTATGCGCAACGCATTGTAGCCAAGACGCGCGAGGCGCGTGCACAGATCCTCGGCATCGGCCGCGCTCATGTAGTTGGCGGAGAAACAGAGGTTGACGCCATAGAAGCGCTGCTTGACGCCAGGTCTGCCAGCGAACTCGAAATGGTCGCCTTTGCGCACGACGCGGCCGTACTTCCCGGCAGGCGCGTCGATCCAGCCGGCGGCGGAGAAGTCGAGAGCGGTGCCGGCCTTGACGTCCGTCGTATCCTTGACAGGCACCCACGTGTCGTCTGCCCGCACAATGTATTGCGTGTCGCGGAACAAGGCCGTGACACCGCGCATCGCCATCGAGATTGTCCGCTTTTCGCCGGCGCAAAGCTTTCCATCCCCGATCATCAGGCGAAGCAAGAAGACAGGATTGCTCCAATGACGGTCGTCCTGCACCATGCACCACGTCGGCTTACCGAGCTTCATGCAAACCGGCGTGCAATCCGGGGCGGCGACCTCCAGCGTGTCGCAGGTTGCATCGCCCAGACGCGTAACGCCGCAGTTATGCGGCAGTCCTACTCTCTTGTCGCCCAAGACGACATACCCCGCCGTGGTGTGGCCTGCGTACTGTTCGCAGGGAAGCGTCCACGACAGGCAAAAGCACTTGCCCTCGAAGTCTTTCGCCGCAGTGAAATCCCAGACGAATTGCGCTACAGTCTCGTCGTTCGTCGCATCGCGGCGAAAATCATACGTCACTTTTCCACGCACAACCGGCGCATCGTCCTTGCCGACAATCAGAAAGGTGCGCGTCCAAGGTCCGTCATCGCCGGCATTTTCGTCGTCCCATCCGCCAAAGACGCGGCAGGGCCACCAGCTTGCGTCAAACAGCTTTGGCTCAAAATGGCCGCCGCGACCGGACGCGAGGAAAAATCCTCCGCCATTCGAGACGACGATATCCTCTGCGATTGCACAGTTCATGCAAGACGCGAATACGATAAGGAATGCGAGAAAGCGTTGTTTCATATTGCGCGGCAAGTTGCGAGAACGGAAGCGCGGAAAGCATGTCGATCAGGAAGACATGGTAATTGCCAATACAGGAAAAGTTCTGCAAAGTTATTTAAATCTCCTCCACGAGCTCCTCGACTATGGTGCGCTTTTCGGCGGAGAAGGAAATGCCGATCAGTGTGATGTGCTTCTTCGAGAGCGCATACTTGCCCGCGTAGTCCTTGCCCTTGATCTGCTCCATCGCCTCGGCGGCCGGGCGGTCGAGCTTGAACTCCACGATGTATATGTAGCCGGGGACATCGATCTCCATGTCGATGCGCCCGTCGTTCGTCTGAACCTCGCAACAGACTCCAACGCCTATCGCCTTCAGCACAACATACACAATCGTCTGCCACATCTGCTCGTTCTGCCGGTCGGTGAGGCTGTATGGTATATTGGCGAAAAACACCTTCAGGGCCTTCATGAACTTCGGCACGTCATGCTCGTAAAGAGCTTCCGCCGCCGCAATCTGCGCGGATTCCGCGCGCATCGGCTCCAATCCGGCATACGCCGGCGCGAGCTTGGTCACAAAGGAGTTCTGGACTTCAAAATTCGGGAAGCCGAGGCTGTATTTGCGGATCCCCCCCATCTGCCGGAATCCCTTGATGGTGAGGTAGCCGGTCTGGTAGAGGAGCGTGACAATTTTCGGGTTGTCGGGCTCGTATGCGTTCAGCACGTCCTCGCCGATGTCGATGGTCGAGAAGTCGAGAGGATGCTCCTTCAAGATGTTTATCAGAAACGTAGGGACCGCCGTCGCCGACCAGTAGTCGTTGAACTTCCCTGCCTCAAAGCAGCATCCCAGTGACACCGGGTTGATGACGGGCTTGGCGTTTTCCTCGAACTTGTACCCATCGTACCACTCGACGATTTTCGCAAACGCCCCTTCGTCCGTCAACCCGTTGGTCTCGGCAAGCTCGTGGATACGCCCTGGGAAATACTGCAGAACCTCGTCGTGCGTGTAGCCGAAGAGCGTGGCGGCCTGAGGGAGCATCGTCCAGTCCTTCAGGTTGTTGAGATCGGAAAAGATCGACACCTTGGAAAACTTCGAGACGCCGGTGATGAACGTGAAGCGCTGCTTCGACTCGAGCGTCTTGATGAGGGAGTAGAACGCCTTCAGCTCGTCGCGAAATTCCGTGACGTCCGGCTTCATCAGATGTCCGAGAAGCGGCTTGTCGTATTCGTCAATCAAGAGGACCATGCGCCCGTCGGGAGACTTAGCGGCAAGTGCGTCGATGAGCCGCTTGAACAGGATGGCGGGGGACGACCCTGACAATCCATCCACGCCAAGCTCTCTTGCGCGGTCGGAGAGCTGGTCGGACAAAATCTCGCGGAACTCGTCAACACTTCGCGCCTGCATGCTGCCCATGTCGAGGTGCAGGACAGGCCACTTCTTCGACCAGTCCCACTTCGACTCGATCGCAAGTCCCTTGAACAGCTCGCGTAGCCCCTCAAAAAGCGACTTCAGGGTGGAGACGGCGAGCGACTTTCCGAACCTGCGCGGACGGGCGATGAAGAACTGCGCACCGGCTTCTCCGGAGGCCATGGCATAGAGGGCTTCCGTCTTGTCAACGTATGTGAAGCCGTCTTCGCGCAGCCGGGAGAACGTGTATATGTCTGTAGCAACCTTTTCCACAATGCGCCTATTATCTCACAAATAAACGGCGCGGTCAAGCATGGTCTTGCGGAGCCGTCCCCAACTGAACTACCTGACGATCAGGAAGAATCCGCCGCCGCCCTGTACCTCGCCGTAGGTGAGGAACGCGGCGTCTGCGAAAAGCGCCGCGACAACTACCGGACGATTATCTGCAATCCGGGGACTCCACCGAGCGCAACCATGTATGCCTTGCGCGAACCGGCCTTGTAAACTCCAAAGGTGTTTTTCGGCGCATGTGCGCTTTCATATCCAGCGAGCGCGTCGGCGTATCCAGCCCACGCCCGTCTGTTTGCCGCCGGAACATAAACCGTGCAGTTTTTCGCCGCGTCGGTCGCCGAATCAACAGCCGTCACGCCGGTAAGAATGCGATCCATGACGGTTGTCGTATAGTCTGTCCCGCTTTGATTGAAAGGCCCATGGAGGATTGTGACCTCCTTCAGACCCGTCGATGAAAAGGCAGTGCCGTTGACATTGCCGTTGAGCAAAGGCGCCGACAGTGTAAGCGTCTTGAGACCAGTGTTCTTAAAAGCATCCTGCCCGATAGTCGTCAGCTTGGGGCAGTCGATTGAAACAGTCTTGAGCGCCGAGTCGTTAATCGCAAAGTCCTTGCTGATTGAGGTTAGATTCTCGCACGATACCGTTATGTTGGTTATCGACGTGCAGTTGGGGAAGAAGCCGCCAACGGCCGTCAAGAACGGGCTTGTTATCTCCGCATCACGCAATCCACACTTGTAAAACTGCTGTCCGGTGCCGCCCTGTAAAGTTGAAAAAGAGGCCAGCGCCGGCAGCGATAATTTTCCTGTAACCTTGCCGCACTTGCGGAAAGGCGCGCTTCCAATGTATTTGACCGTCGGAGGGCAGAGAGAATCAACGGCTGCGGACAAGTTTTGGTCTTCCCAGAAAGCCTCGTCGCCAATTCGTTCGATCGGCGTTCCCGATGGGAACTCGCAGGTAGCGAGAGCCGTGCAACTCTTGAAAGCATAGTTGGCTATGTTCGTGACCGTTGACGGGAAATAGACCGACTTTATCGATGTATCGCTGCTCATAAAGGAAGCCCCTATGGTCTCGATTCCATAACCTTCGGGCAAGGGAATCGTGCGAAAGTTAAGCGCTGTCGAAGCCCCCTTGGTCGTCTTGCCAAAGACGCCACTTGAAGTAAGCGAGAACACCCAAGCCGTGCCGCTCGCGGGCTGCTCGGTAATCACAAGCGTGTCGCTTGAATCATCGACTGTCCATACTGTTTCAGGCGCGGCGGCGCTGGCCGCTAGCGGCGCGAATGCAACCGCGGACAGCGCGGCAATCAGGAGGTTTCGATAATTACCCCCCCCCCCCTGGAAAACATGGTGTTTTGCAAAGTTATCATGGCATATCCTTTCTTCGGTTGTACGCTTTTGCCGAACAGTTGATTATGATTTTACCATATTCCGCTTCCCTCCGTCAAATTTCTGCCATACGCAATCCTGCAACGATTATGTCATTTATCCGCCAATGGCGAAAAGAGCCGTGCGTCCGCGTCAATTGCGCGGCAATCGGTCACCGCACGGCGCGAAAAGTGAGTGTCTCACATCCAGCGGGCCTTGTAGAAGCGTGCGCCGGGGAAAGGTCCGACGACCCTGGTGGTTCCGTCCGGTTCGATGATCTTCAACTCGTCCGTCCACCATTTTTCCTTTGCGATCGTAATAAGGTCGCCCCTCTTGGCGTCGCGCGAAAAGCTCTTGACGTTTGCCATGTCTCGCACTTTTGTCCAGCGATCCGCATCGGGGTCGAGATGCCAGACGGCGGTGTGGTTCGTCAGGAAGTAGCCGCCGGAGCCGTCTGCAACAAGGTCATGTCCGTACTGGTCGCAGAGCTTCGCGGAATAGTCCCAGCTGCGCTTGACTGAGACAGACATGTCGGCGGACGAATATGCGAGTTCGTAGAGATTCGTGTAACCGAGCGCAAAGAGCGAACCGCGCCGCGCGTCCCACACGACGCCGTGCGCCCCCGGGAGCGACATCGCCTTCACGACCTTCTGGCGGACGGGGTCGAGCGGCGCGGCGGAGACGTCGATTATCTGAAGTGCGTCGACGCCGGTCGAATTCGCGACCGCGACCTTTCCGTCAGGAAGTACGCAGAGCGAATGGGGACCTGCGTTCCACTTTGGCAGGTATGCGTACCACTTCACGCTCGCCGTGGCGACATCCACCGCGGCGACACCTCCGCAGGAGGCGTTGGCGAGTATCTCACTACCGTCGGCGGACGGCTTGCATTCGTCTATGTTTCGAAAAGAATTGCGGTAGGTCGGCAGTATCTTCGAATCCTTGCGCGAGTCCCAGCGCCACAGGATCTCCGCCTGTGCGCCGGGAGCGCCCGACAACATCACAAGCGAACTCGTCGACTGGTCTGCGGCGACAATGCGGTAATCCGCACCGGCTGCGCCAAACGCCGGAAACGCCGCAGAAAGAACAGCCGCGATCAGGAAGTTACGGTAATTGACCATACAGGAAAAACTGAAGTTCTGCAAAGTTATCACATCATACCCCCTTTACAAGTTTAGAGACATTCTATCAAATTCACCTTCTTGTGTCTGCCACTATCATCACTTCGCCGTCACGGCGCAATCCCATCCAAGACAAAGGGTTAGAGCTCTTGTCGAGGAAGAACGCTCGGTGCGCAAAGCGGCTGACCCTTTTGACTCTGCAAAAGGACGGACCAAACAAGCAGCGCAGAGTTCTCGGCCGAACGCGACGTCTGGAACGTGGAATAGTATCGCAAGGCGTCTTTCACTGCCAAAGGCGCATTGTCCGCAAGCGGAGCAAAGGCAAACGCGAAAAGCGCGGCGAACAGCAACGCTGGAACAAGGCGACTGTGCATTGACATTTCGCTATCTTACGATCAGGAAGAAGCCGCCGTGGCTTTGTATCTCGCCGAAGGTGAGGAAATCGGGGTCGGTTTGCGTCGCGTAGTCGGCGGCGATGTAGGCGTCGTCTTCGAGGCGGTCGTGGATGCGGTATTCGTCCATGATGCCGTTGAAGTCCGTCGCGAAGCGCAGCGGGTAGGTGGTGCTCGCCTTGACCGCGTTGATGGCGCTGGTCTTCACGAAGACGCCGTTCGCGTACACGCTGCACGACGCGCCGTCGAAGATGGTGGTGATGTACACCCAGTTGGTGTAGATGGAGACCGGGAGCGTGATGATCTCCCTCGTGGCGCCGGAGCCGTTGCCACAGAACTTGTCCGACGTCCCCTCGATGCCCGTGTACCAGCCGGTGCCTTCATCCCAGCCGTTCTTGTTGCGAATCTGCTGGGGGTATTTCTTGCTAGCCGTGGCGACGTCCACATTCGAATACATCCAGCCGGAGACGGAGAACTTGCTCATCGTGGTCATCGGCTTAACTGCAGAGATGCTGTCAAGCTTCGTGACCGAGGTAATCATGGAGGTCATGTTCGCGTTTCGGGCAAGGCCGACCTTGGCGTTCAGGTTCGAAAGCGTCCCGCCGCCATCGTCTATGGAGTCGTAGCCGTTCCCCGACGAGTCGTGGGCGATGCCGCTTGCCTCCGAGAAGTGCCAGACGCCGACGTATTCGGGCCAGGTTTCGTCGGCGGTCCTTAGCGCCTCGCGTCCGGCCGCAATTCCCCAGTAGGCGGTAAAGACGGTGTTGGACGTGAGTTCTGGGACGTTGACCCAGACGGTCGATTCGCCGTTCTCATTCCACCAGTCGATCTCGTGCGAGAGGAGCGTGCCGTCGGGGAGGGCGAAGCGGAGCTCGTCGGCCTTGCATTTCCCGTAGGAGAAGCGCGGGATGTCCGCCGAGAGGCGCACGAGCACGGGGAAGTTGGTGAGTGTCGTCGCCAGCTTTCCGTCCGTCGGCCGTATCTCCATCGAGTAGCCGAAGGCCGACTGGCGGAGGGAGATGCGCCCGATATCGAACGTGCGCACGACCGTAGCGCCGTCGTGACCGCCAAGACCCGTGACCGTCACCGTGCAGCGGCTGCCGCTGACCGAGAACGAATACGTGTAGTCCGTACCGAGGGCGAGCGTCTCGCCCGTCACGATGTCGGTCATCACGAGCGACGACTCGATGGCTGCCGCGAGGTCGGAGGCGAGCTTGGCCTCGCCGATGTCGGGGAGGTCGTTCGCCGCGAAGGTGCGGAGCGAATCGACATAGAGGCCGTCATCCTCGGCGCGGAGGACGTAGGTGGCGTTCGTAAGCGAGACGGAATCCGCCGGCTTCGTTGCCGCCGTCCACGTGACGATCTTCTCGCCGATGGCCGGCGTCCGCCCGCCGAGGAGGATGGCGACTGTCGCGCTGGCGGCGTACTGGGTCGAGGGAGTGCCGCTGGAGGAGCTCTTGGAATTCCACGCGCCGGTCTGGGCCGAAAGGTCGATGGCGGAGCCGTCCTGCATCGTGGGGGCGAAGAAGTATTCGTTCACCGGCGTGAAGGTTCCGTAAAGTCCCAACGCGGAGCTTCCCGCCCTCGAATTGCCCTCGTAGCGCGGCGTGTAGTCATGGAAATTGCTCGGCGTGCCATCGAGGTAGAGCGCGGCGTTGCAGTCCAAGTCTATGGTCGAGAAGTTCCCCGCGCAATTGGAGATCGTGCGTAGCCAGCCGCCGCTCAAGACTTTCAGCCGCCCCGATGACGCCTCCGACGATGCGGTGCTCTGGATGAAGAGCGACTTGTTGATGGCGATGTCGATGGAAATCGTGTGGCCGCCAAGTGCGCCGATGGCCCACCCGTAGTCATACAATGTCACGAATGTCGAATCGGCCGCAACGGTGAGATGCGGGTTGAAGATGCCGTAGTTCAACGCAATGCGAGCGGAAGCGGTATTGGAGACGGTGCCACCATTGAGGATAAGGTCGTGATATCCCCAGCCGCCAGACCCGCGGGGATCGAGGACGCCGCCGGCATTTATCGTAACCGGTCCCTGCTGCGTGCCGGAACGCTGGCCAAACGGGTGTGTCTGGTCAATGCCGGCGTTGCTGCCGCCGTAAACGAGGAGTCCGGCGTCGATCACGGTGCCGCCGGTGAAGGTCTGCGACTTGATCGCCGTGAGCTTGCCGGGGCCTTCCTTTACCAGTGTGAGCTTGCCCGTGAGCGAAACGTCGGTAATCGTCGCCTCGTAGCCGCTCGCGAAGGCGGCGGGGACGGCGTAGTGGAGTTCGCCGCCGCCAACGGAGTCGGTGATTGTGCCAGAGCCGTTGAGGCCGGAGATCGTGAGGTTGTGGCCCTTGAGGTCGATGACGACGCCAGAGTCGACCGTGAAGGACTCGAAGCCCGTCCAGTCCTCGTCTTCGGACAGGTCGTAGTTCGCACCGATCTCCTTGACCGCGTGGATGACGAAGTCAACGCTTTTCTCCATGCCCTCATAGGTGCCCGCGCCAATGACCGTGACAGTGGCGATGCCGGAGGCGGTGTTGTTCGAGTAGACAACGGTGTAGTCGGTGTCAAGCGTGAGCTCCACGCCTGCCTCGAGGTTCGAGACGACCATCGTCGGTCTGATTCCGGCTGCAAGGGCGTCAAGGGAACCTACCACCTGCACTGGAACTGGCGAGACGAAAAGTGCCGTGACCTCGTATGTGCCGCCGACCTCGGCAAAGGTCACGCTCGCCGACGTGCTGAGCAATGCCGCCTTGCCGGCGAGACGCACCGCTCCGGCCGAAATCGTGACTTCGCCGGAGAAGCCAGGCGACGCGCCGCGCAGGACGAGCGTCCCCTCGCCGGTCTTCGCAAAGCCGACGGAACCGACGAGATTGCCGGCGATCTCGAGTGTAACGCCCGACGGGACTTCGATCGTGGGTTTGCCCGAGTCGCCAAGAATCCAGATGCGGTTCGTCGGGGAAACCCAGTCGTTGTCCACCTTCAGCGTCGCAGAGTTCGTGACGACGACGTATGCGACTTCCTCTGGCGCGGGGTCGCCTGGGAGCGAGACGGCGTTGACGAGTTCGAGCGAAACGGAGTTGTAGCCGTTCCACGTTCCGATGTCGCCGGTGAAGCTGCCGATGTCTCCGGTGATCTTGTTGGCGAGCGTCCCCGAATATGAATACGCATCGCCAGACGATGGCATGACAATCGCGCCGCGCCCGGCAATGGACGCCGAAAGAGTGAACAGCTTGATTGTGGAATCTGATGTTTTGGTAGCGTAAAAGCCCGCGGTAGAGCCCTCCTCCATCGTCCAGTTGCCGGCGTAGGTGTTTCTGTAGGTCGCGTTGCCATCGCCCAGGGGATCGACGGTCAACCTGCCGCCAGAGCGGATGACGAGGTTGCTGAGCGTGAGCGTGTAGTTCTTCATCTTGTCGCTGAGCGTCCATTCGCACGACGGCTCGACGACGATAGCCGACGTCGAGGGTGTCGCGTAGTTCTTGTTTGGCGTGCGAATGCCGCGATCCGTCCAGATTGAATATAAGGCGTTGTCGGCGGTGATGCCGTTCGTGGACTTGGAGCCGCCCTTCGCCGTGGACCAGCCGATTGACGAACTTTCGCCCGAGATGGAAGAATGGTTGTTCGGGTCGGAACCGGCGCCGCTGACGATGTAGTAGGCGTCGATGCCGCCAATGACAAACTGGGCGTTGTTCGTGTAGGCGGCGTATTCGCCGCGTCCGGCAACTACCGCATAGGCGACGCCGATGGACTTGTTTCCAGTGTAGGTCACGGTGTATTCGGTGTCTGGAACGAGTTCTACCCCATCCGTGATGTTCGAGACGGTCACAGACGGCGTGACGCCGGCGAGGAGTTCCTCGATGGACGAAACAGTCTGGTCGGGGATAGGCAAGACGGTGAATGCCTCGTCGGCAACCTCGACGTATGACAAGAAGTCGTCCACGAACTGCTGCGCGTAGTCGGCGGCGATCCACTCGGCGGAAGCCACTCCGTCGCGGACACGCAACTCGTCCATCCGTCCCTCGACGTTCGAGGCGCCGAATTTAAACGTCCCGGAATCAGGCGAGATGCCATGTGGCAATGTCGCCGGATTTCCCCCGTATTGCGCCGACCCGCCCGCGCCGCTGAAGTGATCCTCGAACGTCGCCCCGTTGAGATACTTGGTGGCCTTAGAGCCATCAATCGTGCATGTCATATACAACCAGTTTCCTTGGGTGGCAGACACATCGGAATTCCAGTTGATGAAGGTCGAGCCGCCATAATTGTTGATGATCAATCCCCAACAGGGGTATCCCTGCAGATACCTGCAGACCCACCCCCCCTTGTTGTCACCCCATCCCGTGTATTTATTCACGAGAAACATGCTGGAGCCGTCCTTGGTGCCAGTCATTTTGTCCACCGCGATCCAGCCGGAGACGGTGACGCGGGAAATGCTGGTAAGCGGCTTTGCGGCAGATGGGTCTATGAAACTCGTGACGCTTGTCGCATAGATTCCGGCAATGCTCGCGCAACCGCCGATTTTGGCGTTGGTCCCAAGAGACACGGCGGCCGCGTTCACAGCGTCGTAGCCGTTCGCGGAGGAGTCGCGGGCGGTCGCGTCGCCCTCGCCGAGGTGATAGACGGCAATGAAGTCGGGCCATGTGTCGGCGGGATTTACGAGGGGCAGAAAGGCGGCGTTCTTCGCGCCCCAGTAGGCAGTGACGACGGTCGAGGCGGTGAGCTCCGGGACGTTCACCCAGACGGCCGATTCGCCAGCGGCATTCCAGGTGTCGATTTCGTGGGCGAGCAGCGTGCCGTCAGCAAGCGTGAAGCGCAGATCCGCACCGTTCGCGGCGCAGTCGGCGGGGTTGAACCACGGCTGGCGCGTGGTCGAGAGACGCACGAGAATCGGGAAGTTCGTGAGCGGCGACGAGATCCGCCCGACACCCGGAGAGATCAACATCGCGTGGTCGAAGCTCGACGGGTCGAATTCGCAGTTGATGATAAAGCTAACGACCTCCGATTGGCCGTCGTAGTCTCCGATACCGGTGATGGTCGCGTAGGCCGTGCCGATCGCGGTGTTGTTCGAGTAGGCGACGGTGTAGTGCGTATCTTGGACAAGCTCGATGCCATCGACGCGGTTCGAGATGGTCACGGACGGCTCGACGCCGGCGGCGAGCGCCGCAGGCGTCGCGACGAATTGGACAGGAATCGGCAGGATGGAGAGCAGCGACAGCCTGAGGCCAAGACTGTCGGCAAGGGCCTTCATCT
>Ga0310695_10002154_pt1 | contig 42514 bp, 29 predicted proteins | sample RumenRJG_04DNA_FD_203882 | JGI IMG/M metagenome (GOLD analysis project Ga0310695, IMG submission 203882) | Bovine rumen microbial communities from Lethbridge, Alberta, Canada - RJG_04 (v2) (version 2) | ecosystem: Host-associated > Mammals > Digestive system > Stomach > Rumen | place: Canada... | reverse complement strand
CCTTTTCTAAGATTGTTCTGTGGCTCAAGTGACCACCGTTGATGATTTCCAGACGAACTTTCGGGAGTGCAGGCTTTGCAAAGCAAAGGTCTCCCAACAGGTCGAGGATTTTATGACGAGCGGGTTCATCGGCAACTCTAAACGCGGGAGCCGAAGCCTCCGGAGAATTATCGAGCAAAAGCCCACAGGATTCATCCACCCCGCCAAGCAAACCTGCCTTGCGGGCTTCGTCAAATTCGTTTTTCAAAATAAAAGTTCTCGCTGCAAAGACGTTATACAAGTCTTCAGCCGAGTAAATAGAAACATTCGCCGCCGACTTAAAAACGCGACCGCCTTCGTTGCGCTCCAGGATGTATTCCACCTCAAACGCTTCGCTCGGCGTGATTTTCACGGAACCGTATGGCTTTTGAGCCTGAGCGGAATCCACGACATCCGTGCGGAACAAGTCCCATTCCGCATGTACGGGAACATCGTAAAAAGCGAGTTCTTCGGGCACACCCACATTTCTGCGAAATTCGCTAAAGAACGGAAGCGCACTGCCGTCCATCAGCGGAACTTCAGCAACACAACCCTTGTCACCATCCTCGTTGCAGGCGACATCCACCACAAAGCGGCGAGACGGCCACATCAAGAATACGGGTGCAAGGTGTTCCGGAGACGCAAGCTTCAATGCATGAGCGCCTTCGCCCGATTCATAAATTGCCGTACGGGCCACGCTGAACTTCAAATCCGAGAAGCACTTCACGCAATCGGTGCTGTAAAAAGAACGACCGCCCACGCGCCATTCGACGCGAGGCTCCAGTTGCGGATTGTACTCCTGGAGTTCAATTTTAACGTTCGCCTTGCCGTAAGACAAAGACGCAGAACTAAATTCCCACTCACGCGGGCTTTTACGAGAATCTTTTTTCATTTAGATAACGGGAATTTATAAAAAAAACAGACCCATGAGGATTTTTCAAACGTGAATAATAGACTCTTCGCCATCATAGTTAGTAGTTACTAGTTAATAGTTATTAGTTACTAGAATATTTTAATATGAAATTCTCTAGTAACTTAGAACTGTCGCAAAGCGACCTCAGTAACTAGTAACTCAAGAAGGCGGCACAGCCGCCTATTTCTTTCCCATCATTCGGAGTTTCACGACGGAACGGCGCCAGACGTCAATTTCTTCGGCCGGATAGCCAGCGTAAACCTTGCCCGCCTTGAGGCTCTTGGTCACGCCCGCCTTGGCAGCGACTTTCACGCCCTTGCCAATCGTCAAATGCCCCGCCGACTGCACACCGCCCGCAAATTCCACGTCGTCTTCCATGATTACGGAACCCGCCACGCCAGACTGCGATGCCATCATGATGTTGTTTCCAAGGCGGCAATTATGCGCCACTTGTACGAACGTATCGAAATGGCAATCATCGCCAATCACCGTCGGAGAGACAAAGCCCGCAGCAACCACGTCATTTGCGCTAAAGCTACAGCGGTTCCCGATACGGACACCCGCCAAATGCGGCACCATACGGCGCTTGCCTTCGTACTCGTAAAACCCAAAACCGCGAGGCCCCACGACAACGCCCGCCTGGAATACGCAATCTTCACCAATCGTCACACGCGGGTAAACCGTCACATTTGCTTCTAGAATTGTGCCAGCGCCAATCGTAGCGCCTTTCATCACCACGCAATTCGGACCGACGATAGCGTTCTCGCCCACCACGCCTTCAACAACCGCCGAAGCATGAACTTGTGCAGAAGCTGCAATTTTCGTTTCTTCAAAAACTTCGCGACGTTCTACAAATTCCTTCATGAACGTCACCATTGCATGGTATGGATTTTCGACCGGGCATACAAAATGCACATTCGGCAAAAGTTCTGAGCGCCCATCCACGCAATACTTTTCGTATAAACTCGGCACAAAAAGAAGGCCCGCCGTAACGCCGGCAAAAGCACTCACGCTCACGCCACCGGCATTCCCTGCAAGTCCTGTTTCCGTTTTGGCATCGCCCGTCCAGAACGAGACATCGTGCGGCCCCGCCTGATCGAGCGATGAAAATCCAGTCAGTTTAAAATTTAAAACGCCCTCATTCGAAGGCATTTTAAGATTCATCGTTTCAAGAACTTCAGATAAAGAAACTGAAAACATTATTCCTCTAGCGTGAGCATGTGAACTTGACATGCAAACTGAATGGTAACGCGACGCCCCACCTTGCCGCTCAAATCTTCCCCATCGAGCTGGATGTATTCGTTATCGGCGAGATCAAGCGTCAGCGAACGAACCTTGCGCGACTTGAGCAGGTGCTTTTTGAGAATATAGCCAACAACAGGAATATTTCCAACAGCGATTGCAAGCAAGAAATTTAGCATATTCGGCACACAGACGACTTCCAAATAGCCATCGGCCATGTCGGACTTGAAAAACGGATTGGCGCCACTGGCAAAGCTCGGGATGTTCCCGACAATGACAGTCGTATGCCCCGTCAAATCCACATTTTCAACAAGCTCAGGCGTATTTTCAACCATAGACAGCCATCCACTTTTCAGATGGTATGCCCTATCCGCAAAAAAGCGCTTAACGTAATGAAGCTTATTTGCAATCACGGAATTCGAAGAAATGACACCCATTGCACGATCTTGGTTAAAATCATGGGCAATACGAGCATCAATACCCGCCGAAAAATAATTTGCAAGCGCATACTTGCCATTCACCGTCCAGATATCGAAAGGTCTAGCCTTCGCCATCAAGAGCCTGCGCACCAGATACAAAAGCCCCTTATCCGCAAAAGGCTTGTAAAGCCCAAGTACGCGAGCAAGGTCGTTGCCAGTACCAAGCGGGATAAGCCCAATCTGGACTCTGTCGGCATCTTCCGAGGTCAGCATGATCGAAAGCACCGAAGAAACCGTTCCATCGCCACCAACAGCAACGAGCGTTTCCGTCGATGAAAGCGCCTTCAGGACTTGTTCGTTCAAGCCATCCTTGCGCGTAAATTCCGACTTCCACTCGTCAGGCTTAAAATCCATCGACTCCATAATTTCTGGAAGAAACTTATGGATAACCTTACCTTGTCCACCTCCACTCACCGGATTAATGAGGAAAAAGAACTTATACATCTTTTAAAAGTTCATCCTTTGCGTCCAAGTAGTGTTCTACGCCTATCTTTACGTTCTTTATTTCATCTGTGGTCAACGCCCTAACGACATGCGCCGGAGATCCCATCACAAGAGAACCTTCAGGAAACTCCTTTGCAGAAGTCACTAACGCGCCAGCACCGATAATACAATTTTTTTTGATATGAGCTCCATCCATGACAATAGCCCCCATGCCAACGAGAACATTGTCATCAATCGTGCATCCATGGAGTACGGCCCCATGACCAACAGTCACTTCGTCGCCAATGTTCACGCCAACACCTGTGGAAACATGAACAGTCACATTGTCCTGAATATTCGATCTCTTGCCGACTTTAATTGGAGCCAGATCGCCACGCAAAACGGCATTGTAGAACACCGACGAATCATCGCCGATGCAAACATCGCCCACAAGGCATGCACCTTCGGCTAAAAATACTCTTTCACCAACCTGTGGAGTCTTACCTTTATAACGAATTAAAGAACTCATAATTTTAATTTACAAAATTAAAGCAAAAGAAGATATACTTAAACAATTAAAAAAGCTTTGTTTTTATTACCTAAAATGCAACATTTTGTCCAATAAGTTCTATCTTATTGAGCATGAATGGATTATATGGGATCAATATCAAAAGCATTTTCGAAGCGCAAGGGCAAAATCGCTGGAAAATAGCCCAGACATCAGCAAAAGAGCGCATTCAGAAATTGAAAAAGCTCCGCGATGCCGTTATAAAGCATCAAAATGAATTTTACGAAGCTGTTTGGCAGGATTTTCACAAGCCAAGATTCGAAGCTTGGCTTAGCGAAATATTCCCGACAATTGAGGAAATTGACTACAACATCAAGCATTTAAAAAGATGGATGCGAGATAAAAAAGCAAATCGAGTTTTTTTCTTGCCCACGTCCAAAAGCGTTCTCCGCTATGAACCCAAAGGACGCGTCCTCATTTTTGCGCCGTGGAACTATCCGTTTTTGCTGCTTGTAAATCCAATCATTTCTGCAATTGCCGCAGGCAATGTCATTATGGCAAAGCCATCGCACAAGACCCCACATGTTAGTGCATTTGCGGTCCGGTTATTCAAAGACCTGTTCCCAGAAAATGAAATTGCACTTATCGAAGGCGAAGGTGCTGAAATTGGAGACAAGTTACTAGAGCTTCCGTTTGACCACGTGTTCTTTACAGGCAGTCCAAAGGTCGGCGCCCATATTGCGGAAATGGCGGCCAAGCACCACGCCAGCATCACGCTAGAGCTTGGCGGAAAGTCGCCCACAATTTTACTCCCCGGCGTAAACGTCAAAAAGCACATCAAGCAAATTGCCTGGGGTAAAACGCTAAACGGCGGACAAACCTGCATCGCGCCCGATTACGCCCTTTGCCCAGAAGACAAAGTTCAGGAATTTGCCGAAGCTTTTGCAGAAGAAATCAAACGCCGTTTCGGCGACACCGAAGCAAAGCGCCACGATTGCAAGGACTTTGTACACATCGTAGACAAGCGAGCCACCGAGCGCCATGCTGCGCTCATCAAGGATGCGATAGCCAAGGGCGCCAAGCAAGTCATCGGCGGAGTAAGCGATATCGAAAACTGCTACACGCCGGTCACCGTGCTCACAAACGTGACGCCCGACATGGAAATTATGAAGTCCGAAATTTTCGGACCGATTATGCCAGTTATTGCCTACAAGTCTCTTGACGAAGCGATTGCATTTATCCAAAGTAGGCCAAAGCCACTCGCCCTATACATCTTTGGTACAAACAAACGCGATATCAAACACGTTTTAAGCCATACCACATCAGGATCCACTTGCGTGAACAATACCATTATCCAGATTGAGAATCTGGAAGTTCCCTTCGGTGGCGTGGGCATGAGCGGCACCGGCAACTACCACGGATTTTACGGATTCAAGACGTTTAGCCACGAACGCAATATTATGGAGCAAAAGGGATTTGACGCGGTGACATTTTTCCATCCGCCTTACGGAATTGTTCCGGGCAACTTGCATTCCAAAATTCAAAGTTTCGCCGAAAAAGCGTTGCGCTTTTTAAAATCAATGTAGGAGGTTTCTATGGCTTCTTTACTGTACCGATTCGCTTGTCGAGCATTCCAGAAAACATTCTTCGTAGGCATCCACTTTATGCCCTGGCGTGAACCGCAGATTGTTCACGGAGCAGGGAGCTTACGAGAACTCCCCAAGCACCTCAAGGCAAACGACATTGATAACGTTCTGCTCGTTACAGACGATTTTCTCGCCAAGACAGAGCATTTCCAAAACATCAAAAAATATCTGGAAGAAGCAGGACTCAGCTATTCCGTTTACGATAAAACAATTCCGAACCCGACAATCGACAACATCAACGAGGCCACCCGCATTTACCGAAAGAACAAATGCAAAGGACTCGTCGCTTTTGGCGGAGGGTCCGCCATCGACTGCGCAAAGGGAGTTGGAATCCGCATCGCAAGGCCGTGGACTCCGATTTCATTTATGCGAGGGACGCTCCGCGTTCTTCGCAAGATTCCGTATCTCGTCGCCATCCCGACAACGGCGGGGACAGGAAGCGAAGCGACTGTGGCCGCCGTGATTTCGAATCCGCAGACGCACGAGAAGTACCCCATCAATGACTTTGTCCTGATTCCGCGCCTTGCAATTCTCGATGCGAACATCACGCTCGACTTGCCCCCAAGTCTTACGGCAACCACCGGCATGGATGCACTCACACACGCCATCGAAGCCTACATCGGCAATAGCAACTTTGACGGAAGTGCCGAAGCCGCCATCCTGGCAGGCCGCCTTATCATCGAGAATATCCAGAACGCTTACCGCGACGGGCACAATATCAAATCAAGAGAAAATCTGCAAAAGGCATCATACCTTGCAGGATTTGCTTTTACACGCGCCTATGTCGGTTATGTCCATGCCATTGCCCACAGCCTGGGTGGCATGTACCACACGCCTCACGGGCTTGCCAACGCCGTCATTTTACCGCACGTTCTAGAGTTTTACGGCGAAGCCTGCGAAAAGCGCCTCGGGTTCTTTGCAAAGGCAATCGGAGCTGTTCCCGCAGAACTGGATAATCATGAAGCATCCAAGGTTTTCATCATGCAGATCCGGGAACTCAACCGTTCCATGGAAATTCCAGAGCACTTGGAATTTATCCAAACTGAGGACATTCCAAGACTCGCGAAGTCCGCAAGCAAGGAAGCAAACCCGCTTTACCCCGTGCCGAAAATATTAAATGCGAAAGAGCTTGAAACGCTCTATCGCATTGTGAAAGGGACGAAGTTGTAAAAGGAGATGCCCGACAGTCATCCCGGACTTGTTCCGAGACGGGCATGACATTCCTTACTTTACCTGGAAACGGTCTTTAATTTCTTGAGGGATGGCAAACGGCCGTCCCTTTTTCATATCCATAAGGACCCACTGCGTCTCGGATTCAAAAACGACCTTGCCGTCGGAAACGCGTTCAAAGCGGCACTTGCGTACGCTCGCGACCTTGCTGTAGCCAGCGACCCAAGTCGTACCACGGATTTCATCGCCCAAGAACGCCTGATTCTTGTATTCCACAAACTGCGTATGGATCATCCAACCGCAACCGAGCTGGTACATGACATCCGTCGCACCGACGGAATCGGAATGGGCAATCGAAATATCCTGAATCCACTGCACCGCCCAAACATTGTTCATGTGGCGGTTTTCATCAATCATCTCGGGCGTCACCTTAAAAAGTTTTTCATACTTCACTGGATTTGCATTTTCTTCCATCACAACAGCCATTGTAAGCCTCCATTGTAAATAAATGTAACAAAATAAATCAAGACGAAAGAACGCTTGCAAAGCAAGCTACAGACGAGAGACGAAAGTTATAGTTTGGCAGCGAAGCTGCGATTTTTTCTACTCTCGTCTTTGCTCTTCAAGCCAAGACTGGTCGGCTCAGCAATGTATACGCAAGCGTATTCGCTGCATTCGCCTCTCTCGTCTTTCGTCTATCAGCGAAGCGGTCTCTCGTCTAATTAATAATCAAAATATTACAGTTTTTATTGCAATTATTCGCTTAACATTCCCATTTTATGTTATTTTTCTTTGCGTTAAAACATTAAGTGGGAAAACCTATGGAATGGAATGATTTCACGAGCCTGACCGCAGAAAACATGCAGGCAATTTGGGACTTCAAGACAAAAGACCCGTTTTCAATTTTAGGCATCCACCCGATCGAAACCGATCGCGGAATCAAGACCGTCATCCGCACCTACCAGCCGCAGGCATGCTTTGTCCGCGGTGAATCGTGCGACGGTACCGAAGAATTTGACTTTGTGAAGCTTGGCGACACTGGATTTTTCGAAGCCATCCTCGACTTGGAATACAAGCCGTTCTTTTACAAGCTCATCATCAAGCAAGGTGACGGTATCGAATACACGCTCGTCGATCCTTATGCATTCTTGCCGGTCCTCAGCGACTTTGACCGCCACCTGATTGCAACGGGTACGCACTACGAACTTTACCGCAAGCTCGGCGCAAACATCATCGAGCACCAGGGATTCAAGGGCGTTCACTTCGCCGTCTGGGCGCCGAACGCACATGCCGTTTCTGTGGTCGGCAATTTCAACAGCTGGGACGGCCGCCGTCACCAGATGCGCATGCTCGGAGCCTCGGGCATTTGGGAAATCTTCATTCCGAATCTTGGCGAAAACGAACTTTACCGCTTTGAAATTCACGGCGCCGACGGGAACCTCCATGTGAAGGTGGACCCGCTTGCAAAGCTCGCCGAAGTCCGCCCGGCAACAGCCTCCATCACCACACACCTCGACGGTTACGAATGGGGCGACGATCTTTACATGAAGACGCACTGGGCCACAAAGGTCTTTGGCGCTCCGATGAACATTTACGAAGTCCACGCCGGTTCCTGGCGCCGCGACCCGGCCAACCCGGACCGATTCCTCAACTGGGACGAACTCTCCGAACGCCTCATCCCGTACCTCAAGGAAATGGGCTACACGCACGTGGAATTCTTGCCGCTCGCCGAACACCCGCTCGACGAATCCTGGGGCTACCAGGTCACCGGTTACTACTCCCCCACGAGCCGCTACGGGACACCGGACCAGTTCCGCCACTTTGTGGACCTCTGCCACCAGAACGAAATCGGCGTGATTTTGGACTGGGTTCCGGCCCACTTCCCGAAGGACGCTCACGCTCTCGGACGTTTCGACGGCACCGCCTGCTACGAACACGCCGACCCGCGTCAGGGCGAACACCCGCACTGGGGCACCTACATCTTTAACCTCGGCCGTAACGAAGTCAAGAACTTCCTCATTGCAAACGCAATGTACTGGCTCAAGGAATTCCACTGCGACGGTCTGCGCGTCGATGCCGTTGCCTCCATGCTTTACCTCGACTACGGTAAAGGTCCAGGCGAATGGGTGCCGAACAAGGACGGCGGCAACATCAACTACGACACGCTCGAATTCCTGAAGCACTTGAACAGCATCATGGGCCGCTTGACCCCGCATGCCATTCTCATCGCCGAAGAATCGACAAGCTTCCCGAGCATCACACGCCCGCCAGAGCAGGGCGGTCTCGGCTTCCACTACAAGTGGAACATGGGCTGGATGAACGACTTCCTCTCCTACATCCAGCACGAACCGATCCACCGCAAGTACCACCACAACCAGCTCACATTCAGCATGGTCTACGCTTATTCTGAAAACTTCATACAAGTTTTCAGCCATGACGAAGTGGTGCACGGCAAGGGATCCATGCTCGGCAAGATGCCTGGCGACAACTGGCAGAAGTTTGCAAACCTCCGCCTCACCTACGCATTCCAGTACGCACATCCGGGCAAGAAGCTCAACTTCATGGGCAACGAATTCGGTCAGTTCCGCGAATGGAACGAAAAGCGTTCACTCGACTGGCACTTGATCAGCTGGGATAGCCATGGCAAGCTCCTCGAAATGATGAAGGTCCTGAACCACATCTACAAAGAAAATTCTCCGCTGTGGGAAATCGACCATTACTACACTGGCTTTGAATGGATCTGGTGCGACGATGCCGAAAATTCCATTGTAAGCTTTGTCCGTAAGGATGACCACGGTAACATGATTCTCTGCGTGTTCAACTTCACGCCAGTTGTCCGTAACGATTACCGCCTGGGCGCTCCTGCTCGCGGTGCTTGGAAAGAAATTTTCAACACCGATGCAGCCATGTTCGGCGGCTCCAACGTCGGCAATCTCGGTGAAGTCTGGACGCAAGACGTTCCGTGGCAGAACCGCGAATGGAGCTTGAACATCAAGCTTCCGCCTCTTGCCGCAGTTTACTTCAAGCTCGAGAGATAATAGCGCATTCGCGCAGTTCTTAGTCACTAGTCATTAGTTACTAGAATTTCATTAAAAAGTCCCTGAATTCATTTCAGGGATTTTTTTAATTCAATGTTATCGAGAACAAAAGCATAATTGACGACGAGCGGAACACGCCATCGTCATCGGACCAGTATTCGCCGGAATTGAATGCGACGGACGCGCCTAAGGCAACGTGTTCACTCACCCACCATTCCTTGCCCGCTTCAAGTCCAAAGCTAAAAGCACGTAGCCCAGTATTTCCTTTAAACCTTCGGTTATTCGTTGCATAACCCGTCACTCCAAGAGAACCGCTAAAGAAAATATTATTCCATTGTGGCACATAATACGTGATCCCGGCACCTACATAGACAGAACTAAGCACATAAAAATCATGGTCTACATACTGTGAAGTTCCATACACGGCTTCTCGAAAATTGGAATACATCACATATCCCAAGTTCGCATGCAGGGCCAAATCCGTAACGGCATAATAGCCCAGCTTTCCGTGAAGCATGACGCCAAGACCGTCAGCAGTCATAGATTCCTTGCCATTTGTATTTTCAAATGATGCGTAACCAAGCCCCATTGCTGCATTTGCAAACAAGCCATCATGCGAATACGGCGCAGACAAAGGTGCGGCAAAGGCAACCGATGCAACAAGCAGCAACAAAATGAGAAGGCGTTTCATACTTTAAGGCTGAATTTAGAAAAAAGAACTCCGCCTTCCGGCGGAGTCCTTTCAAGATTTCGAGAATCTAGTTTGCGAACCTTAATTCATCGACTTAGTTCAAAGTGATGAGAGTAAGGGTGCGCTTGCCGACCTTGATACCCTTAGAGATATCGACAGTCTTAGCCTTCTTGGACGGGTCGTTTGCCCAACCTTCCTTGAGCTTTTCGGAAGTCTTGTCCAAAGTCTGGACGCTGGCCTTGCCCTTGAAGCCCGGAATGTCGAGCTTGATGTCGAAGTCGCTGTACGGGCTCTTGTTCACGAGGAGGAGCTGCTTCTTGTTGCCGTTTACAGTGTAGTAAGCGGTCAGGAGAGCGTCTTCGTCACCCTTGATGGTGGTCTTCATGAGCTTGCCACGGAGAGCGTCAGAAGCCATCTGGAATGCCCAGTAGCTCGGGCGCGGGCAGTTCATGCATTCTTCACCAGAACGGGTCAAGTAACCGTAGTCACCGCCTTCCGGAGTGATGTCGTTGTGGATATCCCAGTACTGAGCGTTATCGACGTTTTCAGTAGCGAGCATACCGAGGTAGTCAGCGACGAACAAGCCGTTTTCAACAGACAAGGTCTGCGGGCCCGGGTTGAAGTCAACAGAGTTCCATTCGGTGAGCCAGAGTTCAATCTTCTTATCCTTGTTGTACTTCTTGGTCCACTTGTCCACGACCTTGTGCAAACGTTCGTAGATTGCAGTGAGGGTCTGCGGAGCAGAGAGCATAGCGAAGTCGTTTTCTTCACCGAAGTGCTGCGGGTAGTGGTGGACGATAAGACCGTCAGCAATGTCACCCGTTTCAGCAAGGACCTTTTCGTTCCAGTCGCCTTCGAGAACGCCGAGCACAGCCACCTTGATGGTCGGGTCAACTTTCTTCATGGCTTCGATGAACTTACGAGCGCGCTTACCATAGATGGTACCGCCGTCCTTACCATACTTTTCGTAATACGGATGCCAGTTACCGTAGATTTCGTTACCGATTTCCCAGTAGAGGATGCCGGCCTTCTTGTCGATGTTCGTGTGCTTGACCCAAGCAGCGGCTTCCTGTTCCGTGCCAGAACCGAAGTTCACAGTAAACATGGCGTTAGAGCCAGTCTTCTTCAACCATTCGAGGAATTCGTCGGTATCGACCATCCAGTCGTGGTTGTCGAGGATTTCCTTCCAGTGGTCGTCATCAGCACGGAGACCACCCGGATAACGGATAATGCCGTGGTTGATGCGCTTTGCAAATTCACGAGTCTGAACCTTGAAGTTCTTGTTGTCGAGCATGTCGCCGTCCCAAAGGGCTGCGTTGATACCGAAGAGGCCACCAGAGATTTCCGGGTTGAGAACTTCCTTTTCGCCCTTCACCAAGACCTTGATGACAGCCGGACGTTCCTTGGCCTTGACAGCGCGCTGGTTGGTGAGGCGGATGTTGTCCACCTTGAAGCCACCGGCAGTACCTTCACCACTCGGCTTGAAGTCGAGAGCAGTTACACCCTTGAGGTCGAAGAGACCGTTTTCAACAGCGTTAGGCGGTTGATAGTACGGGAACTTGCCGAACGTACGGAACGGAACGAGGATTGTGGTCTTGCCCTTCGGAGCACCGACGTTAGAAACGAAGATTTCGTTGCCAGCATCCTGAACCTGAACGGTGATGGACTGCCAAGCCTTGTCGGAGTACACGTCGAACATGAGGCCCCAGTGCTTGGTCCAGTCACGGTCAGCAGCCGGACGGCCATTCTTCTGCATGTCGAGCACGACGTCAACCCAGTCAGCAAGGAGGTAGTGTTCGATATTCAAGCAGTTGCTCTTGAATTCGGCGCAGTTTTCAACCTTGAACTTGAGCTGAGACTTCGGACCAGTGGACGGTTCCCACTTGTCCTTGGCAAACTTGCCTTCGAAGTCGGAGATCACGTAGTCCGGAGCGTTGGACTTGAAGGAATCCCACTTGAGATCCGGGTCCACCCAGTCGATGTTAGATGTGAAGGTGATCTGGTCCACAAAGACCGTCACAGGAGCCGGCTTGCCCGGTTCGCCTGCGTTTTCGCCCTTACCGACTGAGAAGCGGATTTCCTGAATCTTGTCCCACTTGATGTCCTTGGCAACTTCGGCCTGCTTGTTAGCGTCCCAAGCCTTGCCCTTGTCGGTGAAGCGCTTGAGAGGAATCTTGGCGAGCTGCCAATCCTTGGAGACCTTGATCCAGTCGTTGAGGCCGACCTTGGTCTGGCTCTTGATGTCGTTGCCCTGGTTGTCGAGGATACCGACGTAGAGCTTTTCGCCGCCGAGCTTACCCTTGATCCAGAAGTAGAGACCGCCCTTGTCGCGAACCTTGGAGAGGTCAATGAACTTACCTTCACCGAGAGAGTAGGTCACGCCAGACCAGTCGTTGTTATCGATGTACATGGCGAGCACGTTCTTGTTGCCCGGAGTCTTGGACTGAGCTTCACGCTGAGCAGTGAGACCACCGTAGCTGTAAGCGAAGCCCTTGACCTGGTTGTCATAGAACGTAGCGAGCGTCTTGGCCTTGCCGTCGAGCTTTTCCGGGTTCTTCGGGCCGTCGATGACGTCGTTGTTTTCATCCCAGTAGACCATCTGCTTCTTCGGGGCAGCCTTCTTGTTGCCCTTCACGATTTCGATGTTGTCGATCCAGACTTCGAATTCGCTTGCAGCGCTCTTGTCAATGGAGAAACGGATTTCAGCAATCTTGTCCCAGTCGATGCGTGCCGGGAATTCGGACTTGCGGGTGTTGTCCCAGTAGAGACCACGGTCCGGGAAGTCCACGAGAGGAATGGAAACCTTCTTCCAGTCCGTCGTCACGGCGCCGCCTTCGATGTACTTGTTCATCGGAAGCACAACCTGAGTCTTCTTGCCGTCAGAAACTTCTTCGTCAAGGAGACCGACCTTCACGGCTTCGCCACCGTTCTTGCCCTTGATCATGAATTCGACCTTGGAGTCAAGCATGTACTTGTTCAAGTCGAAGAATTCGTTGTAAAGGCAAATGGAAGCACCGGAGTATTCCTTCGGGTCCAACTTGATGTTCAAGGCAGCCTTGGACTTGTAACCACCAGACTTGGTGATGGTGACACCCTTGCTCGTGCCGCCGTAAGAGTAATCGTATCCACCCGGACGGTACTGTTCATCGAAGAACTTGTACACAGCCAGATGCGGACGTTTCGGCTGAGCCATTGCAGCTGTAACACTCAAGCCGAGGACGGCGAGCGAGGCAACTTTCAATGATTGCTTAATCATAATGTGCATCCTTTTGTTGTTTTTGATTTAAAATTATAAACCTGCGAAATAAAAAGCGCACACGTCCATCAATTTAACGTGTACGCCTGAAAACGTAATTACTTGGCTTCCTTCAACATCTTTTCGACGAGACCAGTGCTGAAGCGATCCTGACGCTTGCCGTTGATGTAGAAGTTCGGAGTACCCTGGACGCCGACCTTGACACCCAACTGGAAGTCCTTGTCGATGCGGGCGTTCATAGCGGAATCGAGAACCATGTCCTTCTTGAACTGTTCGATGTTGAGGCCAACTTCCTTAGCGACTGCAATGTAGATGGAGTCAGAGAGTTCACGGGAGTGCGGTGCGAGAGCGTAACGAAATTCCCAGAACTTGCCCTGCTTCTGGGCAGCGATAGATGCAGCGGCAGCAGCCTTGGCGTTGGAGTGGAAGCTCAGCGGGAAGTGCTTGTAGACGAACTTGATTTCGTTCGGGTACTTCTTGTTGAGTTCCTGCATATCCGGTGCGATACGAGAGCAGTACGGGCACTGGAATTCCGTGAATTCAACAATCGTGAGCTTCGGGTTCTTGGTGTTGCCAAAGACCGGGCTATCTTCATCAGGAATGTCCCAGACCTTGTTGTCGGCTTCCATTTCGGCACGGGCCTGTTCAAGAGAAATGCCTCGCTTGTCGAGAGCATACTTGATGATTTCAAATTCTTCCTTGACCTGCTTGAAATCCTTTTCAAGGGAGTCGAGGCGAGCCTGCTGGTTGAACGAACCGCCAGCGGAAGCTTGGTTGCAAGCAACGAGGCCGGAGACTACAAGAGCCATAGCAAAGAGAGAGAGACGTTTCATTTTAGTCCTTTGAGTTAAAACTTGAGGGCACAATCAGCCCACGATGTGTGAGAAATATAATAACGAAAACTTACTTTGATTTGAGAAAAACATCAAAAATGCATACACAATCGTCTCATCTGTATCCACAAAAAACAATTGTAAAATCTGATTTTTTGACAATTTTCCGCAAATCGGAATCCGTAACTACAAGCAATTCAATAAGTTACAAAAGTGAAGGTGGTGAAAAATGTGATGAAAATTGCATGAAAAGAATTTACAATGTAGTAGACGGTAGGAAGTTAGAAGTAGGAAGTACAATTTATAAGCAACAATAAACAAAAACTATAGTCGAAAACAAAAAACGAGAGAACTATCTCTTCCTACTGTCTACCGCCTACTTCCTACTAAAACTTTACTATTTTTTATGCGTATGAGTGAATATTTGCATAAATCGTTTGGTCCCGTTGTCCCAAAGGATTTTAACAAGGATTACGGTGAACAGGGCTTTTTGTTGGAAAGCGGCAAGACGCTACCCGCCCTCACCCTCCGTTACGAGACCTATGGCACACTGAACTCCGCCGGTGATAACGCCGTGTGGGTTTGTTCGCCGTTGACCGCCGACGCCCACGCTGCCGGCTGGTACACTGAAAATGACAAGAAACCCGGCTGGTGGGACGAGCTCATCGGACCGGGCAAAGCTATCGATACAGACCGATTCTTTGTGGTTTGCAGCAACATCCTCGGCGGATGCAAGGGTTCCACAGGGCCAGCAACAATAAATCCGCGCACAGGCAAGCCTTACGGCAGCACGTTCCCTACCATCACGATAGGAGATATGGTTCACGCCCAGAAGGAACTTGCCGATAGCCTCGGCATCAAGGAATTCTACAGCGTCATCGGCGGATCGATGGGCGGATTCCAGGCAATGAAATGGGCAATTTACTACCCGGAACAGGTGAAGCGCATCATCGTGATTGCAAGCTCGCCCAGATTTTCGAGCCAGGCGCTCGGCTTTGAAGTTGTTGCCCGCGACGTCATCACGCAGGACCCGAACTTCCACGGTGGTGACTATTACGAAGAAGGCAAGACAAGACCGGACATCGGCCTTGCGAATGCCCGCAAACTCGCGCACATCACGTACCTCTCCGCCGTTGGCATGGAGAAGAAGTTCAAGCGCGCCCAGGATCAGGAAAACAGAAATCACGCCGTATCGTACACGACGCCGTACGACTTGAATCTCCCGATCGAAAGCTACTTACGTTATCAGGGTACAAAGTTTGTTGACCGCTTCGACGCGAACAGTTACTTGCACATTGCCCATGCGACAGACGCATTCGACCTCGAAACGGAATACGGCAGCATCGAAAACGCCTTCAAGGATATCAAGGCCGAAGTTTTGAACGTAAACCTTTCGACCGACTGGCTTTTCCCGCCACACGAGAGCCGCCGCATCACAAGCGCGCTCCTCAACACAGGCAAGACGGTGACAAGCCTCGAACTTGACACGCAGTTTGGCCATGACGGATTCCTGATTGAAGTAGGCGAACTCGGAAAGGCCGTGGGCCGCTTCCTCGATTCAAAGATTATCCCGCAGAACGGAACGCAGGCATTGCCGGTATTCCATGACCAGAGCGACTTCCAGCGCATCAGCAAGCTCGTGAAGGAAGGCAGCCATGTGCTCGATCTCGGCTGCGGCAGTGGCGACTTGCTGGATTACCTTATCCGCAAGAAAAACGTCACGGGCTTTGGCATCGAAAAGAACATCAAGGGAATTCTCGACTGCCTCGAAAAAGACGTACAAGTTATTCAGCGCGACTTGGATGAAAGCGGCCTTACGGATATCAAGGACGGCAGTTTCGACTACGCGATTATCAACCGCACGATTCAGGAAATCCGTGACCCGGTTGCCCTCTTGAACGAACTTTTGCGCGTGGCAAAGCAAGTCATCGTGACATTCCCGAATTTCGGCCATTGGTCGGCCCGCGGAAGCCTCATGCTCCACGGCCGTATGCCGATTTCGAAGGAACTCCCCTACGAATGGTACGATACGCCAAACATCCGTGTGCTTACGCTCAAGGACTTCTATACGTTGTGCAACAAGGAAGGGTTCAAGATTGAAAATCTGCACTTCCAGAACGAACACAAGATAAGCAAGTTCCTGACCGCTATCGGGCTTCCGAACTTTGGCGCCGAACACGTAATAGCAACGATTAGTAAATTAGACGAAAGACGAGAGACGAGAGACGAAAGAGGATAAAATGTCTATTATCTCCATGACAGGATTCGGCAAAAGCGAATCCACACTGCAAGGAATCACGTGCGTTATCGAAGTGCGCAGCGTGAACAGCCGTTTCCTCGAAATTTCAAGCAAGATTCCGAAGAACTTCGCCTATCTCGAAAATGACTTCAAGGCACAAATCAAGGACAAGCTCGTCCGCGGTTCCGTGAATTTGTCGATTACGCTTGGCGCAGGCAATGCCGGGAACATTCCCGTTTGCTACAACGAAGCAGCCGTAGAAAAGTTTGTGGAAATCACGAAGGCGATGCAGAAAAAGTACGGCATTGCAGGCGACATCAAGCTCGAACACGTGCTTGCCATCCCTGAAGTTTTGCAGTTCACGGACGGCAACGGCGACAACGAAGTCTGGGAAAAGCATTTGAAGGCAGAACTTGACAAGGCTTTGGACGGCGTCATCGCCATGCGCGAAAAGGAAGGCGCAAACCTCGCCATAGACCTCACCCGCCGCGTGATCCACCTGAACGAAGTCATCGACAAGGTCGAAGTTCTCGATCCGCAGCGCATTGAAACGTGGAAATGCAAGTTCCGCGAACGCATCAACACGCTCATGAAGGATTCCGAAATCGACGAAGTCCGCCTTTTGCAAGAAGCCTGCATCATGGCCGACAAGCTCGACATCCACGAAGAGATCACGAGATTCAGGAGCCACAACAAGCTGTTCCTCGACGCGCTCGCCAAAGGCGGCGCCCAGGGCAAGAATCTCGGATTCATCTTGCAGGAAATGGGCCGAGAAGCAAATACGCTTGGCACCAAGTGCCAGAACGCCGAAATCGCAGCACTTGCCATCGAACTCAAGAACGAGATCGAGTGCATTAGAGAGCAGAGTATGAACGTAGCGTAGATCGACCCGCGCGAAAATTCTCAACACCATTTCTCAACATGGATTTTTTATCCATAAAAAGCCCTACGGAAGTAGGGCTTTTTGCTTAAAAACTATCTAACTTATAATCAGAAAGAATAAGACATCCACACTCCAACAACAAGCGTCTCGTGCAAACAGCACAAGACGCTTTTTCGTAATGCAAGACTTAACTGGCCCCTTCCGCTTCGCGTCAGGGTGACGAGTGCGACCTGCGTCTTCGTCATGTTGAGGGGCGAAGCCCCGATATACGACACTTGCTACTTTAGTAGCTTAGTGGAGTTATGCCCTTTGGGTAAACATCCAGTCATTTCTTGTATTGCGATAGCGAGATTTGACTGGACCCTTCACTTCGTTCAGGGTGACGAGAAGGCGTTGCCCGCTTACTTCGACTGCGCTCAGCACAGACTCCGGCGGGCATGACACTTCCTACGGTCTACTTCTTCTTTGAAGATTTCTTTTTCTTGTCGTTCATCTTGACGCGGCGGGAGCCGGAGCGGATGCGTTCCCACGGGGCAAAGGACATCGTCCCGAACGTAAATCCGAAAAACCAGACGATAAAAGCGACCCAGAGAATGGCGGCAATGCCGATTCTTCTCCAGTCCACGACGACGCTCATGTCGATTACAAGTGCCGAAAGAGCAAGGAGCGATGTGATCATGACCGGAGCAAGCATTTTCTTGCCCGCTTTCACGAGGGCACCAGCAGAGGGCGTTCCTTCACCAAGTTCCTTCCCTGCAAGCAACGCACAGGCAACAACGCCCGAGAACGCAATTGCACTAAGCACGGCCCACATGAGCCAAGCCTTGCCAATCATCAGCGGGAACCAGCTTACAAATCCCGTAAGCAAAAGCCATGAAAGCGCAAACGGGAACAGCGCACACGCAACGCTCCACTTGGCCAAAAGCACAAGCAAAAGTGCAACACCCGCAAACACGGCAAAGAAAATCACAAGCATATCTTCATCGCCGCCCAGCGCAAACAGCGCCCCCACAAAAGCAGCAAGCGCAAGCAGGCCGCCAAAGCCGCCACGCATACCGCCAAAGACAAAGTAGAGCACAATCATGGAAAGCCCGGCAACAAAGAAATACTGCGCAGAATTCCAAGCCGAGGCCAAATTCGTGAATTTCGCGATCCACATACCAAGCGCTTCAGAAGCTCCCAGCGGAAGGGATGCCATCTGTTGCCAGCCAGTCGCAAGGAACGCCACCGAAAAGCCAACCATCAACAGCACAAAAATCAGGCGAAAGCGGAGGGAAAGTTCCAAAAGCTTTTGCACTTTGCCCGGTTTTTCACGTAATTCCATTTATTTTACCTCGAGATCAACAGTTTTTGTTTTTTAGTCCAAGTTTTACTTTTTGTTTTAGATTCCGAAACACTGACTTTTGCCTTGCTTCGAACAACATAGTGATACAGCCCGTTGGCAAGCAAACGTCCATAATTGTCCTTGCCATTCCAATGCGTTACACCAGATTTAGCGTTATTAATAACCTTGACAAGTCTACCATGCTGGTTATAGATGAAAATCGTTACTTCCGGATCCTTGTCTATAGAAAGGTTCTTAAAGTAGAACGTCGTCCCCTTCTTGCCCATCGGATTCGGGACATTGAATACGTCAGCAAGCCCGGTCTGCAAATCTTCTATAATCTGGACATTAACAGTCTTTATAGCAATGTTTCCAAGAACATCCAAAGCTCGAACCCTGAACGTGTAATCGCCAGCCGGATAGGCTTCCGTTGTTAACGACTTGCGAGCAACAGCACGTTTCGAGGACTGTTCCAGGAAGGGGGCCGGATGATAGGGGTTTTCAAGCCCGACCATTTCAAAAGAAATACCTTCATCGGCCTGTTCACGGTAATCCAAAGCAGTTTCATCTTCAACAACGACCTGCAAACAGGCCGGGGTTCTCAATTTTACATGCTGGTTATCGGCAAACGAAGTCAATTCTCCGGCATTGCATGACTGGATTTTAATCGTCGGCGGAATATTGTCATTCAAGGAATCTGCATAGTTGGAAATACCTGTGATCTTAATATTCTTTTCAAGATAGCGCCCAACAGCTGGATCTTTCGACGAGAAAGCCCACGCACGGAATTCCGCAAGCGAATCGCCGATATTCAACTTCTTCGGAGTCACGAATTCCGTTTCAAAACGTCCATCGGCAACTGGAACGACTTCTGAATAGATCAGCGCACCATCATAATTCACATCAATAACTTTTTCTATAGAAATCAAGTCAAGAGCCTTCGTATAACGGCCTTCCCTAAGCGTCAAGGCGATATTTCCCGAAGTCATTCCGGACACTTTTCCAGAAAGTTTCATTTTATCAAGAGCCTTGATAGACTTCACCGGCGAATCAAGAGTAATCTTCATACTCGCCAAAGGCAACTGAATCACAGGTTCGCCCATAAACACATAATGTTCCGTATTATGCACATTATCATGCGAATCCGATTCTTGACGATTATGAACAACATTATCCTTAGCCAGCATATAGGCGACACCAAGGTAATTTCCATCTTTGGACAAAGCGTTATTTATCAAGTTCTTCGAAAATTGATTATTGTAAGATTCATACGTTTCACGAGCCGCACCAATTCCAGCAATAGCGCCTGCGCTTTTCTGAAGGACCATAGCTTCAGTCATTGACCTAGAATCCCCTTCATCAAAGCGTCCCACGGTACATGCAAACGAACTTATTATCGTGTATTTTTTTTCATTAGAAAGCTTTGCAATGTCCGATGTTCTGAACAAGCCTTCCGAAGCCAATGTGGACTTGGATCCATGACCGTAATATATGGTCATCAAGGCACCCTGATTCATAATATTCAGGAAATCGTTATTTGCTTCCTGTTTCTGTCCAGCGGCATCATACTCGTAATTCAGGAGATAAACCTTTTTCATGTTCATACGATAATTAAGTTTATCTGAAATCGCATCAATCGTCCTGGCCAACATTTCCTGGTCTTCGGTATGTGCAATCCGATCCACCGCACCGCTATTGCGGGCATCATCAGCCCCAAGCAGCATCGTGGACCTCCATTCCCCGTGATCAAAACGACCCACTTTCTCGTAATCACGAGTTTTTTCGTTGTACGTATAAAATTCATCGACAGACGATACAGGAATACGGCCAACAGCAAGGTCTACATCATATATGCGGGAACTTCTAACCATTTCTCCAGAATCCAGGACCGCAAAGAAGTCTTCGGTCACCGCCGACTCCTTTTCAAACGGAGGCATATAATTTTTTCCGAGTCTAGGATTAACGCCTCGATAGTCATAATGGCCAGAACCAGCAAGCAGCACAAACCGCAAATCCGGGCAGACACTTCGTGCGTAGGCGATGTAGTTTCGAATCGCAATCGGAGAAGGAGATCCACCGGTGTAATGCCTGTAAATGTTTTCTACAGCAACAACAGCAGTGACAAGCGGGCTTATCGCAGAATCGCTGGAACGGAACGAAGCAAGATCTTCCGCCGGTTCAAGGAATTCTTCCGGCGTAATAATCAGGTATTCCGTCTTGGAAGAAATCTGCGCAAGCTTCTGGACGGCATTTGGGGATGGCGCAGGTATGGCCTCAATACTCAATGTGGAATTACGGCGGTCCTTTTCGTTATAAAGCAAGTATCGAACATCTTCATTAAAGCCAATACTATCGATCGCGGTTCCATTCGAAATTTTCAGAAGTCCAACCGGCTTAAAGTTCACAAACTTCATCAGGCGCAGATCGGAATCTTTACCGACAGGGATCCGAACAATTCCTGTAGCAAACCCAGGCAATAGCCATTCCGCAGAATCGATAGACACAGAAGCCGGATCCCACTGGTAAGCTACGGAAACGCCATCGAAGCGGTTGTATTGGTTTTCGTTCGGAAGCATGGTCAATTCATACTCGTTCCCGGAAGCCTTGAGGGATTTGAACTCCATAGCGAAGTTCCCTCCCGGCAACAAGACGCCATCGGACCAGTAAAAGGTGTCTGCACGATCCTTTGAATGTTGTTCGCCATTGACATTCAGCTTAAAATGAATCGACTTCATCCGCAATGAGTAAGCGCTATCAGACATATAGCCAATCGACTGATCCACGCCACTGCTTGAATTTATGGAGCGAAGCGGGAAATAAGTAACAGACGCAAAACCCTTGCCATCCTTGACAAGCCCTGGCAAGTCTACAATCTGCGATTCCGCGTTTAAGTCCGTAACGACCGTAGTTTCATTTTTATCATGCCATTTCCAGAACCACTCTTTTCCAGTTGTTTTTTCCCAATCGAGCGATTTGCCGTAATAGGTATCGATCAAGAGTTCATCTTTCTCGGCTCGTACATACCTGATCCACTCAATGCTTTTCGGCGTCGATTTCGGCTGAGCAAGGGTTTCAAGGCGTTCGCCCTTCCCCACTTCTTTATACCCGAGAATAAAATGCTGGTAAAAAGAATACGGAGAATATGAATGGAAATAGTTCATATTCGTTTTGGGATAATTTTCTTCTTCCGAATCGATCCTTTTCCAAAACGCATTACCATATCCCACGAAATAAAGGGAATCGCCTTCATCAAAGATGCCGTTAGAATTGCGGTCATCAACTGTTATGGGCAGTTCGAAGAGCTGGTTCGGGCTACGGAGCTTGGCTCCTGGCCCCATGTCGGGAAGCGTATCCGGCGAGGCTCCGTAAACGCAAATTTTTTCTACGGGAATTCCGCTCAAGTCATCACGGCTTGTGAATTTCAGAAGGGAATTGAAACCAACAGCATACAAGCCATCTTCGCGGAATGTCGCCATATCCTTGTCGCCCACAACCAGTTTGGCAAGCTTGACAACGCCATCGATTTCAGAAGCCGCTTCACGGCGCAGGACCGTACGGGACGCGGTCGTTCCAAACTGCGCGGCGGACTTCGAGTTCACCACCTGCATAAGTGCACGAGCGCCCGGATTGCGGCCGCTTGCCGAAGCACTTGCAAAATCGACATTCAAGCGGAAATCCTTGCGAAGGGCTATGGAGCCGGCCTGCTTTACATATAGCGGAACCAGCACATCGGCCATCCACAGATTATCCTTAAGGTACGGTTTTGAAACCGAGACGGTCTGGGACTTTACGGGAGTAGACTTGCAGTACGAAGTTCCAAGCGCAACAAGCTTATTGTTGGTTACCGAGACCGAAGGCATATCGCCTGACGGAAGTGCCACTCGGTAATAGCGGTACGGCACCCTGCTAGAATCCATGTAAAAAGCATTTTCGGGAGCAAAGCGCATTCCCGAACCGTCTTCACAAGATTCTTTAGACGTATCAAGGACCTCGTCGTCTAAGATAAAATGTTTCTTGGAATCTTCTATGACAGAAGAAGCCATGCTGGAGACCGTTGCACAGGCAACCAGTAGAATCTGAAATTTTTTAATGATAGATTTCACAAATTCTAAAATAGTAAAAAAAGAAAATAGAATTTCCCGCCGGTGGCGAGAACGGCAAAGGGTAAGAACTGTTAAAAGCTAAAATTATGGCCTTGTAATGACCATTTCGAGAAATCCGTTGCCCGTCGTGCGCATTTCGACCATCTCTCCCCCCGACGCCTTAGCCTTAAAGACGGTTATATATTCAGGAGGAACGCCTTTGGAAAGGATCATCTCGATTTCCTTCGCCGTAATCATGAATTTCGAGTTCCACTTGTCCATATACCAATGCCACGGTTGCCAGTTAAAAATACCGCGGGTGGACTGAACAAAAGCACGGAGCATCATCGAATATTCATACTTTAAAAAGCCCAGATAATCGTTCACTTCGGCATGCTTGTCAACAAGCGTTTTCGTAGCAAAATCGGGATCGTAACGAAGTGGAGTCTTGTCCGGATTGTCGTAGGTGAAGCGAATTAACTTGTCTGTCACCAGAATTTTCAAATTCGAACGATCCAAGTGCACAAATTCTTTTTCAGAAATTTGTCTGTAATCCCTGAACACGACATCAGGCGTAAGGACCTTGTTGAGTTTCAGCGGAACCGGTTTCGCATCAAAGGCGCCAAGCTCGTAAAACACGATAACCTCGCCTGCGCCCTTCGGCAAAAGCACAGCAAGCAAAGGCTTTTCGCGTTCTGTAATGGCCCAGATCATCTTCGGCTTGTTCGAAGAGTTCAAAAGAGGGTCTATAGCCTTCATCACCGAAGGGTCTCGGACGCCGTTCACGTCCCATTCCATCCACGTTCCAGAGCCGCCAACAGAATCAAGGACATCAAAAAGGCGCCCTCCAGCAAAGCCCGCCTTAGCTTCTACAGCACCGTAGATTTTTGTCGATGAGTTCACGTTCGCTTTCGCGGAAGCCACCGGGGCCGCAAAGGAGAATGTTGCACATACCGTGAAAAAGACAAGGACAGCAAGCAACTTACGCATAGCAGTCTCCACTAGAACCCAATCGGCTCAAACAACGATTCATCCAGGCGTGAATACAGCAAGTGGTATTTCTTGTCGAGCCAATAAAGAGCAAGCTTTGCGCCTGTCCAGTTTTTCTTTGCAGCAGTCGCTTCAATACCCTTAGTGATCAACGGAAGCGTTTCAATAAGATCCAGCTTCCACTTGGTGTCGTCCCAGTTAAAAAGCATTATCGGGACCTTCGGACTCGATGCAAGCCCGACGCTTCCTCGATCATTCTTGATTTCAAACGGTCCCATGTTTACACGGTCCACAAGATCCAGGAATTCGCTTTCGTAAAGGAGCAAATAGAGCATACGGTAATCTGGTACCGTCCAGAGGTGTTCGCGTTCGAACAGCCTATAGAGCACGATGGCATAAGCTTCATAGAACTGGCAAGTGTCTATCGAAGCGGCATCGTAAGATCTGGCATGGCTTTCAAGTTCGTCGAGCCAGGATTCCGAAGGATCCGTCAAAAAATCAAGCAAGACATCGGACGGAGCATGGTTTTTGACCGACTCCTTGAAAAGCGTGAACGTGTTTTCAAGCATGGTAAGCTTATCGGACTCTTGCGCCTTCACCTTGGCATCACGGACTGCCGCCGTTTCAGTCAGTTCATTTGAAGTGTTGCTGGAAGAACCCGCACAACCTGCCATTAACGCAAAAGCGCCCACCAAAAGCGCAAGAACAATTTTATTTTTCAGTACATGCATCGCGATACCTACCTCAAAATGAATCTGGATGAACTTTTACGCGCCTGTTCCCTGAAAGGCTATCAAGGCAGCGGCCCCGGCGGTCAGCACAGGAACAAGACCAATACTGGCGTTCATCTTTCGTTACAACAATATAATTTAGAAATTAAGTCTTCCGAAAGCAGGAGCGCAAAAGAGAACAAGATTCACGCGCTGCACCGCATGCAAATGGCGCTTGCGCTAAACGTACGCGAAGATCCTCCCGAGGTCGAGATGAAATTCCCGGGAAGCAACGGGCACATTCAGCCGAGCAATCCGCTGTTTCCGCTGTTTGTGGCCCATGTTTTTGATATCATGGCTACAAAGAACGGCGATACGAAAGCTGCAGCGGCGGCGTTCGGGCTTAGCCCAAGTGCGCTCGTGAAAATACTGCGCCAAGACAAGGCGTGCGCCGCGAAATTACAGGGCAACCGCGTGGAAAACGGGAAAAGCAAGTTGCATTTGTAATAGCGTTCCCACAAGTTTTTGTCAAATTAATTTTACATAAAAGTAGGGGGAATAAAACGCCCGCTCGTGCGTGTTAAGTAAGTAGGACCACCCAAACAATCAGGAGGTTATATGAGTCCTATAATCAGAAAACACGCCTGCCGCTGCGCGGCTACAGCATTAACAGCCCTTGCCTTGTGGAATTGCTCCGGCGATTCCCGTGCAGAATCGCCCCTCGATACGATCCAGATTGGCGAAACAGCAAAAGTCGCACTCAACCTGGATTACTCCGAAACACCACTGCTCGACAGTCTCGTGCTGGACTGCTTTGGCCCAGACACACTCCATTTCGTAAATTCCACCGAAAACAATTCGTTCAATCTCGATGTTTTCCCAAGCGAGAACTGGACTTTTAAGGCAAAGCTTTACGCAAACGGGGCCTTGATGCAGGAAGGCGATATCACAACCGCTATTGATGCCGGCGCAACCGTGAATTTAAAGATTCCGATGCATGCGCTCGTCGGGTTTGTCTATGTAAAAATCCCAATCGGCTTTGGAAACCCGGCAGGAATCAAGAAAGGAGAAATGATTCTCACAAGCAAAGACGAGACCTTCACCTACCCCATGATATTTGATTCGGATAGCGTCTCGTTCACAAGCGACGAACTCAAGCTTAACCGCGAATATCATATTACAATAGCGATGCAAGACGAAAGCGGGAAACCGATCTTCAGCCTGAACGACAAGTTCACGCTCGATGAAAATTCGCCTATTCCAAGTTTCCAGATAGAATCGCTGCGTAGCAAAATCGCGCTAGCCATCGAACTTGCAAAAGAAGTAAACTTGCATGTATCGCTCAGGCTCCCTGCAACGAAACGCGTTCCGGCCAAGAACGACATCGTGGTCAGCGAATTCTTTGTATGGACAAACGCAAAGGATTCCTCGCAATACAATTTTGTAGAACTCTACAATGGTAGCACAGACACGCTTGTTCTGGACAAATGCTCATTAGGGAAAACATCAAACGCAAGCGGCGCCGCAGAAATAGCAACTCTAGAGCTTCCACCCAACGAAGTCCTTGTCGTGGGGGATCATGAATCAGCCAACATCGCTGGATTCTACATGCATACCGAAAAAATGCCGGCATTTGGCAAATCCTCGGGATCACTTGTGTTGCAATGCAACGGGAATATTCTCGACTCGCTGTACTACGGCAAGGCCGATACGCTCCACAGCGCCCCCTTGCCCGTTGGAAGCTCCTCGGCAACAGCACCAAAGAGTTTGCAGTTAAACATCGGGCTCTGGAACAAGCGCGATGAGCCGGATTCCTGGTGCACGGACGCACCTACGCCGGGCGTGATTTCTGCCTGCGGGAATTAACGATTAAAACGGATCGTCACTGGATGGGGCAAAGCCCCAACTCTTTGGCTCGGTTATGACCATGCAAGCATGGTCGCGACATTGACGCTTCGCGTCTTGCTAAACGGCTCAGCCATATTTGTGCAAGCACAACTGCGGCATAGATGCTTCGCATCATGCTATCGGCTCGGATATAAGATAGCAAGCTATCTTGCATCTCTCGCCTTAAGGCATTTTCGCCTTGGGGCATACTCGCCTTCTGAGTTGTCTTCGCAACGCTCAGAATGACGAGAGAGAGTCCGGCATGACAAATAACAAGGTCGTCCCGTTTTGGGGCGACCTTTTGCAAGATGACGATGCCGCAACAAGTGCGGCATGACAGCATAAACAAGATTTTACTGGATCCTTCCGCCTTTGGCGTCAGGATGACGAGAGTGCAAATTAAGCGTGGATCTGGGAGCTGGCGCGTTCGATGTCGAACAGGCGGCGCAAGTTTTCGGCCTTGGCCGGTTCACGTTCTTCCGGGAGCGTGAGCGGACCCATGTTGATGGCGACCAAGATTGAACCCGGATAGTTGTTCACGCGCTTGATGAAATCGCTGACGGAAACACCTTCGGTGTAGAAGTCCACGACGAACGTATCCCAGTCATCTTCTTCGAGCTGCTGGAGAGCTTCTGCTTCGGTCTTCACGGCCTTGAAGTAGGCGCCCACGAGCAAGTCCGAAAGGACTTCGAGGCAGGCTTCACGGCGGACATCGTCTTCTTCCCAGATCAGGATGCGACGGTCGCTATAGTCACGGACTTGCGGAACGAAGTTTTCTTCGGCATTTAATGCATCGAGCATCGCACCGTTGGCTTCGTCCATTTCTTCATCATCAAAATTATCAATATCTTTAGCCATATTGTAAATATAGTAAAAAAGTGGTTAGTAGGCAGTAGGAAGTAGGCGGTAGACAGTATTAGGGATTCTCATCAAACCATCGTTGCAATATTATAGCGGCGGCGGTGCGGTCGATAATGGCCTTGTTCTTCTGCTTTTTCTTTTTGCTCATGTACGAGGTGAACTCCTGCGCCTGCACACTGGAGTACGATTCATCCTGCGTATGGATTTTCATTCCCGGGAAACGCAGCGAGAGGTCCTTGATAAAAGCCTCCACCACCACGTTCTTGCCGTCCTTGCGGCCATCCGGGTGGTAAGGCATCCCGACGACAAATTCGTCAATCTTGTTGATTTTCACCAATTGATCCAGACGTTCGAACAGGTTCGTCGTCTTCTGGTCAATCGTCTCGCGCGAAAACGCCATTTTGAGTTCGGAATCGCCAAAAGCGACCCCGACACGATGCTCTCCGTAATCCAAAGCCAAGTAATTCACGCCCCTAAATATAGAATACGAACGCTGAATATTGCATTTTTCCGCTCATTTTTCTATCTTTGCGCCGAAAATTAAAGCCAAACGGTAAAATATGGATCAATCAAAAATCAGAAACGTTGCCATCATCGCCCACGTTGACCACGGTAAAACGACCCTGGTGAACCAGCTCCTCAAACAGTGCGGAACCTTCCATGAAGGTGAAGAAATCGTGGACCGAGTGATGGACTCCGACAACCTCGAACGCGAACGCGGCATTACCATCCTCTCCAAGAACACGAGCGTGATGTACAAGGGATACCGCGTGAACATCGTCGATACCCCGGGGCATGCTGACTTCGGTGGCCAGGTGGAACGCGTTTTGGGCACTGTCGATGGCGTTATCCTGGTGGTTGACGCATTCGAAGGCCCGATGGCCCAGACCCGCTTTGTGACGCAGAAGGCTTTGCAGCTCGGTCTTACCCCGATCATCGTCGTGAACAAGATCGACCGCGACGGCTGCAACCCGCTCCTCGCCTTGGACAAGGTCTTTGACCTGTTCTGCGAACTCGATGCATCTGAAGAACAGCTCGACTTCGACAAGGTGTTCGGTAGTGGCCGTAAGGGCATTTGCCGCGCCGAACTTGAAGACCCGGATGGCGACTTCAGCATCTTGATGGACAAGATCATTGAACGCATCCCGGCTCCGAAGGGCGACCCGAACGGCGAACCGCTCCTCCAGATTGCATCTCTCGAATACTCCAGCTTCCTCGGCCGTTTGGCTGTGGGACGCGTACAGCAGGGCGTGTTCAAGCCAAACCAGACTTACGCCCAAGCATTCCCGGATGGCACCGTCAAGACCATCCGCCCGCAGAAGATCCTCCGCTACGAAGGCCTCACCCCGAAGCCGATCGAAGAAGCCGGTCCGGGCGAAATCATCCTCATCGCAGGCCTTGACTACTTCGACATTGGTGATACGCTCAGCGCTACAAGCAATCCGAAGCACTTGCCGCGTATCCACATCGACCCGCCGACAATCTCCATGCTCTTCACTGTGAATACCTCCCCGCTCGCTGGCAAGTATGGTGGAAAGTTCATGACGGGTAACCAGCTCCAGGAACGTTTGGAACGCGCCCACATGGCAGACCCCGCCCTCCTCGTCGAAAAGGCAGAAGGCGCATCGACGTTCAAGGTCTCTGGCCGTGGTATTTTGCACCTCACGATTCTCGTTGAAAACATGCGCCGTGAACTTTATGAATTCACCATCGGTTCTCCGCAGGTGATTTTCCAGAACGACGAAAACGGCAAGCTCCTTGAACCGGTCGAAGACTTCAAGGTCGAAGTTCCGAGCGAATTCAGCGGCGCCTGCATCCAGGAAATCCAGCAGCGCAAGGGCGAAATGGTCAACATGACGACCGACGACAATGACCGAGTGCAGCTGGAATTCATCGTCCCGTCCCGTGGCCTCATCGGTATCCGTCCGAAGCTCCTCTCCCTCTCCAAGGGTTATGCCGTGACGCAGTCCTTCTTCAAGGAATACCAGCCGTACAAGGGCGAAATCCCGGCACGTATCAACGGAGTGCTCATCGCTAAGGAACCGGGCGAAGCCGCAAGCTACGCTCTCTCCAAGCTCGAAGACCGTGGCTACCTCATCATTGGTCCGGGTGCCGAAGTTTATCCGGGCATGATCGTGGGCGAACACAACCGCGACGTCGATATCACCGTGAACGTCACGAAGGGCAAGCACCTCACGAACATGCGTGCTGCAGGTTCTGACGACATGATTCAGCTCACGCCGTACCGCCGCATGACTTTGGAAGAATGCGTCACCTTCATCAACGAAGACGAATGCATCGAAGTCACTCCGGAAGTGCTCCGCATCCGCAAGACCGAGCTCGATCCGATCAAGCGTAAGCAGATGTCCAAGAAGCCGGCTGAAGACGACGACTAATCTAGACGAAAGAACGAACCTTCTCCCCATACGCGGATCATGACCACATAAGTGCTAAAGCACAAGTGGTCAAAGAGGTTCTACAGACGAAAGATTAGAGAAGCACCCTGCGGGGTGCTTTTTTTTTGTAATTATCAATGCAAGCTTAACTAATATTTTGACAAAAGCAAAAAAAATCAATGCATTTGCTAACAGTAGTTTGCAAAATTTCACTTATTCATACTTTTTAATTTTTTTATTAATAAATTTCAACCATGAAAATCAACATTTTCAACAGAATTAAACAACAGTCACTTTGGCAACCCAAATATTAAATATGTATTCGTTCTTATTTAGAAATAATTCTATACTATACAATAAAAAACAAAGACCATCGGCATCCTTCCGCAACAAGAGGTTAAAATGCTCAACATAATTCAAGGTGCAAATAAAAAAGAAGCGATCGCACAACATCTTATAAAGCTCTTTACCGATTCTAACTTGGATGGATATCTTTACATAGGCTACCCAATATTCGGAACAGACGAAGGCATTGTACAAATTGACGCTTTATTAATTTCACCACAGCATGGTTTTTTTCCTATAAATTTCATTTCAAATGAAAACGAGGCCAACTGTTACGAAGAAATTCAAGACGACAATTACAGTAAATTACATTCAAGATTTTTTTCATCAAAAAATCTTGTTAACAAAAGAGACTTATTATTCGAAATTTTACCTATTTCTTACAACCCTTCCAAATTCAATACAAAATTAGACAACGGCACCATCCTAAATGACGAAAATATAGTTTCATACATTTCCAAATCAACAAAAAGTTTAAGTGAATCTATTTACAATTCCATACTTTCATCTATACAAGCCGTATCAAACATTCGTAAAATCCCACACCAAAGAAAAGAACTTGTTGCAGACTCTCGAGGAACAAAATTAGAATCTTTAGAAAATTCTATAGCAGTCATGGACAAGAACCAAAGTAAGGCTGTAATAGAAACTGTAAACGGAGTTCAAAGAATACGTGGGCTAGCTGGTTCTGGGAAAACGATTGTTTTAGCCTCAAAAGCAGCTTATTTACATAGTACAAATCCAGAATGGAAAATCGCAGTTTCTTTTAATACAAGATCTTTAAAAGAACAATTTAAGCGCCTCATTACAAAGTCCTGTATTGAGCAAACCCACAGTGAACCCAATTGGAATAATTTACATATAATTCACGCTTGGGGGTCACCTGGATCTTTTGACGAAATCAACAAGAATGGAATCTATTCTATATTTTGTAACTATTACGGGATAGATTATTACGACGTAAACAACGCTCGAAAAGTTTTTGGGCAAGATGCGAATTTCGAAGATGTTTGTAAAAAGGCTCTAAACGATATAAAAGAATTTAATGAAAGAGAAGGTATTTACGATTTAATACTAATCGATGAAGCACAAGACCTTTCCCCCGCTTTCCTAAAAATATGTTATTTATTGTTAAAAAAGCCAAAAAGACTTGTATATGCATATGATGAATTGCAAAATTTAAAAAAAGCAACACTACCACCACCAGAAGAAATATTTGGTGTAGACAAAAATGGATTACCTCTGGTACAATTCAAAGACACATCAATTGACCAACCTCAACAAGATATAATTTTAAAATGTTGCTACAGAAATTCCCGCCCAATTTTAGTTACCGCTCACGCTTTAGGATTTGGAATATATAGAAAACCATCTTTAGGACAAACCACAGGAATAGTACAGCTATTCCATGAAAATCACCTATGGGATGATGTTGGCTATTATTCAGACAGTGGTACAATAAAAGATGGAGAATTCGTTAAACTTGAAAGGAATACTGATAGTAGTCCAAAATTTTTAGAGAATCATTCGCCAATTGAAGACTTAATAAAATTTGAAAAATTTAACAACATCGAAGAACAAAATGCTTGGTTAGTTAAGGCAATTAAAAACAATATTCAAAACGATCAGTTAACTCCTAACGATATTATTGTAATTAATCCTAATCCGTACACAACAAGAAATAATGTAGGACCTATCCGAGCGCAATTATTCCAAATGAACATAAACTCCCATCTAGCGGGAGTAGATACATCACCAGATATCTTTTACCATGATGAAAATTCAGTTGTCTTCAGCGGCATTTATCGTGCAAAAGGGAACGAAGCAGGAATGGTTTATATAATAAATGCAGATGACTGTTATTCAGAAAACGAGAATGCGAGTATCGCAGTGCAAAGAAACCGATTATTTACAGCAATAACAAGAAGCAAGGCCTGGGTACGGGTTTTAGGCATTGGTCAAAAAATGCAAGCTTTAATTGAAGAATTCGAACAAACGAAAAATAATAATTTTTCACTCTCTTTTAAATATCCAACAAAAGAAGAACGAAGAAAAATCAATTTAATTAATAGAGACAGAACTCAAGCAGAAAAAAGAGCTGTAAACAAACAAAACAACAATTTAGAAGAATTAATCACATCGTTTCATAATGGTTCTATCGTTTTGGAAGATCTCAATCCAGAACTCATTGCCCAATTGAAAAAAATTCTTCCTCAGGAATAAAATGATTAGTAGCCGTGACATTTGTAAACAAATAAACAACATTACCGTATTCGCTACACAATGTAGTTTATGCAACAAGCAAGAATGGGCGACAGAAAAAAATGGATGTATTTCATGGTCAGGAAATAATGAGATTTCTGAAATTATTCGAAACATTCCTTATAAAGATAGCTATGACATGCTATTGCAAAAAAAAGCCTATAATATGCAATTACTCGATGGAGCTTTGATTCAAATGCAGTATTTATTTAACTCAAAAGGGCTACAAAAGCATCGACTTGCTTATTTTCCATCTCCAACATTAATTGATTTTTCATCTTTTGAAAAAGAATATGAAGATGATGACGAATATTTAGACATCATATCACAAAATATAGTTCATGTACCTATACGTTTTGATTATGACAAAGATAATGCAAAAGAACTAGTCCATCCAGAATCACATTTAACATTAGGTCAATATAAAAATTGTAGAATCCCAGTTATTGCTCCTATTGTGCCAAGTGTATTTATGCACTTCATTTTTGAAAATTTTTACAGCAGTATTTTCAAAAAAAATATTAGTAGATATCCATTTGACAAAGAACGGTTCGATTTTTCAATTAAGGAAAATGAAAAAACAATAATTCACATCGCTTTTTCATAAAAAAGAAAATCACCCTGCGGGGTGCTTTTTTGCATTCGCCTCGGCGCAGTTACTAAAAAATCCCGACCATCACGGCCGGGATTTTTAATTCATTTGAAACAACTATTCATCGCTAAATTCGTCTTATTCGTTGTCTTTGATGCAACGAAGGCTGGCCCCTTCGGCTTTTGAAAACATAACAGGATCAGCATATTCTCCAACATTATAAAAAAGCTGAACATAGGCAGCACCAGCTCCATATTCCGAAGTTGACCATAGAGCAACTTTTTCACCTATTCCCATATATTGTCCACCATCATAACGGAACCCCGCAGGCAAAAGGCCAAAGCCAAACGCATCTATTCCATTTTTTTCATCATCCCATCCACTAATTGATTTTAGCTTTGTACCAGCAGTACTTTTACCACCAATCATTTTATACAAAGCATCAAATTCGGACTGCGTTGGAACATGCCACCCTTCGGGGCAAATACCTCGATGAGGACTGTTTGGCTTACACATTGATCCAACTCCACAAGCTACAGCGCCATTTTTCTGAGAAACAATCCCGGCACTATCCATTGCTGCAGACCACGTGTATAAGCGGCCATAAATATCGCAATTGCTTTTTGCGTTATAATAGCACCAACTTGTGGAATCAGATGCATACGCACCATTATAAAAAGCGACTCCTGTATAGGCAAAATTTAAATTTTCGGCCATCCATGTCTGGGAACCAATAGTCACAGTCTTATAAGTTTGACCATCACGACTATCCGTCATAGAGCCCAAAGTAAATCCTTCCACGGGGTCAAAAGTTTCTGTAGGAGAATCATCGGAACAAGCAGTAAACAATACACACCAAAAAGCAAGCAAAAACACGCCATTTTTCATAATACTTTATAGGACCTCTCATTCATTTTACCTGAAAGTATAGGAATTTTTGTGCCCAAAAAGAAATCTCCATCCGTAACATTTTTCAAAGTTGCCATTTTTCGAGGAATAACTAAATTTATCACGATATTCACTGAGTTTCGGCTCAAATTTTAGGAAAAGAACATGGCAAATAATCGTGAAAACTGGGGTTCCAAACTCGGGGTTATCCTCGCTGTTGCCGGTTCCGCAGTCGGTCTTGGCAATTTTCTTCGATTCCCCGTGCAAGCGGCTACCAATGGCGGCGGCGCATTCATCATCCCCTACCTCATTGCGTTTGTGTTCCTCGGGATTCCGCTCGCTTGGATTGAATGGACGCTCGGTCGTTACGCAGGCTACCACAATTACGGCACTTCCCCGAGTACCTACCACGTGATTTTCCAAAAGAAAAAGAAGTGGGCAAAGTACCTGGGTTCGCTCGGACTTCTCCCGCCGATTTTCATCATTTTCTACTACGGATTTATCCAGTCCTGGATTTTGGCATTCGCATTCTACTCGGCAACAGGGACGTTGATGGACGTTGTCGCGCAGGGTCCGGAAAAGATGACGGAATTCTTCGGCAACTACATCATGCTCAAGACTTGCGTCGGCGGCATCCCGGTCGCCATCATCTTCTTCCTCATTACATTTATCGCGAACATGGTTGTGCTTTCGTTCGGTGTGCGCAAGGGCATTGAACGCGCCAACAAAATTTGCATGCCGATCCTCTTGATTTTGGGCCTTGTGCTTGTGGTCCGCGTGCTCACGCTCCCGGGCATTGGCAAGGGTCTTGCCTTCATGTGGAACCCGGATTTCTCGGAACTTGCAAGCCCGAAGGTCTGGATGGCTGCTGCAGGCCAGGTGTTCTTCACGATGAGCCTTGGTATGGCAATCATTTTCTGCTACGCAAGCTACCTCAAGCCAAAGGAAGACCTCGTGCTTTCTTCGCTCACGGCAAGCGCAACGAACGGCTTCGCCGAAGTGATTATTGGTGGTACGGTCGTGATCCCGATGGCAGTGCTCATCGCAGGTGCAAACATCGAAGAATGCGCCAAGCTTGGCACGTTCGGTCTTGGCTTCCAGACGATGCCTTACGTTTTCGGAACACTCCCATTCGGAGGCGTGCTTCAGACCGTTTGGTTCACGATGCTCTTCTTTGCAGGCATCACGAGCGCCATTTCCATCATCCAGCCGCTCATCAGCTTCTGCGAAGACGACCTCAAGTTTACGCGTAAAAAGTCCGTCACGACGGTCAGCACGATTACCTTTATCGGTAGCCTCACCGCTATTTTCGGCCTCGCCGCAGGCACCGTCGATGAACTCGACTTCTGGGGCGGTACGTACCTCATCGTGTTCGTAGGCATGATCCAGGCGGTTCTCTTTAGCCTCGTGCTAGGACGCCGCAACGCCAAGAAAGCCCAGGAAAATGGCGACCTCCCAGCCGAAGTGGTTGTGGAACCGGGCGAAAACGAAGCATTTGCCACCATGAACGATGGCTCGCTCCTCAAGCTCCCGCGTTTCCTCCGCCCGATTATCCTTTATGTGTGCCCGATTTACCTGATTGTGCTTTTGGTATCGTTCACACTCACGGACGGTCTCCCGTTCATCACGCTTAGCAACGTAGACCCGAACGCAACGGTCACATTCCTCGGACACACGTTCCCGCAAGTCGGTTTCACATGGGCATTCCGCGGATTCCTGCTCGTGCTGTTCTTGCTTTTGAACCTTGCCATCGCCTACGCCTGGCGCAAAGGAGGCCCCGCTGAAAAGGGCCGCAGCAAGAGCATCAAGAAGATGGAAATCGGTAACTCTGACGAAAACATGGAGGGCTAAAAAATGGACGCTGAATTTACTACGGGCGGACTCGTTTTCATGGTTTGCGCTTGGGGCGCCATCATTGGTCTCTGCGCATTCTGCTTCTATAAAGTGTTTAAGAAGTAGTCATTAGTTGTTAGTCATTAGTCAATGGTTATTAGCCATTGGTCGTTAATGTCATGCCCGCCACCGTGCGGGCTTTTCCTTTTTTACCCCCTCCAATCATTACTATATTTACCTCGCAATTTTGAACAATTTTTATACAAAACAACCTATATGAAACGTACTACCTGCCCTGGCGAAGTTCCCTATTATATTGCTGTATTTTTAACATCATTTATGCAACTCGGCTTATTCATCCATTTCCAAAGATGGATAACCTTCAACTCCGAGGGCACTAGATTTTTCTGGCTGAGCCTACTGCTCCAGTTCGCCATGTTCTCGCCAAGCATCATCATGATGCATGTCGCAAGTTACTTCGCAGGCCGCTTCCCCAAGAGCAAAGTCATGGGCTGGACGTCCATCGGCATGTCGGTCTCGGTTTTACTGATCGCATTCTTCTTCGGCGATAGGCTCGACTTTGGCGCATTTGCCCTCTTGTTCCTGTACGGCATTTTCCTTTCGATTTTCAACCCGGCCAAAATCGGCCTCATGAAAGAGATCACCGACGGAAACAAGCTCGTAAAGATCAACGCCATGCACTTGATTTTCATGGCGCTCGGCATCACAATTATCTCCTTCGTCACGTTTGACTACAGTCCAAACGACAGCTCGACGATCAGCTACTCGATTCTCCCCTTCATTCTCTCGGCCGTTGGCCTCGTCGCCGCCATTTCATCGTTCTGCATCCGCATCTGCAAGCAGAACAAGTTCGTCAAGCTCCGCTCACCCAGACGTAATTTTGCATCGACCTGGTCAAACCCTATGCTCAAGCTCTCGATGCTCGGCATTGCTGCATTCTGGAGCGTGACGCAGTTCCTCATCATGATTTCGCAGAACATGACGGGTACACAGAGCACGACTCTTTTCCAGTGGACGTTCATCTTTACGGGAATCGGCTACATCATTGGCGCGATCAGTGCCGCAAAGTCCTCCAAGAACTTCGTGGAAACAGGCCTTATCCCGCTCGCCGCCATTGCATCTTCTATCACGATGGTCGTGACGCCGTTCATCAATAACCAGTACGTCCTTGCATTCCTCTATGCGTTCATCGCCTTCTGGGCAGGTTCCGCATTCGTCATCCTCCGCACGGTCATCCAGAACGTCACGCGCCCCGACACCTCGGGCCGCATCCACGCCGTCTCGTTCATGATCCAGATGAGCTTCCTGTTCATCCTGCTTGGCTTCCAGGTCATCCTCTTCCTCATGACGGAACTGAGCCTCCACAAGCAGCTGTTCTTCCTCGCCGTGATCCTCGCCCTCACGTTCGTATTCACGCTCAAGCGCACCCCGATGACGCTCCTTCGCGCAGGACTTCGCTTTGCATTCTCGTTCGTGTTCCGCTACAGAGTCAAAGTCCACGGCATCCAGAACATGCCCGAATCCGGCCCGCTCCTTTTGGTCGGCCCGCACTACAGCTTTATTGACTGGGCCGTACTCCAGATGGCAAGCCCGCGCCCGCTCCTCATTGCAAGCAACCGCAACACGTTTGCCGACTGGTACTTGCGCTGGCTCTCGCACGGCAAGTCCGTCATCGACATCAACCGCCGCGACCCGAGTGAAGCCATGGAAAAGATCCACGAAGCCCTCCTCAAGGGCGAAGCGGTCGTCATCTTCCCCGAAGGCGAAGTTTCCAAGGCACCGTTCATTTCCAAGTTCTCGCTCGACTACAGCAAGGCCATCGAAAGCACCGAAGCCCAGATTGTCCCGTTCTATATCCAGGGTCTCTGGGGTAGCCGTTACAGCAACGCCTCTGAAAGCGTGAACCGCCCGCAGTATTTCAACCACACCATCAGCGTGGGCTTTGGCAAAGCGATGCCCGCTACAACTTCCGACGAAGCTATCCGCAACGAGATCCAAATTTTAGGTTCGGACATCTGGAACATCGCCATGGACCATTCGGCATCTATCGTCCCGCTTTGGTTCAGGGCTATGCTCAAGCGCCGTTCCCGCCCGATCCTGATTGACCCCGCCGGTAACCACGTCAACGGTTACGGCATGATCCGCCTCTGCCACCACTTCGGTAAAAAGATCAAGTCCTTTGCCAAGAACGACCAGAACGTAGGCTTCATGCTCCCGACCAGCCGCGACGCAGCACTCGGCATCATGTCCATTCTCGGCACGGGCAAGACATCCGTCAACCTGAACTACACCGCTCCGGTCGATACGCTCATCGGCTGCATTGACAAGGCTGAACTTTCGACAATCGTCACGACACGCGCCTTCTTCGACAAGCTCTGTGGCAAGAATCCAGACTTCAAGAACCTCGCCGAAAAGTGCAAGTTGATTTTCCTGGACGAAGAAGAAGCCAAGATCTCGACGCTCAGCCGACTCGTTAGTACCTACTTCGTATCCGTCTGCCCTGCCAAACTCCTCCGCAGCTTGTGGTTCAACACCTCCGCAAGGCTCGATGACGATGCCGTCATCTTGTTCAGTTCGGGTTCCGAAGGAACTCCAAAGGGCGTAGAACTCACGCACAAGAACGTCATCTCGAACGCACAGCAATGCGACTACGTCGTCAAGCTCTGCCGTACCGACGTGATGACCTCCCTCCTCCCGCTCTTCCACTCGTTCGGCTTTACGATGACGTTCATGATGCCGCTTTTGGACGGTGTACCGATGGTGCTCTGCCCAGACCCGACCGACATCAAGACTCTTGCCCGTGTGTGCGCCCAGTACAAGACGACCATCCTCATGGGCACCCCGACGTTCCTTCGCGCCATCGCCATCAACCGCTGGGTTCACCCGATGTGCCTGGATTCGCTCCGCTACATCATCGCCGGTGCCGAAAAGCTCCGTCCCGAAATGCGCGAAACATTCAAGCTCAAGTTCGGTAAAGACCTCTACGAAGGCTACGGCTGCACGGAACTCACGCCGCTAGCCGCCATCAACGCCCCGAACGTGCTTCTCGATGACTTCTTGACGATGGAAAAGTGCAGCGATAATTCCAGTATCGGTCTCCCGCCTCCGGGAACAGTCACTGCAATCATCAATCCAGAAACAAATGAATTTTTGCGTCAAGGCGAAGAAGGCATGCTCGTTGTGACCGGCCCGCAAGTCATGAAGGGCTACCTCAAGGACGAAGCCAAGACATCCTCCGTAATCCTTGAAATCGATGGACGCCGCTGGTACAAGACCGGCGACAAGTGCACCATCACCAAGGACGGGTTCATACAAATTCTCGGTCGCTACAGCCGCTTCGCAAAGCTCGGCGGCGAAATGATTTCGCTTACTGCCGTGGAACTCCGCATTGCAGAAACAGGCATCTTGGGCGACCACGAATTCGCCATTACTGCCGTTCCGGATTCAGTCAAGGGCGAACGCATTGTGCTCCTCGTCAAGGGCGACGCAACGCTCGACACCGAAGAAATCTCGAGAAGCCTCCGCAAGTCGGGCATTCCGCCACTCATGCAGCCGGGTTCTGTATTTGGCGTCGAAGCCATTCCGAAGCTCGGAAGCGGCAAGTGGGACTTCAACGGAATGAAGAAGCTCGCCACGGAACTCGTCGAGAAGAAATAATCGCGACCGCCGCGCCGCAGTAGGCAAATCTTAAATGTCATCCTGAGGACCAAAGGGACGAAGGATCCAGTTACAATTCGAGATGCCTGCTGCGCATCTGTGTCATGCCCCGCACCGACGGGGCATCACCTTTTTTATAAGCACCACCAATAGCCTTAGAATATAACGGCTCCCTAAAAATTTTTTGAATAGCAATTAACAAGATCGCGCCGCCCCAAACGCACCTCAATTATTGTATATTAAAGGCGCAAAAACAAGGAGATTACATGAGTCAAATTGTCTCTAAATTCCAAGAACTTGGGCTGACGCTCCCCGCCTGCCCCGCACCGGTTGCCGCTTATGTTCCGGCAACGCGCTTTGGCGATACAATTATTGTTTCTGGGCAGTTGCCGTCCGTGAAGGGCGACTTTTCCGTCTTTACCGGTATTGTTCCGAACCAGATTTCTGTGGAAAAAGCTAAGGAAGCCGCGCAGATTTGCTTCTTGAACAACATTGCCGCCGCCCTCACGCAGCTCAAGAATGGGGAAACGCTCCGCCTCGTTCAGATTCAGGGTTTTGTGCAGTCCGCAAACGATTTCCACGACCAGCCGATTGTACTGAATGGCGCTAGCGAACTTGCCGTACAGATTCTCGGTGAAAACGGAAAGCATGCCCGTACGGCAGTCGGCGTATCGACGCTTCCGAAGAACGTCGCTGTCGAAATCAGCTGCACGTTCCAGGCAATTAAGGAATAATTAAAGCACCAATTTGCGGATCCACTCGCGCATGTGGAATACGGAATAGCCCGAAGTCAGCGACTTCTGGGCTATTTTTGCACCCCATTCCGTCGCCATTTTCTTGGGATCCAGCGGGAACCCGACGCGGCCCAAATCCAGACGATCCGCATCAAAGCAAGTGTCAATCGTAATAATTCCCGTACGCGGCTGAATCGTGTGGAGGCGGCACGCATCATAAAGCCAGCCAAAACGTTCATCGTCCAGCTCAAAACGTTTTTCTTCGCGGCAACGCTGTGCAAATTCTGCGCCACGTGCGCCATGTTCTCGGTCGTAAGCATCATCCAAACGCTGCGAATCATGGAAAATCGCAAACAAGCGCACCACATCAATGTCGGCGCCGGTCTTTTTCGCCAGGAGGAGTCCATTGTACTCCACCTGATGCCAATGCTCAATGCCATGAACCTCGGACTCGTAGAGCCGATTCTCAAAAGCAAAGTTCATTAAAGCCGCGAAATCGATCATAGGGGTATGGGGTTGTGGGCTATGGGCACGGTAGCCTATGGCTACCTTTGAGGTTTATCTTAAGGTCAAAATAAAAATACATTTTATTTTAAAAGCCTCATAGCTCAAAGCGACCTTTGGTCGCGACCTCATACCTCAAAGGTGCGTAGCACCGCGCTATTACTTTCCGTAATTTTCCTTCAGGTCCATGAGGCGTTGCAGCGCTTGCATCGGAGTCATTTCTTCGGGCTTGAGCCTGCGAATTTCATCCTTGAGCAAGAGCGTGTTTTCGTCTGGCGGTGCAAACAAGTCCATCTGCGGCTGCGCCTTGATTTTCTTGTTTTGCGCCTCGTCGCTCGGATCAATCTTCTGCTTTTCCAAACGGAGCAAAATCTTGCGAGCTCGGCGCACCACGTTAGGTGGGAGCCCCGCCATCTCGGCCACGTGAATGCCATAGCTCGAATCGCAAGCGCCTTCAAGAATCTTGTGCAAGAACGTGAGCTTGTCGCCCTTTTCCTGCACGGCGACCTGGAAGTTTCCGGCATGTTCCAACGATTCCACAAGCCCCGTCAATTCGTGATAGTGCGTTGCAAACAGCGTGAGCGCCATGCGGGCAGGCTCGCTGTGAAGCGTTTCGACAATCGCCCACGCAATCGAGAGGCCGTCAAACGTACTCGTACCGCGACCAATTTCATCGAGCAGCACAAGGCTATGCGGTGTCGCATTGCGGAGGATATTCGCCGTTTCAATCATCTCGACCATGAACGTACTGAGGCCACGGCTCAAGCGGTCGCTAGCGCCCACACGCGTAAAGATGCGGTCCACCACGCCAATGCGCGCACTTTCGGCAGGCACAAAGCAGCCTATCTGCGCCATGAGCACAATAAGCCCCGTCTGGCGCAAGTACGTCGATTTACCGGCCATGTTCGGGCCTGTAATGAGCATCAGTCGCGTTCCGTCCGGCGAGAGCGTCACATCGTTCGAAACAAAGTTCAAATCAGGGTTCACCGCGACAATCACCGGATGGAAACCGCCGCGAATTTCAATACCCGTCCCTTCAAAAACTTCCGGGCAAACGTAATTGTACTTGCGGGCTGCACGAGCAAAGCTATACAAGCTATCCACGCGAGCAATCGCATCGGCAATGCCTTGGAGTTCGGCACGCCAGCTGTTCACGCGTTCGCGAAGTTCGCAGAAAATCTTGTATTCTAGCGCATGGATGTTGACTTCGGCATTGCTGATGACGGATTCGCATTCCTTCATTTCCGGCGTGATATAGCGTTCGCCGTTTACCGTTGTCTGCTTGCGGATATACTCGTCCGGAATCGGCTGCGTGGCCTTTGCCATCTGCGCCTTCGTGATTTCGATGTAGTAACCGAAAACGCGGTTGTAACCGACCTTCAATGACGGGATTCCAAGGCGTTCGCGTTCGCGAACTTCCAGCGAAGCAATCCATTCACGGCGTTCCTTGATGTCCTCGTTCATCGCATCAAGTTCAGCACTTGCCCCCGGGCGGATCATTCCGCCTTCGCGCACGGTCATCGGCAAGTCATCATTGAAGTACTTGAGTAAGTCCTCGCCACGACCCTTTGCCGCATTCAGCGTTTCGCGCAACCCTTCAAAAAGTGGCGCATGCAAGCCTTCCAAAACGTCAGCAACCTTTGATGCCTGCGAAAGAGAACGTCCCATTCCCGCGAGGTCACGCGCATTTGCACGACCGCTACCGACACGGCCCATCAAGCGCTCCATATCGAGAATCGACGTGAGCGATTCCTTGAGTTCATCAAGCGCCACTGGATTCTGGACAAGTTCGCCCACCGCTTCTTCGCGTTCGCGGATGCGGTCCACAGCAATCAACGGATGGCTCACCCAGTCCTTGAGCGTACGCCCACCCATCGCCGTCACCGTAAAATCGAGCACCGAGCAAAGCGTGCTGGAATAATCGTCAGCATTCAGCGGACGCACAAGTTCCAAGTTGCGGAGCGTGCTCGGGTCGAGCGTCATGTAATCGTCCAGATTCAAAATCTCGAGCGTCGTAAAGTGCGACAGTTCGGACTTTTTCTGGTTGATCAAATACTGGAGCAAGGCGCCCGTCACGGACGTTTCAAAA
>Ga0310695_10002152_pt1 | contig 42520 bp, 31 predicted proteins | sample RumenRJG_04DNA_FD_203882 | JGI IMG/M metagenome (GOLD analysis project Ga0310695, IMG submission 203882) | Bovine rumen microbial communities from Lethbridge, Alberta, Canada - RJG_04 (v2) (version 2) | ecosystem: Host-associated > Mammals > Digestive system > Stomach > Rumen | place: Canada... | reverse complement strand
CTGAAAAGTGCGGGGATTTCGGGGCATCCCCTAGGATTTCTTTGCACATAGTATAGCATTCCCAGACGGATCATGCAAGCGTAAATCGGAGAATTCTAGCATTTTTGATTTAATGGGCAGACATTAACTAACCATGTCCCGCCTCAGCCATAGACCGAAAAGCCTGTCATAGACCATGTATCCATTCTCCGATTTGTAGAGTAGTTCCCGCCCGACGAGATTCTCAATCGCGGAAGATACTGTCGACGCCGCTCCAAGCGAGTGATCCGAGAGAAAAGCCTTGCCGGTCGGGGCAGAAACTACGCCCTCGGCGGCAACGGCCTTGAGCAGGGCCCTTGACGCCTCGCTCTGGCTGCGGAAAAGGTCGAAGAAGACAAGGTTTCTGTTGTCCACCAGCGATTTCACCGCATCGTCGGTATCCCTTCTCGTCCTGAACCCGCTGCCTTTCTGCCAGACGCGATTGAGCACCGACTGCACGTACCAGGTTATGCCGTCGAAACGACGATACAGCTCATCAAATGCGGCCTTCGAGAACGGCATCGCCTCCGCGGCAAAGAATCTGCCTGCGAAGTCCCTGTACTTTTTTCTGTCGATGACGTCAAGCGACATGATGTCAGTGGAATTGTAGAACGCCCCGCGCGGCGAGACGAACATTCCGCTCATCAGGCGCAGCTGCGAACCGGCAAAGACAAAATGGACGTCAGGCAGGAACTGTATGTACGAACGCAAAAGCGCCTCGGTGTTCGCCTCTGGGTACTTTCGCACCTGCTGGAACTCGTCTATTGCAATCATTATCGGCCGTTTCCTGCTCTTGAGGAATTCGAACGTTCCCTCAAGCGAGGCCTTTGCCTCCGGCTGCGCAAGGTCGAACGACCATTTCACCGACCCGTCCGGCTGCGGTGAGACGGTTGGCCGAAGGCTTCCAAAGAAGCGTCCGAGCGTGGACACGACCTTCTCCCGTTTCGTCTCCAGAGACGAGACCACACGCTCCGCAAATATCCGGGCGAAGTCCGAAAGACTTTCCGTCGCATATATGTCGATGTACACCGTGTCGTAGCGGTCAGCCAGGACCCGCATCACGTTCCGAATGAGACCGGTCTTGCCATATCGGCGTGGAGCGATCAGCGTGATGTTGCGGCCATTTTCGATCGCGGAAACGAGATCTGCCGTCTCCCGCTCGCGGTCGCAAAATGTCTCTGGACCGTCATATCCGGCGGTCAAAAAAGGATTGCTTCTGTTCATGCCGATACTATATCATAAAGACGGCGTGGGCGCAATGCTGAATTACGAAAATTTCGTAACGAAAATTTCGTAATGGCGATACTACGACCACCCCGTCCACCGATGACTAATTCTTCGCAAAGTCGGGGATCGGTGAGGTTGACGCCAATCGGGGGAGAAACGATGCGTTTGAACCTGACGCGCTATGCGGATTCCACACCGCGCGGCCCAAGTTCCGAATCCGCTCGCTCACCTGCGACGGAAAGCGTCTTACGCTCGCACGTCACCCGAACACGGGATTTCTCCTCACCCGTTCGGACACTGCGCGATGACGCTTGACGGCGGCGACAGGAATTTGCAGAGACTATTTTTTCTCTGGCGGCGTCAGTTCCATCGGTTCGCCGTCGTCGGTGTAGGTGAGTTCTAATGGCTGGAAGTCGTTGCCGGTCTTGCGCATGATGTAGCGCACGCGCACAAGCTTCTTCGGCGAACCGTCCTCGTTTTTCTCGACGATTCTCTCGCCTGTGCGGGTGAATGATGCGGTGGGCTTGTTTGCGATGTGGCGCGTGAAGCCGAGAAGCTTGCCTTCAGGCGAGTAGTCGTAGACGTCCTTCCAGTTGCGTGGCAGGGCGATACGGGGGTCGCAGTAGTTGTAGGCTCTGTTTTCGTAGTCGATGTACTCGATCTGCCCGTCGGGGCGGTAGGCGCGCTTTTCGAGCGAGACGGGGCTGAACGAGATGATGGCGGGTGCGCCGAACGTGGTGCCGCGCGACTTCGCGAAGCACGCCACGTCAACGCGGCTGGTGATGGAGAGGCGGTCAATCTCGATCTGCGCGAATCCGCGCTCTGGGGTGTTGAGTGTCTCGCCGGTGGGGGAGGTGATCTTCACGCAGGAGGAGTGTCCGCTTATCACTCGCCACGCGAATTCCGTTTCGGGGTCATTCTCGGGGAAGGACTGCGCGCGGAAAAGGAACGTGCGGCGGCGCTCTGGGGCGCGCATCACGAATGCGATGGCGGAGGGAGTGCTCATGAGAAGTTCGGGCATTATGTCCGGGTAGTCGCGTCCGGGGCGATAGAACTTCACGGGGAAGAGGCGCGAGTTGATGATGGAGAGCGAGACGGCGGGCGGCACTTGATCGGGGGTGAGTTCGTGCGCCGTCTTCACGAGGCGCACTGTGTCGAGGCGGCTGCGGGCGAAGGCGGTGGGGTGGGCGATGGAGGTGAGGTATGCGGTTTCGGTGTATACGCCTTTCTGGGTGCTGCGCAGGAGCCACTGCATTGTTGGGCCCATGAGGTGGCGGCGGATGATGGACTCTTTGGTGAGAGGCTGGAAGGAGGCGGATGCGGCCAGGGCCGCGCAGACGAAGGGCTTGTCGGTCCAGGATGCGCCCACGGTCACGAACTGGAAGGGGGCGTTGGCCGGGAACACGTCGCCGATCTGCGGCTTTCCGAAGTCGTTGACGCAAGGGATCACCCAGAACTGGTTGTTGCGGTAGAGAAGGTCCATGCGTGTGGCGAGGCCTGGTTCGGTGAAGGAGTGCCTTGCCATTGAGCGCCAATAGGGACCTTTTGTGAAGCCGCGCGAGATGTTGCCGAACACGGGATTGGCGAAGAGGGCGTTGGGGTGGTTGATGTCTGCTTCGGTTGCGCGGGCGGAGCCTGGGTAGTGCACCGTTGTGAGCTGAGGATAGTCGCCAACGGGAATCGTGGAATGGCCGCGGTCGCGGTTGATGTAGATGTCGCCAGTGTTTCCCGCGCCGGTCTCGTCGCCGAGGTATTTCATCACGAGAGGCACTTCTGGGGCGGCGGGCCTAGACTTGGAGAAGGATGGTGCCAGCTGCGCGACAGAGATTTGCGGATGGTTGAGTTTTAGGAGGGCTTTGAAGACGCCGGAGTCGAAGTCCCAGACGAAGTTCGCGTCGGTGAGCGTGATGTTTGCGCCGGCGGTGGCGAAATGGGGGGTTGGGGTGGGGCGGTTCACGAAGGGCTTGCCGGCGAGCTCGCGCGCTTTCTCCACGAGGGTCTGGAAGCGGGGATTCTCCTTGATGCGGGCGAAGTCCTTGTCTGCGGCGATGGCGTCCGCCTGGCGGAAACCGAAGTTTATGGCCTTCTCCAGTTCGTCGAGGGCCTCGGCGGGGTCTTCGCGGTATGCGAGGGCGCAGGCAAGGTTGTAGTGCCATGTGGCGTCGTCCGGCATAATGAGGATTGCGGCGCGGCAGGTGGATTCCATGGCGGGGATGTCGCCGCGGTGGATGGCGGCCATGAGCTCTTTGCGCAGCTGGCGGTGGCGCGGCCAGATGTTCGGCATGGTCCAGATCGAACGCGGCTTCTCCGTCTGCGCAACGACTGTGGCGGCCAGCGCGAGCGTGGCGACTATGATGCGAAATTTGTTCATGCCCCTATTTTACCACATTTTGCGCCGTAATGCCAATTGACCTATTCAGCAATTACATGAAAATTTCCTGACCCCTCGTCAAATCGTCCATTTTTTGGTAAAATATACGACTCGTTTCCCCAAGAAAGGTAGAATAGAAATGACGTTCGAGAAAAAAGAGTCCAGTCCGTGCGTGATCGCGTTCTCCGTGAAGCTCGATGCGGAAGAGGTCCAACCGACCTACAAAAAGGTGCTCAACATGTTCCTGCGTGAAGTGTCGGTGCCAGGTTTCCGCAAGGGCAAGGTGCCCATGGCCGTAGTCAAGGATAGGTTCAGCGGCGACATAACCAAGGAGTGCGCCGGCGCGTGCTTCCGCGAATTCTATCCGAAGGCCGTGAAGGAGGCCGAGCTCAAGGTCGTGAACCTTCAGGAAGTTGAGGAGATGCAGTTTGCCCCCGAGACGGGATGCACGTTCACGGCGAAGGTCGAGGTTAAGCCCGAGTTCGACCTGCCGAAGTACAAGAAGCTTTCGATCAAGCCCGGCGACGTCACGGTGACCGATGCGCAGGTTGAGGAGCGCCTTGAGAGCTTCCGCAAGGCGTTCGCGAAGTTCGAGGACGCCAAGGACGGCGAGGTCATCGGCGATGGCGACTTCGTGCAGTTCGACTACGCAGGCTTCCTCGACGACGGCGCGAACACTCCGCTTTCCGAAGTCGTGCCGGACCTCAAGGCCGTCTGCTCCGCCGAGGGGTTCTGGACGCAGCTTGAAGAGGGGCGCTTCATCCCCGAGATACTCGAGTCCCTCAAGGGCATGAAGGCCGGCGAGACGAAAGAGGACGTGAAGGTGCACTTCCCGCAGGACAACGCGCCCGAGGCGCTCAAGGGACGCACCTGCACGTACAAGGTCACCGTCAAGAACTTCCGCCGCCGCGCACTTCCCGACGACGCCGCTTTCGCCGAGGCCGCCAAGGCCGAGTCGCTCGACGCCCTGCGCGCGCAGTTCCGCGAGCAGATGGAGAAGGACGCCGTCGCAGCCGAGCTCGAGGGCCGCCGCAACCAGGCGATTGAGCAGCTGCTCTCCAAGGCGGACTTTGACGTTCCTCCTTCGCTCGTGCAGCGCCAGACGCACAGCTATCTCGAAGACCTTGCCATGCGCGCCCAGTACCAGGGCGTAAGCGGCGACTACATCGAGAAGAACCGCGACCGCATCATCGCCGACGCCGAGGAACATGCCGTGCGCCAGGTGCGCCTCTCCTACATCCTTCTTGGCATCGCCGAGGCGGAGAAGCTTGAGGTCACCGATGCCGACGTCACCGCAGGCCTTGAGAAGATCGCCGCCGGTTCCAACGGCCGCACTACGGTGGACGATCTCCGCAAGCAGCTCGCTGAGCAGAGGCAGACCGAGGTCTACCGCGAGCAGGTGCGCGCAGAGAAGGCGCTCGACTTCATTCTCGCCGAGGCGAAGTAGAGACGCGGCACGGAGATTGATGAAATGAAAGCAGTGAAAGCAAGTTCGTACCTCGTGCCGATGGTCGTTGAGCAGACGAGCCGCGGCGAGCGCTCCTACGACATCTACAGCCGCCTCATGCAGGACCGCATCGTGCTCCTCGGCGGCGAGGTGAACGACGACATGGCCAACCTCATCGTCGCCCAGCTCCTCTTTCTGCAGGCGCAGGACGCTAAGAAGGAGATCTCCATGTACATCAACTCGCCTGGCGGCAGCGTCACTGCGGGCCTCGCGATCTACGACACGATGCAGTTCATCTCCTGCCCCGTGGCCACGTACTGCATCGGCCAGGCAGCCTCCATGGGCGCAGTGCTTCTCACCGCCGGCGCCAAGGACCGCCGCTTCGCTCTCCCCAACGCACGCATCATGATCCACCAGCCCTGGGGCGGCGCCGAGGGCAAGGCAAGCGACATCGAGATCACATGCCAGGAGATTCTGCGCCTAAAGCAGAAGCTCAACGAGATTCTCGCCTCCCATTCCGGCCAGGCGCTGGAGAACGTTGTGCGTGACACCGACCGCGACCACTTCATGAGCGCCGAAGAGGCATGCTCGTGGGGTCTGATCGACAAGGTGCTCGTTCCCAAGAAGGCCTGATAGACATGGCGCGCAAGAATTCAAACCTCCCTCCCGACAACATAGTATGCTCGTTCTGCGGGCGCAGCCTCGCCGACGGCATCCTTGTGATTCCCTCCGAGAAGGCCAACATCTGCGAAGACTGTGTGCGTTCCGCCGGCGCGATAATCGACGAGATGAACGAGAAGATGGGCCTCGCCGCGCCGAGCGCCTCCCGCCAGCGCGCTCCAACCCCGAAGCTTGGTCCTGTTCCGGCCCCCCGCGAAATCAAGTCGTTCCTCGACAAGTACGTGATCGGCCACGACGAGACGAAGAAGATTCTCTCTGTCGCGGTGCACAACCACTACCGCCGCCTCGAGGCGCAGGAGGCCGCCAAGGCCAAGGGCGCGAAGGCAGAGAGCTCCGAGTTCGCCGATGTGGAGATCGAGAAGGCCAACATCCTGCTGCTCGGTCCCACCGGCTGCGGAAAGACGCTCTTCGCGCGCACGCTCGCGAAGCTCCTTAAGGTGCCTTTCGCGATCGGCGACGCAACCACTCTCACGGAGGCCGGCTATGTGGGCGAGGACGTTGAGAACGTCGTGCGCTACCTGTGGCAGAACGCCAACGGCGACGTCGAGCTGGCAAAGCGCGGAATCATCTACATCGACGAGATCGACAAGATCGCCTCGAAGACGGAGAACGTCTCCATCACGCGCGACGTCTCCGGCGAGGGCGTGCAGCAGGCGCTTCTGAAGATACTCGAGGGCACGGTGTGCCGCTTCCCCCCGAAGGGCGGACGCAAGCATCCCGACCAGGAGTACATTGAGGTCGACACATCCAACATCCTCTTCATCTGCGGCGGCGCGTTCGTAGGCCTTGAGAAGATCATTGCCGAGCGCACAGGCAAGTCGGTGATCGGATTCGACATGAACGGCAAAGACTCCGCGCCGGGACAGACGGGGACGCGTCCCGCGCTCGATGTGCATCCCGAGGACCTCATCAAGTTCGGCCTCATTCCCGAGTTCACCGGCCGTCTGCCCGTGATCACGTCCATGACCGAGCTCACCGAAGACGACCTCGTGCGCGTTCTCACCGAGCCGAAGAACTGCCTCGTGAAGCAGTACCGCAAGCTTCTCTCCCTCGACAACGTGGACCTCTCCTTCGAGCCGGACGCCCTGCGCGCCCTCGCCCGAAACGCGCTCGCCCGCAAGACCGGCGCCCGCGGTCTGCGCGCCGCGATGGAGAAGATCATGACGAACGTCATGTTCGAGGCTGCCGATAGTTCCGCCCCGAGGAAGGTCGTCGTGACCGCAGCCCTCGTGGAGGAGGGGCTTAAATGACGCTCACACTTCTGCGAGCCAAGCTTCACCGCATTCATGTAACCGAGGCCTGCCTCGACTACATGGGTTCGCTTACGGTCGATCAGGATCTCATGGACGCCGCCGGTCTCTACGAGCACGAGAAGATTCTCTGCGCCGACGTGGAGAACGGCAACCGGTTCGAGACGTATGTCATCGCCGGCCGCCGCGGCTCGGGCGTGTGCTGCCTCAACGGCGCCGCCGCCCATATGGGCAAAGTGGGCGACCATCTGATCGTGATGTCCTTCGGCCAGTTCACGCCCGAGGAGGCGCGCGCCCACCAGCCGCGCATCGTGTTCATCGACGAGGCGTTCAACCGCGCAACCACGCGCTGAACGTGGCGCGCTATTCGCCGGCCATGACGGAGTGGATGTCGCCCTCGCCGCACAGCGCCATCACAAGCCTGTCGATTCCGAGCGCCACGCCTGCGGCCGACTTGATGAGCGGCAGCGTCTCCAGGAACTCCTCGTCGATCGGATAGTCGCTTTCGCCGAGAAGACGCCTTTCCTCGCGCGCCGCGAAGAAGCGCCGTCGCTGCTCTTCACCGTCGCAAAGCTCGGTGAAGCAGTTGGCGAGCTCAAGTCCGTTGTGGTAGAGCTCCCAGCGTTCGGCCACATCGCCGCGGATCTTCGCGAGCGAGGCGGCACCGCACGGATAGTCCATGAGAAACACGAATCCCGAAGGAAGGTTCGGCTCGATCTTCGTTGCCATGTCGTAGTCGAAGCGGTCCTGGTTCCACTCCGAGAACGGATCCCATCCGGCGTGCTTGACGTACATCTCGCGCACGGAAACGGTGATGACGGGGGCTTGCGGCCAGCGTGCCCGATGTCGCGAGGATTGAGCGGTTCTGCCATCTTGGGCAATTGGCAGAAGGTAGGCGAGAAGTGCCTTCGTGTCCTCTTCGATGGTGAGATATGTGGCGTCGCGGCGGTACCACTCCAGCATTGTGAACTCGGGATTGTGGCGGGACCCCCTCTCGCCGTCGCGGAAGCAGGGACCGATCTGGTATATCTTGTCCATGCCCGCAGCAAGCAGCTTTTTCATCTGCAGCTCGGGCGAGGCGCGCAGGAACTTGTCGCCGCAGGGAGGGCAGTCGATATGCGGCTCGGGAGCGGGCGCTGCGATCATCACGGGCGTCGTCACCTCAACGAAGCCGCGTTCGTCGAAGAACGCGCGGATGGCGCGCACAATTCTGGCGCGCCGGCGCATGGCCTTCTGGAAGCCGCCCTCCATCACACCTCGATCTTGATGATCTTGCGTATGACAAGCCAGCCTATCGTGACGAGCGCGAGCGTGAGGCCCACGCACGCCATGCCCTTTAGCGACATGAGAAAGGGCTTCATCACGTCTGGCTTGAGCACGGTCATGGCTATGCCGAGCACGATTGGCATGCTGGAGACGATGATGCCCTGCAGGCGGCCCTGTGCGGTGAGAGTGCGCACGCGGCGTTCGATGCGCATGCGGCCGCGGATGGTCTCGGAGATGCGGTCGAATATCTCGGTGAGGTTGCCGCCGGTCTTGCGGGCGATGTCGATCGATGTGCAGACGAGCGTGAGGTCGTCGGATGCGACGCGGCGGTCGAGCGAGGCAAGCGCGTCCTCAAAGCTCAGGCCCACGCGCATCTGCTGCAGCAGCACGCTGAACTCCTGCGATATCGGCTTCTCGCCGTTCTCCACCACGCTTTCAAACGCCTGGTTGATGGAGAATCCAGCGCGGAGGGCGTTGGACATCGTTCCGAGCGCCTCCACCAGCTGCTCGTTGAATTTCGTGCGCCGCTTGTCTCGCAGAATCTTCACGTACCGTCCGGGCAGGGTGAACACGAACGCTCCCGCGCCAAGGCCGAGCGCTATGCCGGCTATCGTGGAGGCCGCGCTCGTGAAGCTGAAGAGCGGGATGAAGAACAGGAAGAATGCGGTGAGGGCCGCTATGCGCCCGAGGTTCGCGATCTTCGCGGGCGAGACGAACATGAACACGTCTTCGAACTGCCGGCTCGTCTCCTTGCCCATCTCGGTGGCATAGTTGTCGGCCCCCTCGTTGAGGGCCGAGACGAACAGGAGCGCGAACGAGAAGAACGCCGCCGCGACGGCAGCGATTGCGCCCCAGTAGAAGATGACCTCGCGTGTAAAGTTCATCGCGCTCCCCTAGTCGCCGATCATCTCCAGGCGCACTTCGACCTGGCGGTTCGGGTCGAAGATCGCCGTGTCGAGATGGAGGCCGCGGCTCTTGAGGTGTTCGTAGAAGGTGGGGATGGCGCCGGTGGGGCGGAAGTATCCCGCCACCTTGCCGTGGGCGTCGACGCCTGTCTGGCGGAACTGGAAGATGTCCTGCATCACGATCTGCTGGCCTTCCATGCCGGTGACCTCCGAGATGGCCACGACCTTGCGCGAGCCGTCGGAGAGGCGCGACTCGTGGATGATGATGTCCACGGCCGAGGCGATCTGCTCGCGGATGGCGCGCGACGGCAGCTCCATGCCGCTCATCAGCACCATTGTCTCTAGACGGGATATCACGTCGCGCGGGGAGTTGGCGTGCACCGTGGTGAGCGAGCCGTCATGGCCGGTGTTCATCGCCTGGAGCATGTCGAGGGCCTCGCCGCCGCGGCATTCGCCCACGATGATGCGGTCGGGACGCATTCGCAGGCAGTTCTTCACGAGGTCGCGGATCGTCACCGCTCCGCGGCCTTCGATGTTCGGCGGGCGCGCCTCGAGGCGCACCACATGCGGTTGCACGAGCTTGAGTTCGGCGGCGTCCTCCACCGTCACGATACGCTCGCTCGACGGGATGAACCCGGATAGGAGGTTTAGAAGGGTGGTCTTGCCTGATCCCGTTCCGCCTGCCACGATGATGTTCTTGCGCATGATCACGCACGCCTTCATGAACTCGGCGGCGTTGTACGTCCATGTGCCGAAGTTCACGAAGTCCTCGACGGTGAGCGTTTTCTTCGCGAACTTTCGGATGGTGATGGTGGGGCCAGAGAGGGCGAGAGGGGGAATGATGGCGTTCACGCGCGAACCGTCGGCGAGGCGGGCGTCCACGTACGGCTGCGACTCGTCGATGCGGCGGCCGATGGGCGATACGATGCGCTCGATCACGGCCATCACGCTTGCGTCGTCCAGAAACTGGAGGTCGGTGAGCTGCAGCTTGCCGCGGCGTTCCACGTACACGCGGTGCGGGCCGTTGACCATGATTTCCGTCACTGAGTCGTCGGCGAGGAGGTCTTCGAGCGGCCCGAGGCGCATTGCCTCGTTGAACACTTCGCGCTCGAGCCGGTCTGCGTCGATGCCGGCGGGGAGCTTGCCGTTCGAACGCACCTGCTCCACGATCTCGTGGATCTTCGCGGTGGCCTGGCGTTCGAGTCCGGCGCGGTCCACTCCCGCCACCGTGAGGCGCTTCAGGTCGAGGCGGTCGATGAGCTCCTTCTGGATCTGCTCCTTCACCTGGCGGCGCACTTCGGCCATCGGGTCGGGGCGAGGCTCCTCTTCCTCGGGCTTGGCGGCCTGCGCGCCCTGATCGGCCGCAGGTGCCTCCTCTGTGGACTCCTCCTCCGCGGGCTCTTCCTCGGCCTGCTGCATCTCGGCCACTTCTTCGTCTGAGACCGGGAACACGCGCAGCACGGTGTCGCCCAGCTGCACCACGGCTTCGGGCGAAAGCTCCACGATGTCGCCTATCGGCGTTCCGTTCACGAACGTGCCGTTCACGCTGTGCATGTCCTGGATCGTCGCTGTGGTGTTGCTCAGCAGCAACAGAGCATGGCGCTCGGAGACGCCAGGGTCGTTCAGGTTGATGTGGCATGAAGGACCGCGGCCGATGATGTACGAGCCGTCATTGAAGAGGTAGCGGTTTGCAGTTCCCTCGCCGGGCTGCACGATGTCGAGTTCGAAAGCCATTAGCGTGCTCCTCCGATTTCCATCTGGCGCTTCATGTTGAGCTCCTCGATCTCGCTGCGGATCTTCTCGAAGTCGACCTGCGGCAGCTCCTTCTCGTAGGAGGTGTCGTTTCTGTTTCTGAGCGTGAGCGCGAGGCGGCCCTTGATCTGCTCGCAGAAGACGAGCATCTCGGCTTCGCGCGGCGTCACCTCTAGCGTGACTGTGGAGTAGTTGGAGCCACCGAAGTTGTATGCGGATGTCGTCTTCGCGGTGTCCTTGCCCGTGGCGAGCACCAGCACGTTCTGGAGCATCGTGCACGTCACGAGCTCCTGAACCTGCTTGTCGCCGTCTCCCGGCTTGGGGAACGAGAAGGTGCCGATCACGTCCACGTGATCGTTGGGCTTCACCATTCCGCTCACTGCGGCAGCGCCTGTAGCGTTGATCGAGACGGCCCTCATCTTCTTGCGTATGTCGGTCGCGAGCCCGTTTCCTGTTGGATTGCCGCCTTCGATGTCGCTCCAGAACACGAGCTCGCCATTGTTGTGTCCGCTGATGATCTTACGACCGATGATCTCGTCCGCGTTCTGCTTTGAGAGCGCCTGGCCGCGAAGCCCGCTCGCCGGCACCTTGCGCGTTCCGAGGTGCTTCATCTCGAGCTTCGTTCCGCCGGGAACGTCCTCCGCGTAGCAAAGCACTTCTATCACGCCGTGGCGTTCACGGAACTCGCGCTTCATTCGCTCTAGTTCGGCGTCTTTCGATGCGAGGTACGTGCGCGTGAGAACGGCCGCGAGAAGTCCGGCCAAGATCGCCACGATCAGTGTAACTTTCTGTTTCATTCCGTGTTGGCTCCTTTGGAATTGATGCTACTTTCGGCGCAGTTCGGTGATGCGCACCTTGTCGGGGAGGTCCTCGGCGAGGAGGGCGGCGGTGCGGCGTCCGCGCGAGAACAGCCTGAACGTGCGCGTGGATACGGGAAGCTCGTCCCAACCGTCGTTCTTGTATTCCGCGGCGGCTTTCTCCGCGGCAGTTTCTGCAGTGCCGTGCTCGAAGCGCACGGCCACCTCGTAGTCACCTCCGACTATGGAGTGGTATTCCGCGTTGAGCGGCAGCGAGCGCGTGGTGAAGATCCATCCGCCTGCGAGGGCGGCGAGAATGGCAATGACGGCCGGGATGATGATGCGTCGTTTCACAGCAGGCCCTCCTCGTCTGTTATTGCGGTTGCGGGGTTGAAGGCCGGCAGGCCCATTGCGGGGAGGAACGCCTCCTCGCCTATCTTGAGTTCACTCTTGCCGCCTTCGCCGAACATGTAGGTGGCGGCGAGCTCGTCGAGGTCGACGGTGAAGTCGAGGCGTTCGCGCACGAGGTCGACGGCTGGAACGGACCGGAGGGCGAGCGGAAGATTGTCGAGTGTGCGGTCGGGAAGGTTGCCCTCGGCGGTGCCTTCGCCCGCCTCGGCGTTGCGCCCCGCCATTGCGCGCGTGAGGCTCTGCACGCGAGTTGACTCGGGGATGATGGCGGCGAACGTGAAGAGTGCGCTCAGCAGAAGCGCGAAGGCGAACACTCCCACGGCGAACTCGATGCCGGCCTGTCCTGACTTGGCTCTAGCGTGCATGGCGGGTGCCTCCTGTTGGGGCGGGACCTCCGCCTGTGTGGACAATGCACTGGTCGCTGTTTCTCGAGAGCCACGCGACGCCCTTGAGGCGGAACGCGTCCTTGTTCCACTTGTTCTCGAGTATTGCGCAGTAGCGGCAGCCAGCCACGCCCTTGCCCTCGGCGCACATCTGGATGTGGTCGCGCGTGTGCACAACCCAGTCGTCCTCGGCCATGTTCTGGCGCTCCTCGGAGGCTCCTGCGAGCATTATGAGGCGCACTGCCGTGAAGGCGGGGGTGACGAGCGGGATCTCGCCGTCGAGAGTGATGGTCTTGCCGTCTATCTCGCCGAAGGGCTTTGCGGCGGCGGTCCAGATGTTCTGGCGGGGAGTGGTGCCGGGGGTGACGGGGGTGAGGGTTGACACAACGCGCGTCACGGCGGAGCAGCCGAACACGTCGTAGCGAGGCTGCACATCGCTACGGAGCGGAAGCTGGTCCGGACCCGCCCGGTGCATCTCTGTCCACTGCCGCCAGTCGCCGCCGTACACATACCATGCGTAGTCGGTGAAGTTGGTCAGAACCCCTGAGCGGTCGAATGCGTATTCGTTCACGTTCTCGCATCCCGCGCGGCGGGCGAGGTCGATTGCGTTGCGGCGGATGCGCTGGCCGTTCTGGTCGGGGTCGACGTCGCGCAGGGCGCCAGAGAAGCGATTGACGTCGACGGCGTAGAATTCAGGATTGGTGGGCGACGGCGTGGCGCCTTCCGGCACGTCGCCCCAGCCGTTGAAGTTCTTGAGGAGGTCGTACATGTTGCCGCGCAGGAAGAACCAGCACCAGTCCTCGCCGTCCACCGCCTGGTAGAAGGCGCGGTTGAAGAGCGGGTGCGAGCCGTTGGCGCTGTAGTTGAAGAACTGGGCGTTATCGCATCCGGCGTAAACGCCTTCGGAGATCGCGCCTTTGAGCATGAGGGCGTAGTCTTCGCTCTTCGTGGGCCAGGAGGGGGTGCCTGGCACGTATCGGGCTGCGCCGGCGATCGAGTCGTTGACGAGGCCCGTCATGCCCTTGTCCACCTCTATGCCGTTCTTGGCGGCGATGCACTGCGAGGCGTAGAGCCCCGCGCAGGGGCCTGCGAAGACGAGGCGTTCCTGCAGGTGCTGCACGCCGGCGACGAGGTTGGATATCTGCGAGGGGGTTTCGCAGTACTTGCAGGCGATGTCGATCTGCGCGAGGTTGAGCGCGCCAACGGCGTTGAGGGTTATGCCCTGCCAGCGCGCGGCCGCGAGGGCTGCGGCGTCGCCGGCGTTCTGCAGGCGGCCCTTGCCGCGAATGGCCATGAAGACGTCCGCGTTCACGAGCATGAGCAGCAGAAGGCCGAGCATCATGAACACGAGCACCAGAACGATCTGGCCGCGTCTATGGCGTGGAGTGGTCATTGCAGGTAGAAGGGGTAGTGGCCCTCGATGCGGGCCTCGCCGGTGAGGGTGTATTCCTGGCGGTCGGCGGCATCGACCGTCTCATCGTCGGCGCCGCTGCCGTAGAGCGGGCGGCGCTGCCACACGCGCATGACGAGTTCGTTCACGTCGCCGCCGGGTTCGCTGCACGTCCATCCTAGGTGAGCGCCGTCCCAGTATTTGAAGTCGAGTATGCCGCGCGTCTCGGCCTCGTTCTCGGCCTGGAGGTAGGAGCCCATGCGGCTCACGAGCGTGCCGGTGGAGAGGCCGTTGCCCTCGTCGTCCTTCGTCTCGCACGCGCCGGCGGTGGACATCGTGGCTATGCGCACGGTCTTCGTGATCATGAAGTCATTGAAGCCGACGGTGCGCGCGCGCGCGGCGCGCGCGGCCGCGTAGTCCAATACAGTGTGGCGGGTGAGGAGGCCCGTGTACTCGTACACCCAGAAGAAGACAATGCACAGAAAGAACAGCACGATGACCGTCTCGATCATCGACTGTCCTTCCTTTCCGCTGCCTTTTCTCAGGCGCGCCACGGGCCAAGCCTCCCGCATCGGGCATTAGTTCTCACCGAGGCGCTTGATCGTGTTCTCGTCAAGCTCCTCCACGGCCTGCTTGGCCTTGGATCCCTCTTCCTCGGAGATTGCGGCGGTCGCGCCGGCCACCTTCTTGCCAACGCCGCGGCCGAAGTATGTGAACACTGCGATCAGGGAGATTGCGATGAGCGCCACGATGATGATGTACTCCACCATCGTCTGGCCTTTTTTGAACTTGCGGCTCTTCATTTCTGATGCGTCCTTTCTTTTTTGAACCGTCACGGATACTCGCACGTCACCAGCTGGGTGGTGCGTTCGGCGGAGCTGCGCGCGGACGAAACGAACCAGCGCAGAGCCTCGATGACGCCCAGCAGCACCACGAACACGATCACGTATTCGAGTGCCGTCTGCCCGGAGCGCAACTTGTACCGCAACGATTTCATGGCGCTAGTATAGCATAAATCGGCGCGGCGATGAAGAGTGAAAGTGTGAAATTTTGAAAATGTGAAAGTTTGAAGGTTTGAGGGTTTGGCAAAAACGTGGACAACAGTGTGATTGATTCCTGCGGCGGAATGGTGTATAATGTACGGCGAATTTTTCCACAGAAGAGACTCCATGGCGAAAATCAAACTCACAAAGACCGAGCTAAAGGCCCAGACGGACGCGCTGAAGCGCTTCTGCCGGTTCCTGCCCATGCTGCAGCTGAAGAAGCAGCAGCTGCAGGGCGAGATCGCCGGCATAGCGGCGAAGGCAGAGGCCGTGGCGGCGCGCGAGCGCGCCGTGCGCGAGCGTCTCGACGGATGGGTGGCTCTCTTCTCGTCGGACGCCGCCGAGCTCGAAGGGCTCGTGACGGTGAAGGAGATCCGCCATGGCACGGCGAACATCGCGGGCGTGGAGATTCCCGTCTTCGGCGGAATCGACGTGGAGGTGAAGGACCTCGACCTTTGGGAGACGCCCGCTTGGCTGGACGACGCCGCGCAGGCGCTCACCGACGTCCTCTCCCTTCGCAGCGAGCGCCTCATCCTCGAGCGCCAGCGCGAGCTCGTGATGGAGGAGCTGCGCACCACTTCGCAGCGCGTCAACCTCTTCGAGAAGGTGAAGATTCCCGAGTGCCGCGAGAACATCCGCGTGATCAAGATCGCAATCGGCGACGAGCAGACCGCGGCGGTCACGCGCGGCAAGATCGCCAAGAGCCGTTCGCCCGGCGGAGCCGACGACGAGGAGGGTGCAGCATGATCGTGCCGATGAAGCATCTCACGCTCCTGTGCGTGGCCGGCGAGAGCGGCAAGGCGCTTGAGGCGCTGCGCGAGCTGGGCTGCGTGCATGTGGATCTTTCGCGCGGCGGCTCTGCCGCGTATGCAGAGGCGAAGGGCGAACTCGAGCGCGCCGCGGATGCGGTGAGGACAGTGCAGAAGGCGAAGCGCGAGGCGCCGCCCCAGGCAGGCGCCGCAGCGGTGCGCCGCACGGTGGAGGATGTGCGCCAGATTGCGGCGGAGCGCGAGAAGGCGGTCTCCGAGGCGGAGGAGCTTCGCCGCCAGGTGGCGCTCTACGAGCCGTACGGCGACTTCGATCCAGAACTTGCGCGGGATCTGATCGCGCGCGGCATCGACCTTTCGAAAGTCTGCGAGCTGCCGGACCCTCTTCCGAAGAAGCGTCTCTCGGAGATGCGGCGCATGCTTGCCGAGGCGGAGGCGAAGGCCGCGGAATGCACTGCAGCTCTCGCGACCACGGACGAGACGTGGATCACGGCGCGCAGCCCGGAGCTGAAGGACCGCGTGGCGTTCGAGGCGGCGCGCGACGCCCTGGAGACGCAGGGAGCGGTCTCCTGGATAGAGGGATGGGTGCCGGTGGAGAGCGTGCCGCGCCTGAGGGCGAAGGCCGTGACGAAGGCGTGGGGCCTTCTGCTGCGCGATCCGGAGGGTGGCGAGACTCCGCCCACGCTGATACGTCCGCCAAAGCTGTTTCGTCCCGTGGCGGCGCTTTTCGCCGGTCTTGGAATTGCGCCCGGGTACACGGAGAGCGACGTCTCGGTGCCGTTCATGTGCTACTTCTCGATCTTCTTCGCGATGCTGGTGGGCGATGGCGCGTACGGCCTCATCTTCCTCGCGGCGACGCTGTGGGGATGGCGCAAGACGAAGCCGAAGGACGGCATGGGGCATCGTCCGAAGGTGGTGCGCAGCTGGCTCACGCTTCTCACCGTGTTCTCCGCCGCGACCGTCGTGTGGGGGCTTCTGTCGAACACGTGGTTCGGCGCGGGATTCCCGTTCGCGAAGGAATGGCCCACGGTGAAGTGGCTTGCCGATCCAAGCTACTCCAACATGATGCTTCTCTGCTTCACGATAGGCGTGTCTCATCTCATGCTCGCGCGCATATGGAGCGGCATCCAGATTCTGAACGACCGCACGTGCCTTGCGCAGTTCGGATGGGCGGGAGTGCTTCTCTTCATGTACATCGTCACGAACTCGATCGTGGGAATATTCACGGGCGTGCCGCAGTGGGCGTTCTGGATGTTCGGCGTGTCGCTTGTCCTCGTGTTCGGCTTCACGCTGAAGGGCAGCGAATTGAAGTCGAGGGGAATCGAGCTCGGGATGCTGCCGCTCAACATCATGAGCGCGCTTGGCGACATCATAAGCTACGTGCGCCTCTTCGCGGTGGGACTTGCCAGCGTGAAGGTGGCGGAGAACTTCAACAACATGGCCACGGGACTCGTGGCGGGTGCAGACTCCGTTGCGCTCAAGGCGGTGATGTGCGTGGCGATGGTGGCGATACTCCTCGTGGGGCATGGTCTCAACCTCGCCATGGCGGGTCTCTCGATTCTTGTGCACGCGGTGCGCCTGAACACGCTGGAGTTTTCGAACCACAAGGGCGTGTCGTGGTCGGGATACGCGTTCAATCCATTTAGGAAAAACTGAAAGAAAGGAAAAAGACAATGGATCCAATGATCATAGCTGGCGCGATTGCGTGCCTCGGTCTCAGCGCGGCAGGTTCCGCATTCGGAACAGGCTTCGCGGCGTCGTCCGCCGTCGGGGCGTGGAAGAAGTGCTACGCGGCGAACAAGCCCGCGCCGTTCATTCTGCTCGGTCTCGTGGGCGCGCCGATCACGCAGACGCTGTACGGAATGATTCTCATGTTCATCATGCTCGGCAAGACGGATGTGAAGGGCGCTGGCCTCGCGTGCGTGCTGCTCGGCATCTTCGCCGGCCTCGGGATCGGCCTCTCGGCGCTCTTCCAGGGACGCGCCGCGGCGGCTGCATGCGACGCGCAGGCCGAGACAGGGCAGGGTCTCACCAACTACTTCGGCGCGCTCGGCATCGTCGAGACGGTGGCGATCTTCACGATGGTGTTCACCATCATCGCCCTCGGCAAGGTCGGGTAAGTGGTTAGGTAGTTGGGTGGTTAGGTAGTTGGGTGGTTGGGTAGTTGGGCAGTTGGGATCAAGAGGTAAATACCACCACACCACCACACCACGGCACCACCGCACCACCGCACCACCACACCACCACACCACGGCACCACCACACCACGGCACCACCGCACCAAAAAAGGAGCTCTCATGCAAGACAAATCATTCTCAAGTTCGAAGTCCGCCTTCACGCTAATCGAGCTGCTGGTGGTGATTGGAATCATTGGCATTCTCGCCGGCGTGATGCTGGGCTTCTTCAGCGGAACCACCGACGCCGCGCGCGCGACGGAGTGCATGAACAACATGCGCGCCCTTGCCCAGGCGGTGAACAGCTATGCCGCGCAGGACCTCGAGGGCGAGCAGCATCCCGGTGCCTATCCTGCGGCGGGTTCCTTCCTGTACCACACCTACGGCATGGGCGGCGTGGGCTCGGCCAAGCGCCACGGATGGATTGCCTGCTGCGAGTTGCCTGCCAATCCGGGCAAGAAGTCGAAGATCGGCAAGACTATCGGCTTTGCGGGATCGGGAAGTGACGATTTCAAGAGGAAGGACAGCACCGGCGGCATCCGTTACGCTCTCACGCAGGGAAGGCTCTGGAGCCACGTCAACGGAAGCCGCAAGGTCTATCAGTGCCCGGTGCATGCGGGCGCCTTCTACAAGAAGTACGGGTATAATCCCGGATGGAGCTACGTGATGAACTCCTGGTTCGGGTGGGCTTCCAACAACAAGGACCAGCTGCATTCCTGGAGCGGACATTGCCTGGGCAGCGGCGGTGCGGATAGAAGGCTGCTCTTCGCCGAGATACAGGGCGTGGACGTGGACGATCCCGAGGTGAAGGACCGCCTTGAGGCGAATCTCGACGGCAAGGGCGAGAAGGGCGACTCCGTGCTTGATCCCAGCAAGAATGAGTACATCGGCTTCAATCACAAGCAGAAGACCGGCCGCTGGGCCGGGCATGTGGCGTTCATGGACGGCCATGTGACGAAGCTCATCGTGCCGCCCAGGCGCAGTAGGTGGAACATCGAGGATCTCACGAAGAATCTCTGCGACGCAAAAGACTTCTCCTTCACTTTGGGAACTGGCTACGACGACATCAGGTAGCTGAGAGTTGCGCGCAATGAACTGTGGGTCGTGATGGCCGCCATCAGAAATTTGGCGGAACATCGTGCCTTCGCGTCTTCAAACTTTCAAACTTTTTCATTCACACTTCGGTCAGATTATGGTAAAATCTTGACCGAACGATAGGTGTAGTGTGCCCACGTATGGCGGGCACGGTGCGCCGATTGGGCGATTTCAGGGGAATAGACATGAAAAAGAAACTGAAAAACATCTTCTTCCCGGCAGGAACGGGTCGGCGCGGTGTTGGCTTCCGCGCCATGCTTGTCATGCTTGTGGCGTTCGGCATCGCCGCGGTGCCGCGGTGCGTCCAGGCGTATTACAACATGGGCAACGATCGCATCCTCCTGATGAACAACGACGGTAGGGCGGAAGCCCAGGGCGGCATTTCGCATCAGGGCTATTACGACACGAATGCCGTGACTGTGGTCAACGGCGTAGAGAGCGTAGGCACATATTGGACGCATACGCCTGATCTTGACAATTCGGTTACGGCTACACGATTCCTTCTGCATGGCGACACACACATTCTTCATACGCCAGAAGGAGACCCCCTTTGGCGTCTTGTATCCTGCCGAGCGGGATATGTGGCCGCCGGTACAAACGGTCGAAACACATTGCCCTGTTCCAGAAACGCGAAGATAAGCTTTGTGCCAGGGTCCACGGCGTTGAACGTGGCAGTTACCGTAAAGAACGAACAAGGCAATAACGTCCGCGTTTGGTCGAATTCCACGAATGCCTGCGTAGTCATGCAAAACACCACGCAGTCAGCGGTGTATTCGCCGCTCTACAAGGACGGCATTGGCACTATCTACTTTGACACCGTGAACAGCTTTGCGAACACGGAAACAAATGTTACGATTGCACTTCAGATTGCCACCAACTTAACCGAAGAGGCCGCAACAGTCGGCAACGTGGCCTTTGAAGATGTTGAAAAGCAGGTTGATTTTGCCCGCTGGGACGATTACTACAATTGGCAGACGGTGCCGATGACGATTCTGGAAATTGAAGGTTCCTCCCTCAGCACGATGGAGGGCGTGACGAATTTGCAGATGCAGGTTACGGATGGCGGGTCAAAGCATTATTTCCGTTCGCGCACGCAGCTCAATTACTATGGACCGATGCGCTTTAGAATCGCTCGCTTGTCAATCGATCCTGGCACGGGATCTGTGGATGCGAGAGGTCTTATCCTGATAGACAACATAATTGCATCCTATCCTCCGGCCACCGTAAGGCTGCATAGATACGGCGAGCCTTACGATCCGTCGCTTACAGGGACAAGCGTCATCGGATGCGTTGGCGACTTCGACAAGCCATTTTTGTCGTATGCCGACACAAGCGTCAACACGTCCATATATTTTTCGTGGGTCACGAATTTTCAGGGGGTAACGCAGAGTCTGCGTCTTACGGAACCCCGCTTCCACTACAGATGGCGTTACCTGGACCAGAAGGTCAATGACTGGAACGACAGGGTATTGACAACGAACAAGAATGTGACGGCCGCCGGCCGTGTGGAATTCCTGGAGACCCCTGCGAGTACGCAGCTGGTGTCCGTTGCGGGCATCCCGCTTGCCGATGGAGTTGGCGATCTGGAGTATTTCTACTCTGCCAAGGTGTCCGCCCCGTATTATCAGGCGCGTGACTATGCCAACGACACTAGCAGCGGCAAATTTGGCGTCGTGCCGGGCACAACGAAGACGTGGACCGAGGCGATCACGTACGTGACGAACAGGCTGGAGGTTGCAGACGACTTCCGCACGCCGGCCCTTGGAAGCCATCACTTCACCCGTGTGCGCGAAGGCATAAGCGACTACAAGTGGGTGAAGCTCTGCACAACCGTCACCACCAACGGTACGGACGGAGTGAAGAAGGAGGACATCCGGATGGAGCTTGTGGGCGACCACACATGGCGCACCCACTACTACGTGCCAACCAACATGGTGGGCGAGAAGCTCTCCTTCCATTTCCAGGGCGAGATGCTTTTCACGAACGAGTGGTTCGTCGGCTACCAGAGCCGCACCAACACATGGTACTGCGACCTCAAAGAGCTTCCGTACATTCCATATACATCCGCGGCGGGGCTTGGCTATCACGAGGACATCTCGTGCAGGCTGGACGATGCCGCCACGCACCTCAAGATCGAGTTCAACGACGAGCTTCTCTCCTTCAGCATCTGCCATTCGGTGTATCAGGACTTCAACGCGTGGACCGACGCCACTCCCGGCTACCTCGGGCACACGAACTGGAACGGAATGGGCGCAATCGGCGTTTCCGAGAAGAAAAAGAAGTTCGTGCTCAACATGGAGGGCGACGCTTGGAATCCTACTTCGTTTGAGAATCCAATATGGACGGAGGAGTTCGATACAGACGACGTTGTCACCTACCCGCTCAGGAAGATATTCGACGAGCATCGCACTCCGAACAGCTGGACCGCCGGCCATGGCCAGTTCCTTCTCGCCGATCGCAGCCTAGGCATGACCATCACTCCGAACATCAAGTTTAACATGTCGCTCCAGATGGAAGGCCGAGGCCAGGGCTGGGTTGGCATGGAAGGTTTCGAGAACGGGGAAATGCCCGCAGGCGTGGACACCGTCAAGTTCAGGGCGCGCATCGCACAGGAGCCCCGCTTTGAGGACTTCGCGTGGTATATGGACGGCACTGCCATGACTAACTACGCGGTGAGCGCGCGCATCGCGATGGGCCATAAAGGAGGCGGGTCGCTCTTCAACTCCCCCGACACTTCGCCCGGAACGCCGTCCATCTCGCTTGTGGGCTACTATCGTCCCACCGTGGGATGCTACGAGTACCGCTTGACGCGCTGTGGGCAGTATCAGCTTTGCGCGGCTCTCTACAAGTGGCAGCCCAAGTCGACGGGAATGGCGGCCACATTGCTTGCCTCGAATGTGGTGGCTCTGACCGATGAAGTTTCCTTGGCAAGGCCTGGCCCCGAGCAAACGTCGATAAAGGGCTTCGGAAACTATCTTGTGACCGACAAGGCGGCGTCTAACGAAGACGCCTGGTCTATCGGTTCAAACGCATATCTCCTGATTGGGAGGACGGGCAACAACACGGTGTATCTGTGCGGCGCGCTCAGCACGACACGCACTAGTTCCAGCTTGCTGGGAGACAGCAAAAACCTCGAGAAGCTCGTTGTATGGACCGACAGGCAGAATGTGCTGACAAAGGGGTCCATTGGCGTAGGTTCTACGGATTGTGCATCGACTTTTGCCGGCATAGCGACGCACAATCTGGTTACAGTGACTGGCTCCACAACGCCGGAGATAAACACGACGAGCACATATCAGGCCAATGAGATAAGCAATGGCGATTGGGCGTTCTACGGCGACAGATGGTACGTCCGCAGCGGCTCCACCATCAGCGATAGCGGATTAAAGGCCAACATGAACGCCGTCGTGCCGACGAATCAGACGCTCAGGCTGGAATTCAAGATGGCAAACAGCGGCGAGGGATGGAAGCCCAGCGGCTTGGAGCAGGTGATCAACAGCTTTGGCACGAACATGTACTCTCTTGTCTCGCGCGTTTCGCCCGACTATCAGGTGCGTTTGCGTACGGGCGGCAACTCGTACGACGACGTCCGGACCGACGTGGTGGTGGATGAGATCAAGGTCACCAGTTGGCGTGCGCCCAACTACACGGAACTCTCAAAAAACTACGGGCAGAACACAGAATGGGTGTACATGTGCGGCGTGATCACGAACGTAGCGAACACGAAGTGCGTGTCGCTGCAGCCGAGCCGCGGAGTCCTGGAGAAGGCGATGGGCATTCGCTCGCCGTATCTGGAAAACGGCATTTCGATGTTCAGCGCGAACTACCGCAATGCCGACGCCCATGCGAAGCTGCTTCTGCAGATATGCACGAACCTTACGTACTATGGCAGCGTCAGCGAGACGATCACCACATATCCGCCCTCATACCACAGTTACTGGGACACCGTTGCCACCTTCGACTTCAGCACCATGACCGCCACCGAGCGCCAGAGCGGCACGATCACTCACTACATGAGCTATCGCGCCCCCGTGCATGGTCTTGTGCGCCTCGTCGTCGACGAGAGCGTCATACAGTACTGCCTCGACAACGAGACCAGCTCCAGCCGCAACGTGAACTACGGCCAGATCTTCATAGAAAGCGCCTACTGCTACGACGAGCCAGCCCTCGACATGCGGTCCTGGTACGCATGGAACTTCCACTCCGTTGGCTGGAACACTGCCGACAAGCGCTTCGCATATCTCTTCGACTCGCCTGACGGCCTTTCCGGATCGCTCAACTTTTCGGCGCTTAATTCTGAGAACAACTCCGAGCAAGCGCAAGGAATCGGCCTCGTGGATCAGCAGAATCTCGCCGCGTACGCCGCGAACAACTCCTTCGTGCAGTGTCCGCCAATCACCAACGGCATCGGCAGCGTGAGCTTCCGCGCGCGCACGTTCGAGACGAACTCCACGCGCAAGAGTTCGTGGGTGACGCTCTATGGCTCGTTCGAGCCCGACGACGACCAGGTGGTGTCGCCCGAAAGCTGGGTCCGCATCACCGATTTCGAAGTCACCAACACCACGTACCACACATTCTCCTGGTCGACCACAGACGACAATTCGCAGTACAAGGCAATCAGGCTCGAGGTGGCAGGCTCTCGCCACGGGCGCACGTACAACTCCTATTCGGGCAGCGAGAACGACTGGGAGCGGCCAAAGGCAACGCCTCTTCAGCGCGTGCTCATAGACGAGATGTCCGTTGGCGAGCCCATTCAGCCGCGCATCGTCTTTCGCAATGTGCGGCCGTTCCGTTCGGGCGTGGTGGATATTCCGCCGAAGGTGGTGGAGAACATTTCCGACCTCAGCGAGCAGCCGCTCATCGGCGAGAGCTGGGGCATCCAGTGCACGATCGAACCGCAGCAGATGAGCGAACAGCTTGACGACGCGAGCATCAAGGTGTTCGCGGCGTTCAAGCGCGGCATATCGCCTTGGGGATACGCGAACTGGAGCAACGAAGTGACGGCGGTGCAGCTTGACCGTGTCGCCGGCACGCTCACGTTCCGCTCTTCGTACAACACCGCCGCGAGCATCATCTCCCCTGTGGATACGCCCAGCGCCATCTATCCCGAGAACGTGTGGCAGTACTTCCTTTGGTGCGAGTTCATGGACAAGGAGGGGAACAAGCATCGCCACAACCTCGACCGCATCGACTGGACCGTGCCCCACTGGTACTGGGGACTGAAGGATCTCAACGAGACATACGCGAGCCAGGGCTTTGCCGGCTACACGATTCTCGACACCATCTCGCCCAAGCGCGCGTGGATCAACGAGATCAACATCTGCGACACCGGTCTCTTCGACAACTCCGACGGAAAGAAGCAGTTCATCGAGATCGCAGCCCCGCGCGGCGCCGACATCTCCAACTGGCGCATCAACGTGATGGGGTCCGGCCTAAGGAAGGGCAGCATCGCCACGTACGGCTACGGTAACGCCAAGATCAATCCGAGCCCGAAGGTCGGCAAGACCCTCGGCATCGACTGGACGAACGACTACACGGTTGTGGCGCTGCGCAGCCCGGAGGCCGCCACTGCGGGCACAGTGGCGAACGCCGATGGCGCATGGGACTATCTTGACGCCACGACCTGCAATCTCCTGCAGCTCTCCGGAAGCGGTTCGCTCTACTACTACGAGACGTACGGCATCGAGCTGGTGCGTCCAAGCGGCATCATCGAGCACCAGGTGATCGTGCAGGGCACGAACGTGTACGCCGGCACGGAGTGGGCCGCGTTCGGTGACGGCACGAACCTCCTCAGCAAGGCGCTTAAGGCAGACCCCGGTTCGCAGTGGTTCTTCGCCGGCTGCGACCAGACGCCCGGCACGCTTGGCGTGTTCAGGAGCCACGGAGAGGACGAGACTTGCTGGACGAACACGCTCGTCGCGAGCGCCGCAGAGCTCAACAAGTTCGACGACGGCACGCGCCAGGTGATCGATCCGAACTGGTTCCTCAAGCCAAACGGCACGAACGTGTGGATCTACGCCACCGTGCTTGGCGACCACATCCACCAGGCAATTGGCGACAAGAAGCGCAACAGCGAAGTGTTCATCATCCGCAAGGGCTCCTCCACCAACATCGTCTACACGGCGGACAAGTGGTGGTGCCTGGGCGAGGTGACGACGAACGGCGTGAAGGTGGCGCAGGCGCAGGGCCGCGGCGACCGTGCCGACAACCACACCTGGACGCTTGAACTGCCGAACGTCACGGACACCGTGAACGTGTTTGCAGACGAGCAGGCAGGTTCGGACGTCGCGGCCACCGGCATCGATCCCAACGATCCGTACTTCCCTGCGGTCATGGACTGGCTGGGCAGCAAGGACGACGCGAATGGCCTGTACATGGCCGAAGACTGGACCCTCGCGAACGAGAAGAAGGGCATGCTTGGCATAAAGGACATGTATTGGCTCGACATCGATCCCACCGAGCCTGGCTGGGTGTTGAAGTCCGGCATGGGCGGCAACGGCATTCCCGCCGTGCATCCGGAGTATCTCGTCGAAGGCGGAACCGTCTACACCAACGACCGTGTAACCGTTACCATGATGATAACGAACAAGAACACCAATGTCGCGCGCAAGCCCGACCATCTGCTAGGTCTTGAGCCTGGAAGCTCCAGCGCTCTCTACGACCTCTACTCGCCCGCATGGACGAGCGTGACGTTCAAGATCGTCGGCGCGCTTCAGAACGGCGATTCCGCTGTGGAATCGTCCTACATGCCGTTGCGCTGGTTCGTGTTCGGGCCCAATTCGTTCGGCGACGACTTCACCACCACCATCGACATCTGGGATCCCCACTCCCGCAACTCGCCTGGCTGGTTCTACGGCTGGGGCGACTTCCCTGGCGTGCCGGTGTGGTACAAGTTCCGCCTTGACGGTGAACCGGCATACTATGACACGGCAGAAGTACTTGACAAGAACTCCACATACACAGATTAAGATCTGATTCAAGAAGAGGAAAAATGAGCGAATACGATCATGGCGCCATTGAGGCAAAATGGCGCAAGTACTGGATTGAGAACAAGACGTTCAAGACGCTGGACGACGCGTCCACCGCGGCAAAGCCCAAGTTCTACTGCCTTGACATGTTTCCGTACCCCTCCGGCGCAGGCCTTCATGTGGGCCACCCCGAAGGCTACACCGCTACCGACATCCTCTGCCGCTACAAGCGCATGAAGGGCTTCAATGTGCTGCACCCGATGGGCTGGGACGCCTTCGGCCTCCCCGCCGAGCAGTACGCCGTGGAGACCGGCACACACCCCGCCGTGACCACGAAGAAGAACGTGGACCGCTTCCGCGACCAGATTCAGGCGCTTGGCTTCTCGTACGACTGGGACCGCGAGGTGAACACCACCGACCCCAAGTACTACAAGTGGACGCAGTGGATATTCGAGCAGCTCTACAAGAAGGGCCTCGCATACGTCGCCGAGGTGCCCGTCAACTGGTGTCCCGCCCTTGGCACGGTGCTCGCGAACGAAGAGGTTATCGACGGACGCTCCGAGCGTGGCAATCACCCTGTGATTCGCCGCCCGATGCGCCAGTGGATGCTCAAGATCACCGAGTACGCCGAGCGCCTCCTCAGCGGCCTCGACACTCTCGACTGGCCCGAGGGCATCAAGGAGATGCAGCGCAACTGGATCGGCAAGTCCACCGGCGCAATGGTCGATTTCAAGATAAAATATACCATGGGCGAGGGTACGGGGACGCAAGAGCCTCCGGTGGTTGTTACCGTGTACACCACCCGCTGCGACACGCTCTTCGGCGCCACGTACATGGTGCTTTCGCCTGAGCACAAGCTCGTGGAGAAGTGGCTCGCCGAAGGCAGAATCGCCAATGCCGAAGAGGTGAAGGCATACCAGAAGAAGGCCGCGTCGAAGAGCGACCTCGAGCGCACCGAGCTCAACAAGGAGAAGACGGGCGTGAGGCTTGACGGTGTGGCGGGCGTGAATCCCGTTAACGGCGAGGCGCTGCCGATCTTCATATCCGACTATGTGCTTGCCACTTACGGCACAGGCGCCATCATGGCCGTGCCGGCGCACGACGAGCGCGACTTCGACTTCGCGAAGGTGTTCGACCTGCCCATCGTGCAGGTGGTCGCGCCTGCTGGCAGCGAGGCTGCGAAGAACGCATCTCCCGATCCGGTGCCCTACACGGGCGATTCGGCGTTCACCGACATTGCCACGGGCGTGATGGTGTCGTCTGGCTTCCTCACTGGGCTTTCCGTAGATGACGCCCGCGTGAAGATGATCGAGTGGCTCGAGGAAAAGGGCGTTGGCCACGCGAAGACCCAGTACAAGCTGCGCGACTGGCTCTTCAGCCGCCAGCGCTACTGGGGCGAGCCGTTCCCCGTCATCCATTGGGAGGACGGCACGAACACGCTCGTTCCCGAAGAGGATCTGCCGCTCACTCTTCCCGAGCTTGCCGACTACAAGCCCACAGGCACCGGTGAGCCGCCGCTTGCAAAGGCAACGGAATGGGTGAACGTTGTCGATCCTGCCACGGGCAAGAAGGGCGTTCGCGAGACGAACACCATGCCGCAGTGGGCTGGATCCTGCTGGTACTACCTCAGGTACATCGACCCCCACAACGACAACGCCTTCGCCGACCCCGAGTTGCTGAAGAAGTGGCTGCCAGTCGACCTCTATGTGGGCGGCGCGGAGCATGCGGTGCTGCACCTTCTCTACGCGCGCTTCTGGCACAAGGTGCTCTTCGACCTCGGCCTCGTGCCTACGGACGAGCCGTTCCAGAGGCTCGTCAACCAGGGCATGATCCTCGGCATGGCGTACAAGACGAGCCGCGGCGTGCTTGTGCCGATGGACAAGATCACCTGGCGCGACGGCAAGCCGTACGGCGCGGAGGAGGGTGGCGAGGAGGAGCTGCTCACCGAGTTCCCTGCGAAGATGTCCAAGTCTCTCAAGAACGTGGTCAACCCCGACGACGTGATCCGCGACTACGGCGCCGATTCGCTGCGCCTCTACGAGATGTTCATGGGTCCGCTGCAGGCGGTGAAGCCCTGGAGCACCAAGGGCGTGGAAGGCGTGTACCGCTTCCTCAAGCGCGTCAACAAGATGGTCACCGAGCAGCAGATTGTGGACCGCGCCCTCACGAAGGCCGAGGCCAAGACGCTCAACGCCATGGTGAAGAAGGTGGACGAAGACATCGCCACCATGAACTTCAACACCGGCATCTCCGCTATGATGGTGTTCGTGAACGAGTTCGCCGGCGATGGCAAGGACCTGCCGCGCGAGGCGGCGGAGAAGTTCGTTCTCTGCCTTGCGCCATACGCGCCGCATCTCGGCGAGGAGCTGTGGCAGTTCCTCGGCCACGCGAACACGCTCGCGTACGAGCCGTTCCCGTCTTTCGACCCGAAGGCGCTCGTAGAGGACGAAGTGGAGATTCCTGTGCAGGTGCTTGGAAAGCTGCGCGGCCGCGTGACGGTGCCCGTGGCGGCCACGCCCGCCGAGATGGAGGCCGCCGCCAAGGCCAATCCCGACGTCGCCAAGTTCCTGGAAGGCAAGACGATCGTGAAGGTGATCGCCGTGCCGAAGCGGATGGTGAATTTCGTAGTCAAGTGAAACAACAAGGAGAATCATATCATGAAGAAGTCAACAATCGCTCTTTGCATGGCCCTTGCGGCTTGTGTGTGCCTTGCGGAAGACGCGCCCAAACCGGCGGCGCGTCCCGCCGTTCCCCGCCGTCCAGGCGCGCCCATGCAGCGCGCGCGTTCCGGCTTCGTGCCGCGCAACGGCTTCGTGCGTTCGTTCGGCAAGCTGGCCGACGGCACCGAGGTGAAGATCTACCGCCTGCGCGGGATGGGCGGACTCATCCTCGACGTCTCCGACTACGGCGGGCGCCTTGTGCGCTGCTACGCGCCTGACAAGTTCGGCAACCTCGCCGACGTTACGCTTGGCTGGAACACGCCTGGCGAGTACGAGAAGCTCGGCTTCTCGATGGGCACGCTCATCGGCCGCTACGGCAACCGCATCGCCGACGGCAAGTTCACGCTCGACGGCAAGGAGTATCAGCTGCCTCTCAACGAGACCACGAACAACGAGAAGACGCAGCGCCACTGCAACCTCCACAGCGGTCCCGAAGGCTGGGACAAGAAGGTGTGGAAGGCTCGTCCGCTTCGCCAGGGATTCGTGCAGGGCCTCGAGCTCACATACGTCTCAAAGGACGGCGAGATGGGCTATCCCGGCACTGTGACTTGCAAGGTCACGTACAAGGTGCTGCCCAACAACACCTGGACCGTCGACTACGAGGCCACCACCGACAAGACCACCGTCATCAATCCCACCCACCACTCCTATTGGAACCTCGCCGGAGAGGCGAGCGGCAACGTGCTCAAGCAGGAGCTTCAGATCTTCGCCGACGAGTACACGCAGACCACGGTCGGCCTGATCCCCACCAAGAACGCCCCTGTCAAGGGCACGGGATTTGACTTCACCGAGCTTCGTCCCATCGGCGCCAAGGCCGATCTCATGAAGGCCGACAAGTCGCTCTTGCCAATGGACAACTGGTACGACCACAACTTCGTGCTGCGCGGCAAGCCCGGCGAGCTCAAGCAGGCCGTGAAGATGCGCGATCCCGCTTCCGGCCGCACGATGGAGATCTGGACCACCGAGCCCTGCATGCAGATGTATGGTGCGCAGAACATGGACGACGCCGTTCCCGCCAAGACGCCCGGCAAGCACCTCTGCCAGTTCGCCGGCGTTGCGCTCGAGACGCAGCATTATCCCGATTCTCCCAACCGCCCCGACTTCCCCTCCACCGTGCTGAAGCCCGGCGAGACGTTCAAGTCGCACACCGAGTACCGCTTCGGCGTGGACAAGTAAAGAATAGCGTGCTGTTGTCATGCATATCGTCGTCTGCATAAAGCAGGTTCCGGACACCACGAACGTCCGGATAAACCCCAAGACGAACACCCTCATGCGCGAGGGCGTTGAGTCGATCGTCAACCCGTTCGACGAATACGCCCTCGAGGAGGGACTGCGCCTGAAGGACCTTGTCGGCGCGAAGGTGACGGTGGTCTCGATGGGACCTCCGCAGGCGACGGCGGTGCTGCGCGAAGCGCTGGCACGTGGCGCGGACGACGCGTATCTGGTGTCGTCCCGCGCCTTCGGCGGGGCCGATACCCTCGCCACCTCATACACGATCGCCCAGGCGATCAAGAAGGCGTGCGGCGGCAAGGCGCCCGACCTTGTCCTCTTCGGCAAGCAGGCAATCGACGGCGACACCGCGCAGGTCGGACCCGGCGTAAGCGAGTTCCTCGGCGTGCCGCTCGTCACGTACGTGAAGGAGCTTTCCATCGGCGATGACGCGAAGACGTTCTCCGTGACGACGGTCATGGACGACGGCGAACACGTGATCGAGGGTTCGTTCCCATGCGTGATGACCGTCCTCAAGGAGGCCTCCACGCCGCGCTTTGCGCCGCTCGCGGGTTGGATGAAGGCCGCCAAGGCCGATGTGAAGGTGCTTGACGAGAAGGCGCTTGACGCCGATCCGATCAGAATCGGGCTCAAGGGCTCGCCCACGAAGGTGGTCACGATATTCCCGCCGCCAGCGAAGAGCGGCGGAGAGAAGGTGGATGCGCGCGGCGATGCAGCTGCGGGGGCGAAGGCAATAGTCGATTTCCTTGCGAAGAAAGGTCTGGTGAAGGGCAATGGCTGACGCGCCGGTTTTCATCGATCCAAAGCTCTGCAAGGGCTGCGGAAAGTGCGTGAAGGGGTGCGGCTTCGGCGCGATCTCGATGGTCGAGGCGAAGGGCGCGAACAAGGCGGGGAAGCTCGCCGTGGTGGACGCCTCCGCGTGCAAGGCGTGCGGCGCATGCGTGAAGGCATGTCCTTTCAAGGCCATCAGCGAAGTGCGCCAGAAGGTGTACGGCACCGAAAACGTGGAATCTTACCGCGACATCTGGGTGTTTGCGGAGCAGAGCGGCGGAACGGTGGCGGAAGTCGCATACGAGCTGCTCGCGAAGGGGCTTGAGCTGAAGGCGCAGCGCGGCGGCGGCGCGAGGCTGTGCGCAGTGCTGCTGGGAAGCTCCCTGCCCGAGACGGCTGAAAAGTCGCTCGTGGCGGCAGGTGCCGACGTGGTGTACAAGGTGGACGCCCCCGAGCTCGCGGAGTACGAGGCCAACGTCTATGTGGACGCCGTGAGCCAGCTCATCGTGAAGCACAAGCCCGAGGTGGTGCTTGCAGGTGCTACGGCCGTGGGGCGCGCTTTCTTCGCGCGCGTCGCGGTGAAGGTGCGCACCGGTCTCACGGCGGACTGCACGATGCTCAAGGTGGCAGAGACGGAGAACAAGGATACGGGCGTGATGCAGATGCTGCTCCATCAGACGCGTCCGGCCTTCGGCGGCAACATTATGGCCACCATCATGACGCCTAACCACCGTCCGCAGATGGCCACCGTGCGCCCGAAGGTGTTCAAGAAGGCGCCGCCCGATCCGAAGCGGAAGGGGCAGGTGCTTGTCGAGGCGCTCAAGCTAATCGCACCGCAGACGAAGCTCATTCGCAAGGTAAAGGATCCTGCGGCGATCGACATAGCGGCGCACGATATTCTCGTTTCCGGCGGACGCGGCCTCAAGAAGGAGGAGAACTTCAAGCTCCTCTTCCGCCTCGCGGAGCTGCTGGGCGGCGAGGTGTCGTGCTCGCGTGCGTGCGTGGACGCCGGGTGGTGCCCCGTATCGCGCCAGGTCGGCCAGACCGGCAAGACCGTTGCGCCGCGCCTCTACCTGTGCTTTGGAATCTCGGGCGCGATACAGCACCTCGAAGGCATACGCGGGGCCGACACGATCATAGCCGTCAACTCCGATCCCAACGCGCCGATTTTCGGCGTGGCCGATCTCGGCATCGTCGGAGACCTCTTCGAGATTCTTCCTGCTCTTGTCAAGGCTTTGGAAAAATAGGGTTCAACACATGAATGCAAAGAATTTGATTCTGTTCGCCCTGGCGGCAGCCAGTCAGGCGCTGTTCGGCTCTTACGTGGTTGCCGTTGAGAAGGAAACGTACGCGGATCCCGAGTGGAAGAAGGTTGCGGATGCCCTTGTGGCGAAGCATTCCGCGACGCGCCTCGAGTACGACGGCAACGAGAAGCTCGATTCGATTCTGCCGGAGTTGAAGAAGGCGCGTCCCAAGTACGTGTGCTTCGTCTCGCGTCCCGAGACCGCAGGCCGCGACCTCGTGGTGGGCGCCGCGCAGCTGCTGCGCAGGATAGACGACGATCCGTACGGCGACGCATTCTGGGGAATCCTCACGGGATACGAGGCGGCGGACGCGATGCGCATCGTCAAGGCGCCGCGCGAGAGGGTGATTCACCGTGCCGCCACGAGTATGGGTTCGGAAGGCGCGGTCAAGGGGTGGAGCGCGGGCTTTGCCTCGAACGAAGGCAACAAGAACGACTTCTGGCGGAAGCTTCCGGGCGGCGAGGTGGAGAAGGTCCCCACCGACGGCAACCCCGCAAAGGCTCTTGCAGATGCGTTCAACACGATTGACGTTGACTACTTCGTGACTAGCGGACACGCCACGCAGCATGACTGGCAGATCATCTACAACAGAAACGAAGGTTCCCTCCGCCATGACAGCGAGGCGCGCCTCGCCTTCATGAGCCCTGAGGGCGGCATATACCCCGTCACCAAGGCCTCGCCCAAGATCTACCTCGCGGCCGGAAACTGCCTGATCGGCAACGTCGACCGCAAGGCCTGCATGGCCACGGCGTGGATGCACACCGGCGGCGCGGAGCAGATGTGCGGCTACACGGCCGTGACGTTCTTCGGCTTCATGGGCTGGGGCGTGAAGAGCCACCTCGAGGAAGGGCGCTGCTCGTTCGCCGAGGCGTACTACCTGCAGAACCAGATGCTTCTCTGGGCTCTTGCGCAGGTGGATGCGGAGCTGCCGGCGAGAAAGATCGCGGTCGAGGACTTCGGCAATGGGCGTTCCAGCACACGGAAGTTCATCGAAGCACATGCAGAGGTGCTCGCCTCCGGTGTGACCGGCGGCGTGGTCACAGGCATCGACCAAACGGCGTTGGGACTCCTCTGGGACCGCGACATCGTGGCCTTCTACGGCGATCCTGCCGAGAGCGTCACTTTCCCCGACGAGCGGCGCACGCTCACGACGGAGATCAAGGGGGATGAAGTCAAGATCACGTTCTTGAAGGAGCTTAATTTCGGCAAGCTCGCCGATGTGAAGAGCGCCCGCCCCGTGATGGTGCTTGCCGATACGCCGCCCAAGGGGACGCGCCTCGTTGACGCCGACGGTAAGGATGTGCCGCGTGCCGTGGTGAACGACCGCTTCGTGCTTGTGCCGGTCTCAGGCCGTCACGCCGCAGGTGAGACCCTGCGCTACCGCATTGCGCGCTGACGCGCTTTGAGTTGGAAGGACTTCGCCGAAAATGAGTTTCCCGCTTGAACTTGACCGTCCGCTTGTGGTCTTCGACATTGAATCGACAGGCGTCAACCCGCGCCAGGACCGCATAATCGAACTCGCCGCGATACGCGTCGAGCCGGACGGCACTGAGACTTCCAAGTGCTGGCTTCTGAATCCTGGAGTCAAGATTCCGCCCGAGACCACGGCCATACACGGCATCACGGACGAGATCGTCAAGGACTGCCCCACGTTCGCCGACAAGGTCGACGAGATCGAGGCGTTCTTCGCCGGCTGCGACCTCTCCGGATTCAACTCCGACCGTTTCGACGTTCCCTGCCTCGAAGAGGAGTTTGCCCGCGCCGGACGCAACTTCGGAGAGAGCCGCCGCCGCCATGTTGACGTGATGCGCATCTACCACAAGATGGAGCCGCGCGACCTCACGGCCGCCGTGCGCTTCTATTGCGGCCGCGCCCATGAGGGCGCGCACGGCGCGGAAGCCGACGCGCGCGCGACGCTTGACGTGCTCAAGGCCCAGATGGCGAAGTACCCCGACTTGCCAAAGACTACGGCCGCGATGGACGAGTATCTCGTTCCCCACGATCCGCTCAACGCCGACCGCAAGGGACTCTTCAGGTGGATAAACGGCGAGCTTTGCGTCAACTTCGGGCAGAAGAGAGGCATGAGGCTCAAGGACATGTTCACGAGCGAGCAGAAGTGGCTGAAATGGTTCGTGAAGGGCGACTTCGAGGCGGATGCAAGAATGATAGTGAAGGACCTGCTGGACAAGGGAATACTGCCCGATCCGCCGAAGGCGTAGAGATTGCAATCGAAAGCGAAGAAAAATGGAACAGAATACAAACGAGTACCGCGACAACCGCATTGCGTCCATGAAGGCGCTTGCGGAACTTGGCTTCACACCGTACGGGCACGCCTATCCGCACGAAGACCTCGCGAAGGTGCGCGAGACGTTCGAGGAGGGAAAGAAGGTGCGCGTGGCTGGCCGGCTGCTTATGATCCGCCGCATGGGCAAGATGAACTTCTGCACGCTCAACGACGGCACCGACCACTTCCAGCTCATATTCAAGCGCGACGTCCTTTCCGAGAAGATGTTCGCCGGCTTCAAACTGCTCAACCTCGGCGATATCATCGGCGTTGAGGGCGAGCTCTTCACCACCCAGAAGGGCGAGAAGAGCGTGGTGGTGCAGGAATGGGCCATGCTCGCAAAGGCGCTTGAGCAGCCGCCAGAGAAGTTCCACGGCCTCGCCGATCAGGAGGAGTGCTACAGGCGTCGCTACGTGGACCTCATGACGAACGACGAGAGCCGCCAGCGCTTCTTCATGCGCAGCCGCCTCATCATGGAGATCCGCAAGTATCTCTGGGGCCTCGGCTTCCACGAGGTGGAAACGCCCATCCTCCAGGACCAGGCCGGCGGCGCCGCCGCCAAGCCGTTCTTCTCGCACTACAACGCCCTCGACAAGGACTGCGTGATGCGAATCGCCCCCGAACTCTACCTCAAGCGCCTCATCGTGGGCGGCATGAACAAGGTGTTCGAGCTCGGCAAGGACTTCCGCAACGAAGGCATCGACCGTTCGCACAATCCGGAGTTCACCGTGTGCGAGATCTACGAGGCGTACGGAGACCGCACTTCGATGGAGGCCATCATGGAGGGCCTGCTGCCGCACCTCTGTGACACGGTGGTCGGAACGCGCAAGATAGAGTACGGCGACGACAAGGAGATCATCGACTTCACGCCTCCCTATCGCCGCGTGGCATACCGCGATCTCGTGAAGGAGCTGATGGGCGACGACTGGTTCGACCTTCCGTTCGAGACGCAGCTCGAGAAGGCGAAGGCGAAGGGACGCGAAACCGATACGAACCTCGAGCTCGACGGCGTTGCAACAGAGCTCATGCTCACGCACGAAGTGTACGACAAGCTCATCGAGCGCAACCTGCGCCAGCCCACTTTCGTGACGCGCATCCCGCACGAGTTCGTGCCGCTCGCCAAGACGTGCGCCGACGATCCGTCTCTCGTGGACGTCTTCGAGTTCGTGATCGCGGGCCGCGAGCTGTGCCCCGGCTACACCGAGCAGAACGACCCTCTTGAACAGCGTAGGGCCCTTGAGCATCAGGCAGGCGATGACACCGAGAAGATTGACGAAGACTTCATCTCCGCTCTTGAGTGCGGCATGCCGCCCACGGGCGGACTCGGCTTCGGCGTGGACCGTCTCGTGATGCTGCTCACCGGCTGCGACTCGATTCGCGACGTCGTCCTGTTCCCGCAGATGAAAAAGGCGTAAAGGAGAGTTGACATGAAGAGAGCTTACTCGTTGTTTGCGGCCGCCGCGCTTGCCGGCGTCTGCGCGGGCGAAATGTCGCCCGGACGCTTCTCGCACGACATGCCCGAATCCACCAATGAGAAGCCCACCAATCCCGCATACGCCGAGATGGCGGCCGACTTCCGCGACCCGTTCGGCAAGGTGCGCACTGGAGCGTACTGGTACTGGATGGCCGGCAACGTCACCAGCGAGGGCGTGAGGAAAGACCTTCAGGCGATGAAGCGCGCCGGCATCGACCGCGCCTACATCGGCGACATCGGCGGCGGCGGAAACAAGCAGGGTCCGGTGAAGACCTTCTCTCCCGAGTGGGAGAAGGCTCTCGCGACGGCGTTCGAGACCGCGAGCGCGCTCGACATCGAGATAGGTCTGTTCAACTCGCCTGGGTGGAGCCAGAGCGGTGGCCCCTGGGTGAAGCCCGAACAGGCGATGCGCCGCCTAGTGGCGAGCAGCGTGGTGGTGGAGGGTCCGAGGTCGGGTGTGAAGCTGCCCGCGCCGAAGTTTGAGTGTGCGCCTGCCGAGGACTGCCGCGACGTCCTTGCCGTGGCATATCCCATGCCGGCAGGCTTCGCCGACAGAATTGAGACGAAGGACGTCAACGACTCTCTTTTGCAGCTAGCCGGGAAACCGCTCGTGGTGGAGTTGGCATCCCAAGCGCCGTTCACCGCGCAGTCGGCCGAACTCGCTTTCATCGACGGCAAGATAGCTGGCCGCGTAAAAGTGGAGGCTGCGGACGAGAATGGCGCATGGAAGACGCTGTGTGACATGCCGTTCAGCCGTGTGAACCATTCAGGCAATGTTGGCTTTACCCCTCATGCGCCCATTCTCGCCTCGTTCGCTCCTGTGACAGCGAACAAGTTCCGTGTCACAGTGACACCTCAGGGCCGCCACCAGTCCCGATTCGCATCCGTTGCGGTCTGCGGCGCGCCGCTCGTGGCGCGCGCCTACGAGAAGACGCTCGCGAAGATGTTCGAAAGCCCGCTGCCGATGTGGAACGAATACCAGTGGCCGGCCGAGCCAGAAAACGCGCCCGGCACCGCGCTCGATCCCGCTAAGGCCGTTGTGCTGCGTGGCAAGGTGGCGGCTGACGGCGCGCTCGACTGGCAGGTGCCTGCCGGCAAGTGGGTCATCTACCGCTTCGCCGCCGCTCCCACCGGTACGAAGAACGGTCCCGCAAATCCCGAAGCCACGGGATACGAGGTGGACAAGATGAGCCGCGCCCATGTGGCCGCTCACTTCGACGCCTACCTCGGCAAGATACTCGCCCGCACGCCGCCCGCTCACCGCAAGGCCATACGCCACGCGGTGCTCGACAGCTACGAAATGGGCGGACAGAACTTCACGGACGACTTTGCCGCTCGCTTCAAGGCCTCCTTCGGCTACGACCCCACTCCGTATCTTCCCGCCTTCTTCGGAATGCCCACTGTTAGCCGCGCCGATTCCGACCGCTTCCTCTGGGACCTCCGCCGCTTCATCGCCGACGAAGTCGCCTACTCCTACGTGGGCGGCCTGCGCGCAGCGAGCAACCATCACGGCCTGCGCACATGGCTTGAGTGTTACGGACATTGGGGTTTCCCCGGCGAGTTCCTGCAATACGGCGGCCAGTCGGACGGCATAGGCGGCGAGTTCTGGAGCGAGGGTTCGCTCGGCGACATCGAGAACCGCGCCGCCTCAAGCTGCGGCCACATCTACGGCAAGCGCCAGATATGGGCCGAATCCAACACCTGCGGCGGCCGTCCATACGCGCGTACGCCGATGGACCTCAAGTCGCGCACCGACCGTTTCTTCGCGGACGGCATCAACGCCACCATCTTGCATCTCTACATCCACCAGCCCGATGACCGCGCCCCTGGCTTCATCGCCTGGTTCGGCAACGAGTTCAACCGCCACAACACATGGTTTGAGCATTTCGATCTCTTCACCGGCTACCTCAAGCGAACTGGCTACATGCTCCAGCAGGGACTCAACGTTGCCGACGCCGCATACTTCATCGGCGAGGACGTGCCGAAGATGACTGGCGTTATGGATCCCCCCGTGCCGCGCGGCCGCCAACTCGACTACATCAACGCCGAGGTGCTGCGCGAGACGGCGGGCGTGGACGCGAAAGGGCGCATCGTGCTGCCGCATGGCACCACATACGAGGTGCTGGTGCTTCCGAAGCTTGAGACGATGCGGCCCGAGCTGCTCGCCCGCATCGAGAAGCTCGTGCACGCAGGAGCGTTCGTGATGGGCCCGAAGCCGCTGCGCTCTCCTTCGCTCGCGGGCCAGCCGCAGGCCGATGCGCGCGTGAAGGAAATCGCCAACCGCCTCTGGGGCGAGGTGGACGGAAAGACCGTGAAGAGCGCCCGCCGCGGCAAGGGCACCATCGCCTGGGGCCTTTCGATGGACGAGGCGTTCGCCATGCGCGGCGTCGAGACGGACCTCCTGCACGACGGGCGCAGCCATCTCATCCACGCGCACCGCACGATGCCCAATGCAGAAATCTACTTTGTGGCCTGCTTCGGCGGGAAGCCAGCTCCGTCAGTGGATGTGTCGTTCCGCGTGAGCGGACGCGTGCCCGAGCTGTGGGACGCAGCAACCGGCGAGATGCGCGAGGCCGACACCTGGCGCTTTGAGAACGGGCGCACGCTTGTCAACCTCTCGCTCGCACGTCATGGAAGCGTGTTCGTGGTGTTCGCGAAGGACGCCGCGGGACGCACCGGAAACGCAGCGGTGCCAGCCAAGGCGCCCATTGAGATCGCCGGACCCTGGACGCTCGAGTTCCAGAGCGACGCCCTCCACCGCGGTCCGTCGCGTCCTCTGAAGACGTCCAAGCTTTTCGATCTCTCCACTTCGGATGATTCCGCGGTGAAGCACTACTCTGGCCGCATCACGTACCGCACGAAGTTCCGCTGCGGCAAGCCGGGCGCGCGCGTCGTGCTCGATCTCGGCGATGTGGCGGTGACTGCGAAGGTGAAGGTGAACGGCAAGTACGCGGGCGGCGTCTGTTTCGAGCCCTATCGCCTTGATGTCACGAAGTTCGTGCACGAGGGAATGAACGAGCTCGAGGTGGAGGTGTGCGACCTGTGGATCAACCGTCTTGTGGGCGACAACGACGTGGCGAAGCGTCCCACATGGACGAGCATTCCCTGCTGCGGCAAAGGCACCAAGCTCGTGAAGTCCGGTCTCGTCGGCCCCGTGCGTCTCATCATGGAATAGCCTTTGTGGCGGAGAGGGGAACAACTATGCGCATACAGATACTTCCCTCTCTTCTGGCGGCCGACCAGGGCGCCCTTGCAAAGGACGTCTCGCGCGCCGCCTCTTCTGGCGCAGACGCACTTCACCTTGATGTGATGGATGCCCACTTCGTTCCGAATCTCTCGTTCGGTCCAGCAGTGGTGGAGATGTGCAGGCGAGTGGAGCCTGGCTTCTACCGCCATGTGCATCTGATGATGACGCGTCCAGATCTTTATCTCGAGAAGTTCGTCTCCGCCGGCGCGCAGACAGTGCAGGTGCATATCGAGGCCGACTGCGATCTGCATGCCGTGCTTGCGCGCATCCGCGCGCTCGGCGCGCGTGCGGCCCTTGCCGTCAATCCCGAGACGCCCATAGTGCGCGTTATGCCGTATCTGGACGAGTGTGACGAGCTGCTTGTGATGACCGTCCATCCCGGTTACGGCGGGCAGGCGTTCATCAAGGAGTGTCTGCCGAAGATAGCCGAGGCGCGCGCGTTGCGTCCCCAGCTCGACATCATGGTGGACGGCGGCGTGAACGCCGAAACAGGAGTGCTGGCCGCAGCGGCTGGCGCGAACCAGTTTGTGGCAGGCAGCCACCTCTTCAAAATGGCCGACATGGCGCTCGGCGTGGCCGCTCTGCGCGATGCCTGCGAGAAGGCATTCGCGGGGAGTCATGTTTGAGCTGCACGTCGAGATTGCCGATGATGGCCGCGCCGCGTTTCGTGCCGAGGCGGGCGAAGGCGGCGACTTGAAGCCACTGCGCGGCGAGGCGCTTGCGGCCGCTGTGCGCGAGGTTGTGTGGTATGCGGATGGTTTTGAAGAAGCTGAAGACGATTCGCTTTTGCGTCCAACGCCGCCGAACCTGCTGATGTTCCTCTCTGACGTTCGCGTGCGTCGCTTCAAGCGCGGCGTGTTTCTCGGTGAAGACACGCTGCGCGCGGCGGAGCTTTTCCGTTCCGCAGCCAGAATTATCGCCGCCGGGTGCTACCTGCCTTCGATCAAAGAGGAGGACGGCGCCTTTGCGGCGCGATGGCGTGCTGTGGCGGAGGTTCCTGACTGCACTCCGCGCGAAAGGGTTTTTGTTGAGTGGTGCGTCGACGAGCTGGCGCGCCGAGCCCATCGCACTGTCTTGGAGGCGGACGATTCGGCGCACGATACCGTGCATGATGCCTGGCTGGCGGCTCTTCGCAGCGACTCAGGACGCCTTAGGTGGAGCGATCGCGAGAGCGCTCTTGCTCTCGCGCGCGATCTAGAGGCTTGGCGCGCGCCGCTTGTGGTGTCGGCTGCCGACCGCGCCGCGTTGCGTTTCGCCCTCGTGCCTCCGCACAATGCTGATTCGCCGTGGCTTCTCACGCTCGCCGCCCCTCCAACCACGCGGCTTGGACTCGTCTCGTTAGGCCAGGCCGCAGCACTCTTCCCGCCGCTCGGCGGTATGCGCGGCGGCGCGGCGCGGCTCACGCTCGCGGAGGCCGAGGCGTTCCTGCGTACGGGAGCGCAGGTCCTCTCGGCAGCAGGCTTCGCCGTTGACATGCCGGATGGCGTGACAGGCGAACACCTTACGGCAGAGGCCGACCTTTCGCCGGCAGCATTGCCGAAGGGAGTCGGCGAGGCAGAAGATGATTCGCCAGCCGCGTCGCAGAAGGTGGCGGCGAAACTGACGATTCGCGTTGACGGTGAGAAGGTGACGGAGAGGGAGCTGCAGTTCCTTCTCGACCAGGGCAGCTCGCTCGTCTTCTTCCGCGACAGGTGGATCGAGGTGGACCGCAATGTGCTGCGCGAGGCGATGCGCGCGATCAAGGCCACGAAGTCGAAGAAGCTCACCATGCGCGAGGCGGCGTCGTTCGCATTCGGTGTGGGGCGCGCAGGGCGACTGCGCGTGGCGAAGGTGAGCGCACACGGGTGGCTGCGTGGCCTTCTCAACGAACTGCGCGGCGAGCAGCAGTTCAAGATACTGCCACCGCCGGATGGACTCAAGGGCACGCTGCGCGACTATCAGCAGAGAGGGTATTCGTGGCTAGCGTTCCTGGCGAGATGGGGTTTTGGTCCGTGCCTTGCGGACGACATGGGCCTCGGCAAGACGATTCAGGCCATTGCCTTTATTCTGAGTCTCAAGACGCGTCCCGTGCTGGTGGTGGCGCCTGTTTCCGTTACCACGAACTGGACGCGCGAGTTCAGACGTTTCGCGCCTGGGCTGAAGGTGCTGCTGCATCAGGGCGGTGAGAGGCCTATCGGCGGTACGCTACGCCGTGCGTGCAAGGCGGCTGACGTGGTGGTGACGGGATATTCGCTTTTCGTGCGCGACTTCGCCGATCTCGCGTCTGTAGGATTCTCGGCGCTCGTTTTGGACGAGGCGCAGACCGTCAAGAATCCCGATACGCGCGCCGCGAAGGCCGCGCGCGCTCTGGACATTCCGGTAAAGGTGGCGCTCACGGGAACGCCGTTCGAGAACAGCGCAAACGATCTATGGTCGCTGGAGGAGATATTGAATCCGGGGCTTCTTGGAGAACGAAGGAGCTTCGAGGAAGATTTCACGAAGTCGATCCGCACTGACGCGCAAGGAGGGGCTGCGGCGCGGTTGAGGCATGTGCTAGAGCCGTTCATGCTGCGAAGGCTCAAGACGGATCCTGGCGTGGCGGCGGAGCTGGGCGAGAAGAGGGAGGTGCGCGAGTATTGTCCGCTCTCGCTTGAGCAGCGTCGCCAGTACGAGACGGCGCTTGCGTCGTATCGTACCGATGTCGCGGGTGAAGAGTCGTCGCGCGGACGCATGCTTGCGCTTCTCACGGAGCTCAAGCTCATCTGCGACGGCGAGGGGAAGCTCGCACGCCTTGACGAGCTGCTCGCGGAGATGTTCGAGAATGGCGAGTCGTGCCTCGTCTTCACGCAGTACGCGAAGGTGGGGCGGATGATACGCGCTCATCTACAGGAGACATTTGGGCGGCTCTTCCCGTTTCTGCACGGCTCGCTTTCGCCTTCGCAGCGCGAGGCCGAGATTGCGGCGTTCAATGCATCGGCCGAGCCTAATGCGTTCATTCTTTCGCTCAAGGCAGGCGGCTTCGGTCTGAACCTCACGCGCGCAACGCACGTGGTGCACTATGACAGATGGTGGAATCCGGCGGTGGAGAATCAGGCGACCGACCGCGCGCACCGCATCGGGCAGACGAAGACGGTGTTCGTGCACACGTTCATCTGCGCGGGCACGCTGGAGGACCATGTGGACGAGCTTCTGGAGACGAAGCGCTTCATCGCGGGCGAAGTGATCTCCGGCGGCGAAAGCTTCCTCCTGAAGATGTCTCAGCGCGAATTCGACCGCATCGTCTCGATTGAATGAACTTGCAGGGACCCTGTTCTGAGTCGATGGGGACTGTCCCCGCTAGGGTACTTGGGGTCTGTCCCCAAGGGAGGGAACTTGCAGGGACTGTCCCCGCTAGCGGAGTCTTTGGGGACTCCTATGAGTACATGCCCAAGGAGTGTACTTGGGGACTCCTATGAGAACAATTGTCAATAGGCCATCGCGAAGCGATTCCGCCGATCTGGGAAGCAAGTGATGTCTGTCTCCTATCCGCGCTCTGGAACTGTTCGTTCCCGCGCATCCTATAATGC